>Ga0307986_10002503_pt1 | contig 13150 bp, 13 predicted proteins | sample EllFjometageno82_FD_203170 | JGI IMG/M metagenome (GOLD analysis project Ga0307986, IMG submission 203170) | Marine microbial communities from Ellis Fjord, Antarctic Ocean - #82 | ecosystem: Environmental > Aquatic > Marine > Unclassified | place: Southern Ocean | collected 2014-10-09
GCCATTCCGTTAAATACAGTAGGTACTTGTCTCCCTGCTACGTAGTACGCGTCCATCTGAAGTGTACGTGATAACCAACCGATTATCGCATAGATAGCAATAGTGAATACAACAAAAGAAATACCTATTGCTTTTGCAGACATCCCCATTTGTTCAGCAATCGCCATTAGTATTATGAATCCTATAAAACCACCCGTATAGATTCCATAAACTTTTGGTAGATTGTCTATAAATTTACCTTTTATCATTAGCTATCCTCTCTTTCAGTGAAACCAAACTCTTCATCTATCTTCTCTTGTCTACCCGCAAACCAGAAATTCAAAATTACAAATGCTAATAATGAACCCTGACATGTCATATAATATGACAGTGGATATCCAAAAGGTCTGAAGCTAGATGCTTCCATTTCGGTTCCGAAAAAAAAGATGCCAATTGAGAATACAAACCAGATTGCTAAAGTAACAAATAGCAAGCCTCTAGTTTTTTCCCAGTGTTGTGTTTGTTTTGACATTTTTACTCTCCCTATAGGTTAAAAAACAAACCATACCTATAATGAGGTGGATTGAAACCCCCTAAAAAGCTAGAATTGTAGGGGTTTTTATAATATATGACAGTTAAAAAATTGTTAAAGTGCTTAAATATAAATTAAAAATAAAAGACATAAAACTAGAAGATATTAGGGTTTATCTATTTGCTTTATTCAAGGGAATAATACCTAAGAAAAAAATTAAAAACATTGAAGACCTTACGCTGTTTATTCAAACCCAATCAGCTTGGGTATCACAAGTTACTTTATTTAATTATTTGAAAACAAGAATGGGTACAAAGTGGGTATTACATTTTGATGATGAAATATTTTTAGCATCTATTAACAAAGCTAAATGGAATATTTATTCTATAGCACTTCAGGATCTTACTTTTTATAGCTTATCATACTTAAGTGTTTTTTGTAATTATCACAATATGGATAAGGCTAATGAAATTTATGATGAAATTTTGACTAAGGAAACTAAAAATGGAATGCCTGAAGAAATTATTTTACAAGCAAAAAAAAAATTTACTGAACGATTACAAAAAATCGATTGGAACACATATTATAAGTCTTGGCCATTTAATGAAAGTGCACTAACGTTATATGAGTGGGCACCTGTAGCGGAAGAATTAAAAGCTTTAGATAGAAAAATAGTTTTAAATTCTATGATTTTGAAATGGGACAACATTAAAGATGAGTTTGCAAAATTAATTAAAATTTAAATATTTTTTCTCTCATTAACTAAACTCTGAACAACACTTGGATCTGCTAAAGTTGAAGTGTCTCCTAATTGATCATGTTCATTGGCTGCAATTTTTCTTAAAATTCTTCTCATAATTTTCCCAGATCTTGTTTTAGGAAGCCCTGGTGAAAAATGAATGATATCTGGTGTTGCAAGTGGTCCAATCTGTTTTCTAACCCAAAGCTTTAAATCTCTTTCAAGATCTAAATTATGGCCTTCTCCAACATTTAGAGTAACGTAACAATATAACCCATTTCCTTTGATGTCATGTGGATATCCAACAACTGCAGCTTCAGCAACTTTTGGATGTGCAACAAAAGCACTTTCTATTTCTGCTGTTCCAAGATTGTGTCCGGAGACAATAATTATATCATCAACACGACCTGTAATCCAATAGTAACCATCTTCATCTCTTTTAGCACCATCCCCGGTAAAATATTTCCCCTCAAATTGAGAAAAATAAGTATCAATAAACCTTTGATGATCACCATAAACAGTTCTCATTTGTCCAGGCCAAGATTGAGAGATACACAGTCTACCTTCTCCAGCGCCCTTAACCTCTTTTCCATTTTTATCCATTATAGCAGGTTTAATTCCATAAAAAGGTTTACTTGCAGATCCAGGTTTTAAACCCATAGCACCAGTTTGTGGACTAATTAAAATTCCACCTGTTTCAGTCTGCCACCAAGTATCAACTATAGGGCACTTTGAATTTCCTACAGTCTTATAGTACCACATCCAAGCCTCTGGATTTATTGGTTCTCCAACTGTTCCTAATAGTTTTAATGACTTTCTTGAAGTTTTGTTAACAGGACTATCACCTTCTCTCATCAATGCTCTAATAGCAGTAGGAGCAGTATAAAAAATATTAACTTTATATTTATCAATTATTTGCCACCATCGTGAGCTGTTAGGATAGGTTGGAATTCCTTCAAACATGATTGTTGTAGCACCATTGGCAAGAGGGCCATAAATAATGTAACTATGTCCCGTTACCCAACCAATGTCGGCTGTACACCAATAAATATCTTTTGGCTTGTAATTAAAAACATACTGATGAGTCATTGAGGCATAAACCATATAACCACCTGTTGTGTGTAAAACTCCTTTTGGTTTACCAGTAGAACCAGATGTGTAAAGAATAAACAGTGGATCTTCAGCATTCATTTCTTCAGGATCACACTTACTTGGTACATCTTTAATTAAATCATTGTACCAAACATCTCTTCCTTTTATCCAGTTAACTTTATTACCCGTTCTTTTTACAACAATACATTTCTTAACATTTGGACATTTTATTAAAGCTTCATCTGTAATTTCTTTTAAAGGAATATTTTTGCCTCCTCTAACACCTTCGTCAGCAGTAATTATGAATTCAGATTTACAGTCATTAATTCTTCCCGAAATCGAGTCAGCAGAAAAACCGCCAAAGATGATCGAATGAACTGCACCAATTCTAGCACAAGCAAGCATAGTAATTGCAAGCTCAGGTATCATAGTTAGATAAATTGTAACTCGATCACCTTTACTAATTCCTAGTCTTTTTAAACCATTTGCAGCTTTTGAAACTTCGTTATGTAGTTGCTTGTATGAAATTTTTCTAGAATCTTTTGGATCATCACCAACCCAAATTATAGCAGTCTTATCTTTTCTATCTTTAAGATGTCGATCAATACAATTGGCAGAAGCGTTTAGCGTTCCATCTTCATACCATCTAATCTTTACATCTGTTTTACTGTACTTTACATTTTTAATTTTTTTATAGGGTTTAATCCAACTTATTCTCTTCCCTTCTTTTTTCCAAAACTCATTATTATTTTTAATAGAATCAAAGTATTTTTTTTGATATTTAGCTTTATTAACTAAAGCACTTTTTACCCATTCAGGCTTAGTTTTAAAGATTAACTCTTTGTCACCAACATTTTTAGAAACTTTTTTTTTAACTTTAGAACTTATTTTTTTAGAAACTTTTTTTTTAACTTTAGAACTTATTTTTTTAGAAACTTTTTTTTTAACTTTAGATTTTGTCTCTCTTTTTTTTGGCATGAATTCCTAAATATTACTCATCTTATATAAGATTTTCCAGCTTTTTGAATCTATTGGCATAACTGATAATCTACTTTGTTTAATAAGTGATAAATGACTAAGGGCCTTAGTTTTTTTAACATCTTCAAGAGTAACGTTTTTTTTTAATTTTTCTTTAAACTTTACTTGTACAGCTACAAAACGTCCATCTTTGTCAGTTTTATCTATAAATGCCTCTTTAATCACCTCTATAACACCAACAATTTCCTTGCCAATATTTGAATGATAAAAAAAACAAAGGTCACCTTTTTGCATATTTCTCAAATTTTTTGCTGCTTGATAATTTCTTACACCATCCCATGGGGCACCTTTTCTACCAGCTTTTTTTTGTTGGTCTATTGACCAAACATCAGGCTCAGATTTCATTAGCCAATAGGATTTTGTCATAATTAATTTATATTTTTTTTATTAATTAGTAATTTATTTAATCTTTTATAGTGTTTCCTATGAATAAAGGGCATTAATTTTGAAACCCAATTATTCCAATTATTAATCTTTTTCTTAAATGACCAATCTATGTTGTTATGATCTACTCCAAATCCATTATATGAGTAACCATTTTTAATGAGTTTTCTTAAAATTTTCTTTTTTTCTATGACATTTAAATGCAAATATTCTAATGAAATATTTTGAATATTATATTTTTTGAAGTCAAGACTCATAATTATATCAAAATCACCACCCTCGACATCAATAGAAAAAGATTCAATTATTTTTTTTGTAAAATTTTTTTTCATAAAATCCATAATTTTCATAGTTTTTATTGTTGTATTTTTAATTTTCGAGTCAGGTAAATTTCTTTTAATATGGTTTATGTCAGTGGAAAATAGCTGGTAATGTGGAGCATCTTTTACAGAGTAATAAAATTTAATTTTTTTTTTATTTATTCTATTAGATACAATCGCAAAATTGAAAATTTTTACTGCTTTATATTTTTTCCAGCATTTTTTTAACTTTTTGATATTTATAGGATTAGCCTCTACAACATATATTTTTTTAATTTTTGATTCATGATTTTTAACCAACTCAGAGAATCCATCTCTATAGTTTACTTTAGGGTCCAAATCTCCCGCACCAGCTCCAATATGAACAAAAATCATTAATCTATTATAGCTTTTTTTAATTGACGAAGCATTAAAACCTTACACCCGCACCTTTTAAAAATGGTGCATCTTTATCTAAAGGCCACCTAGGTTTTGCTGGATAATCTAGATCATTAAACTGATTTAATTTAAATTTTTCTAATCCTACCATTCCAATCATGGCAGCATTGTCACCACATAAATTAATAGGAGGAAATATTGCCTCAAACCTCTCTTCATTACAAAGATTTTTTAGCACACATCGAATTTTTTTATTTGCTGCAACACCACCGGCAACCACAAACTTATTTTTATCTGTTCCATTTATTTTTTTAAACTCCTCAAAAGCAATTTTACTTTTCTTATAAAGTATTTCTTCAATAGTTTTTTGAAAAGATGCTGCTAAATCATATTTTTCTTGATCTGTTTTAATTTTTTTTGAGATTTTTAAGACAGCAGTTTTTAATCCAGCAAAAGACAAGTTACAACCACCCTTGTGAAAAATTGGTTTTGGAAGATCATATTTACTCGAATCACCTTTTTTGGCATATATTTCGATTTGTGGTCCTCCTGGAAATTCTATGCCTAATAATTTGGCTGTCTTATCAAAGGCCTCTCCTACAGCATCATCAATAGTGGTTCCCAAGCGTTTATAATTGCCCAAACCTTGAACATTTAAAAATTGAGTATGCCCTCCAGAAATCAAAAGTAATAGATAGGGGTAACTCAATTTTGAATTTAATTTGGGGCTTAATGCATGACCTTCCAAGTGATTAACGGCAATAAAAGGTTTATTTAGTGATAGAGCCATTGTTTTTCCAAAACTTAAACCAACCGACAAGCAAACTATAAGACCTGGGCCAGCAGTTGTAGCTATAGCGTCTATCTCTTCCATTTTTATTCCACTATCAACAATTGCTTTGTTTGTGATTAAATCTATCTTTTCTAAGTGCGATCTTGCAGCCAGTTCAGGGACAACACCCCCAAATTCCTTATGAACATCAACTTGACTTGAAATAATATTGGATAAAACTGTTGGCATACCTTGTTCATCTTCAGTTACTATAGAAGCGGCTGTTTCATCGCAGCTTGATTCAATTCCTAAGATTATGGGCTTTTTATTCATTAAATTAGTTTTTATTAATAATACAATCTCAATATAAGTATGAAGTATAAAACAATTAAATGAAAGATAGAAAAATTATTATTGGTGCAAGAGGAAGTAAATTAGCACTGATCTATGCTGAAAAAGCTAAGGAAAAAATCCTAAACTATGCAAAAGATTATGGAATTGAAGAAGTAACCATTAAAAAGATAGTAACTAAGGGTGACCAGATTCAAGATAAAAGATTATCCGAAGTGGGTGGTAAGGGGCTTTTTTCCAAGACTATAGAAGTTGAATTATTAGATAATAAAATAGATATAGCCGTACACGCATTAAAAGACATGCCTACTAAAGAAACTAAAGGATTGTTGACAAATTGTTTTTTGAAAAGAAATGACCCAAGAGAAATTTTAATTAGCAGAAGTAATAAAAATTTAAGTGAATTGGCTTCAAATGCAATTGTTGGAACCTCTTCATTTAGAAGAGAGTTTCAAATAAAAAAAATAAGAAAAGATCTTGAGTGTAAATTAATAAGGGGAAATGTTGATACAAGAATAAAAAAACTTAATGAGAATTTATATGATGCAATCATTTTATCTTATGCAGGAGTCAATTCTTTAGCTCTAAATCAAAATATTTCACAAATTTTTTCTACTACTGAGATAATACCTTGTGCGGGCCAGGGAGTAATTGCGCTGCAATGTAGAAATAATGATGAAGAGCTAATTGAATTACTAAAAAAAGTTAATCACCAATCAACGCACAATTCTGTAAAAGCAGAAAGAAATGTTTTAAAAATTTTAGAGGGTGACTGTGAAACAGCAGTAGGAGTATTTGCTAGTATTGATGGCGATAGAATTAATCTTGAAGCAGAGCTTTTTTCACTAGATGGTAGTAAAAGGTTCTATTTAAAATCATCTGAAAATATAGATAAAGCTGATAAATTAGGAATAGAGATGGGAAAAACACTTAAAAAGATATCTAATAGTTCTTATAAAAAATAATATGCATATCTTGCTCACAAGACCGTTAGAAGATTGTCATGAAATGATATTAAAATTTCAATTACTTGGTCATGAAGTTTCTCACTTACCTCTAGTTGATATTGAAAGTTTGAAATATGAGCCATTAAATTATTCTGAGTTTAGAGGAATTATTTTTACAAGTGCTAACGCAGTTAAATTTTTAAACATAAAAGACATTAATAAAAAAATAGTATGTTTTTGTGTTGGAAATGCTACTGAAAAAAAAGCTAGGAGTAGTGGCTTTCAAAATGTTTTTGCTGCAGAAGGAAATGTAAATAATTTAAAAGAATTGATATTACAAAACTTTAATTCATCTGAAGGTAAGCTACTTTATATTAGTGGAGAAGTTGTTTCCAATAATTTAGATCTGGATTTGATTTCAAATGGTTATGCTGTAGAACGAGTGATTAACTACAGAACTAACGCGATCAAAAAATATGATGAAGACTTTATTGAAAAACTAAAGTTAAAAATTCCTGAAATCACTTATATTTACTCACAAAATAGTGCAATTAACTTTTTAAGAATAATTAAAAATTATCAGCTAGAAACCCTATGGATGAATACTAATTTAATGTGTATTGGTGAAAAAACTTCTTCAATTCTTAACGAAATTAAGTGGAAAAAAATTTTTCTTTTTAACCCTGGAGAAGAAGAATTTTTGCTATATAAAATTTAATTATGGAATTATTAAATAACTTTAGTGATCTGTTTCTTTCTGTTTGGTCCAAAGGAATTCGTGGTGTTGATATTTTTCAAATACTAATTGGTATTGGAATATTTTTTATTTTTTTAATTTTTAGAGGAATAATAAGTAAAGTAATTATCAAAAGACTAGAGGCTATCTCAAAAAGAACAACAAATAAATTAGATGATACTTTTGTTCATGCAATGGAAGGGCCTGCTAGATTTCTACCAATTGTTTTGGGTTTTTTTATTGCAAGTTATTATATGTCTTTTGGTGAAGATGCTAGAGTTGTAGTGGATACAATTAATCGAACTTTAATAACAATTTTAATTTTTTGGTTAATTCATCAAATTGTTGAACCAATTTCTTATATATTAAGTGGATTAGATAAAATGTTAACACGTGAATTAATTGGCTGGATTATTAAATCCTTAAAAATTTTAATTTTTATTTTAGGATTAGCTGCTGTTCTCGAACTTTGGGGAATAAAGATAGGACCAATTATTGCAGGACTTGGTTTGTTTGGTGTAGCTGTTGCTTTGGGTGCACAAGATTTATTTAAAAATTTAATTTCAGGAATTTTAGTATTAGTAGAAAAAAGATTTAAGATTGGAGATTGGATTCTAGTAGAGGGTATTATTGAAGGTATAGTTGAGAAAATTGGTTTTAGATCAACCGTTTTAAGAAAGTTTGATAAATCTTTAGCTATAATTCCTAATTTTCAGTTTGCTGAGAATGCAGTTATAAATATAAGTGAAACAACTAACTGGAGAATAGATTGGGCAATAACTCTTCAATACGACACTACAGTTGATCAACTAAAAAAGATAAGAAATGAAATTGAAAATCATATTAAGAAAAGTGATGATTTTGACAATGCTGTAGGAATTGCAGTGCGTGTTGAAAAATTTTCAGATAGTTCTATTGATATGAGAGTTAGATGTTTTACTATCTCTAATAGCTTTACTACTTGGTTGGAAGTTAAGGAAAAACTTGCAATTGAAATTAAACAAATTGTTGAAGGAAATAGTGCAGCTTTCGCCTTTCCAAGTCAGTCAATTTATATTGAAAAAAAATGATAGCTATTTTTTACTTGGCACTACAAATATTAAAACTTTATTCTTACGTAGTTTTAGCCAATGTCTTAATTAGTTGGCTTGTTTCTTTTAATATTCTAAATACTCAAAATAGGTTTGTTTATTAAATATTAGAAATGACTTATCGATTAACTGAACCAATGCTTAATAGAATAAGACGATTTCTTCCTAACTTAGGATCGTTAGATATTTCACCAATAATACTGCTTTTGTTGATTTGGTTTATAGAAATGTGTATGAAGCTGTATATTGCACCAATAATTTTTTAGTGATAAATTTATGATCTTAATAGATGGAAAAAAAATTGCAGCTGAGCTTAGAGAAAAACTAAGAAAAGAAGTTGTGGAGCTAAAAGCTAAGCATAATAAAATTCCAGGGCTTACAGTAATATTAATTGGGGATATGGCACCTAGTCAAATTTATGTTCGTATGAAAGAAAAAGCAGCGAATGAAGTAGGGTTAAGATCGGAAGTGATTAGATATCCAGAAGAAGTAGAAGAAAAGAAAGTATTAGATAAAATTGAAGAGCTAAATAAAGATGAAAGTATTTCAGGAATTTTAGTTCAGTTACCCTTGCCAAAACATATTGATAAACAAAAAATTATTGAAACTATTTTACCAGGAAAAGATGTTGATGGCTTTCACCCAATGAATGTTGGAAACCTTTCATCAGGCTATGAAAGTTCAGTACCATGTACTCCTTTAGGATGTTATTTAATGATTAAAAAAATTGATCCAAATTTGAGTGGAAAAAAAGCTGTTATGATTGGTAGATCAAATTTAAATGGTAAACCAATGGCACAATTACTTTTAAAAGAAAATTGTACAGTAACAATAACTCACTCAAAAACTAAAAATTTAAAAGCAGAATGTTTAGAAGCAGATATTATTGTTGCAGCAGTTGGTATACCAGAACTTGTAAAAGCTGACTGGGTTAAAAAAGATGCAATCGTAATTGATGTAGGTATCAATAAAACAGAAAAAGGAATTGTTGGAGATGTTGCATTTGAGGAAGTTTCAAAAGTTGCAAGAGCTTTAACACCAGTACCAGGTGGAGTAGGACCAATGACTATTGCCTGCTTATTAAAAAATACAATAGATTGTTTTAAAAGGTCAAAAAAATAGGTGTTAAAAAGAATACTAAGAAATTTTCATATATTTCATAGTATTTATATTAAACATAAATTTTTTATTAAAAAAAAATCCTATGCAATGGATGGTGAAGATAGGTTGGCATTAGATTATTTTAAAGATAAAAAAAAAGGTTTCTATGTGGATGTTGGTTGCTATCATCCAATTCATAGAAACAATACTTACTTACTGCACAAACAAGGTTGGAATGGTGTTAATATAGATACAAGTGAATTTTCTATAGATTTATTTAATCATATGAGACCTAAAGATCTTAATTATAATTGTGCAATTTCAAATAAAAATGAGATTATAAAGTTATTTTATCAGAAAGAACTTAGCCAATTAAGTACAACCGAAAGTTCTCAAGCAGAAAAAGTTTTTCAAGGGAAAATAAAAGAAAAAGAAACACAAGCATTCACTTTAGATGAAATATTAAATAAGAACAAATATAAGAATAGTAGAATTGATTTTTTAGATATTGATGTTGAGGGAGCAGATTTAAAGGTTCTTGAAGGTCTGTCTTTTGATAAATTTAAGCCTAAACTAATTTGTGTCGAAATTCATGAAAAAAAAATTTATGAGAGCAAAATTTACAAATTTCTAGATGATAAAAATTATAAAATTATCTGGTCAGGAGTTTTTAGTCACATGTTTATATCTAAATAAAATTAGTTTACTATTTTAAAAAATATTTCTTCTAAGTTTGGAATTATAAATTGATTTTCATAGAGGTGCCTTTTAGCCTGCTCTTCATAATATTTTTTAAGATCGTATAGATTTTTATCATTAGCAATCTCTACTGCTTTTCCCACATAGTCATTGACATTATCAACTACTGGAGCATTTTTTATTTCCATTTGATTATAAGCACCAAGAACTAATCTGGATTTTGTATAATTGGTTGGTTTAGTTACTGTGGGAGTTCCATAAAACATAGATTCATAGAAACTATTACCAGCAGAGAAATAAAAAGGGTCAAGTAAAACTGATGCTTTACCACAATGATTAACGTAATCTTCCCAGGAAAGGCCTCCAATAAATTCTATACGGTTAAGATCAATTTTTGTATTTTTTTTAAATCTATTTAATAGTTTTTTATAATACACATTGTCAGTGTCTTTAATAAAATATATTTTTGCTTTTTTATCTTCTTCTAAGATTTTACCTAAAACTATATCAAATTCTGGATGTATTTTAAAAAGTGTTTGGGGGCATGAATAAATGTTTTTTTTTGAAAGAATATCTCTGTCGAGCTTTTCTTTTATAACAGGAGTATAATAATACATTGGTAAAAAATCAGCATACAAAAGCTTTTCAGAAAAGTTTTTATTGCTATTTTGAGATTCAATTAGTTTTGAAGTTAAAAAATAATCTAAAGTATCAATCCCAGTAGTTTCTGGGTGGCCCCAAGAAGTAATTTGATATGTTGCTAGCCGAATAAAAGATAAGTAATACAATTCTAAAGAAAGACCGATTTCAGGGTAAAAAAGGATATCTAAACCTTCATCAAAAATTATTTTTTGTTTATCCTCAAATTTGATTGGCAAAATAAAATTATTTATTTGATTATTTTTTTCAGCATTAATAAAATCTTGGTAAATTTGTCCTTTTTTTGTTTTAGTAGTGTGAAATATTTTTATATCAAATTTACTTTTATCTAAATTAAGAATTATACCTTTAAATAGCTTTCCAATTGTATGATCAGTTAAGTAGTCAGAAACAAATCCTATTCTAATTTTACTGGTAGTAACATTTTTTAATGGGTGAACTTTATTTAATTGAGGGTATATTTTTCTAAAAAAATTAACACATTTTTTATTTATCTCTAAATTGTCATATTGATTATAGGATAAATTAAATTGAGTTGGTTTAATTAATTGAGATCCTATATCTAGAGAAATTTTTTTATCACTATTCAATATCTTCTGTATATAAAATAACAATCCACTCCTAGAGTAATCAATATCTTTTAAGTCTTCAAAGATAACGGGTAACATCAATTCTTTTTTAATTTCCCAGTGTTTATCTAAAATGTTTTCCTTTAATCCAAGATTTATATACTTTTTTGTTTCATTAATTTTATCCTGTTCCTCTAAAATGAGAATAAGCATTACAAGTGCTTTTGGTTCTTTTTTATTTATTTCAATTATTCTTTTAAGCATCACTTCAGTATTTTCTAAATTTCTGTCATAATAGAAAGCTAGTGATAAATTTCTTAATATGGATAAATTGCCAGGATAATAATTAAGGATTTCCAACCAAAGGTTTTGAGCCTCTTTATAATTTTTTTCTTCAAAATTTTTTTGAGCTTGTTCAAATATTTTTTTGGCCTCTTTTTCTAACATAACTGAGTAATAGCATTTTTTCTTACAATTTTCTGCCTTAGTTTTATCTCTAGAACCAATTATGGAACCCCTAGTAAGATTTAAAGCTAGTGCAGAGAAATATGGTTTTAATAGAGAAGATACAATTATATTTAAAGCTGGAGAAACGACTTCACTAAAGAATATAATTTCTGATTAAGATAATTTAGATCTTCCACCATCAACTGCAATTATCTGTCCTGTAATCCAAGAACTTTCTTCAGTAATTAAGAATTTTGCAAGTGCTGCTGAATCTTTTCCTTCACCTAATCTTTTAAGAGGGTGTGCTTTTGCAATTCCTTCTGCAATAGCAGGATTTTTTAACATTGGTTCTGCGATCTTAGATTTTGATAAGCTTGGTGCTATACAGTTTACCCTAATGTTTGGAGCAAACTCTGCAGCTAACGTTACAGTTAACCCTTCAACAGCAGCTTTTGCAGACGCAATAATTGTGTGATTAGTAAATCCTCTTTGAGCAGCAACAGTTGAAAACAAAACAACTGAACCTTTATTCTTTTTTAAACTTTCTTGATATCCTTTTATAGCTTCAATTGCTGAATAAAGGTTTAATTTCATACATTTATTCATATCAGCCTCTGTGACCATTCTTAATGGTTTTAAATCAATTGAACCTACGCAGTAAGCAATACCTTTAATTTCATTAATATCTGTTTTTACTTTTTCTATAAATCCATCTTGTAAAACATCAGCAACTGTATAGGAGCAGCCCAATTTATCTGCTATCACTTTAACCTCATCTTCATTCCTAGCAACCAAATGAATACCATTCCCTGATTTTTTTAATTGTTCGGCCAAGCTAGAACCAACAGAACCTGTCGCACCAAAAATAAGATATTTATCTGACATATAATTTTTATTTAGTTATATTTAGCTATGAATTTGTTTTTTATACTGGGCAATCAATTATTTCCATTAAAATACGTAGACCGCTTCAAAAAGGACCACTTATTTTATATGGCTGAAGACTATGAGCTTTGTACTTATGAAAAGCATCATAAACAAAAAATACTGTTATTCCTATCTTCTATGCGCTCTTATGCAGATAAACTTAAGAGTAATAACTATAAATTAGAGTATTCTAAGATTGAAGACAAGGATTTCAAAAAAACTTATTTTGAAAAACTAAAAAACACTATATCTAAAAAAAAAATTATAGAAATTTCTAGTTTTGAAGTTGAAGATAAATTCTTTGAAAAAAAATTAAAAAATTTTTTTATTAAATCAAAGATTAAATGGAATATTATTCAAAGTCCGATGTTTTTAAATTCAAGAGATG
>Ga0307986_10002504_pt1 | contig 13149 bp, 16 predicted proteins | sample EllFjometageno82_FD_203170 | JGI IMG/M metagenome (GOLD analysis project Ga0307986, IMG submission 203170) | Marine microbial communities from Ellis Fjord, Antarctic Ocean - #82 | ecosystem: Environmental > Aquatic > Marine > Unclassified | place: Southern Ocean | collected 2014-10-09
AAAAAACCGTTAATATTTACAAACAATGACAGTGGCTATGAAACTGCAATTGAGTTTAAAAAAAATGGAGTTGAGCCAATCATATTAGACACAAGAAAAGAACCTAACTCAGAAATAATAGAAGAAGCAAAAAATCTAGGTATAAAAATAAAATTCTCATATGTAGTTGTTGCTGCAAAGGGTTATAAAAAAGTTAATGGTGCAGAAATTGCTAAAATTTCAGATAATAAAAAAGACTTAGGTGTTTTGGAAAATATTAATTGTGATTGTATTTGTGTATCTGGTTTTTGGACACCAACAATACACTTGGCATCTCAGTCAGGTAATAAAACTAAATTTGATAAAGACATAGATGCTTTTATACCAGGTATATCAAAACAAAATGAAACTACTTTAGGAGCTGCAAATGGTAAATTTACTCTTGAAGAAACCTTAAAAGATTCGTTTGATGCAGGTTATGAGTTATCAAAAAAAATAACCAATAATAATAATAAGATTCCATACCCTAAAGTTGTTGAAAAAAATAAAACAACGCATGATAAATTTTGGTGTGTACCTCTACCAAAAGGAAAAACTTACAAAAGATTTTTAGATTTTCAAAATGATGTAGCTGTTTCAGATATTGAACTTGCACTAAGAGAGGGTTATCGATCCATTGAACATGTTAAAAGATACACAACGCTTGGTATGGCTACAGATCAAGGAAAAACAAGTAATCTAAATGGTTTGCAGCTAGTTTCAAATATAGAAAATAAAATTATACCAGAAGTTGGTCATACAACTTTTAGACCACCATATACACCTATTACTATTGGAGTAATTGTAGGAAGAGAAGTAGGAAAACATTCCAGACCAACAAGAAAATCTCCAATACATTCTTGGCATGAAAAAAATAATGCAGTATTTGTTGATGCTGGTGTTTGGTTGAGACCAAGATACTACAAACAAGGAAATGAAACATTATTTGAAGGATCCAAGAGAGAAGCAAAAAATGTTAGAGAAAATGTTGGTGTCTGTGATGTTACCACCTTAGGTAAAATTGATATTAAAGGACCAGATGCAGCAGAATTATTAAACAGAGTGTATACAAACGCTTGGTTAAAACTACCAGTTGGTAAAGCTAGATATGGTGTAATGTTAAGAGAAGATGGAATTGTAATGGATGATGGAACCACTACTAGGATTTCAGAAAACCACTATCATATGACAACAACTACCGCTCAAGCCGCCAATGTTTTATCGCACCTTGAATATTATTTACAAATAATATGGCCAGAATTAAACGTAAATGTAGTTTCTTTAACAGAACAATGGGCAGGAGCAGCAATAGCAGGACCCAAATCCAGAGATTTATTACAGAAATTATTTCCTAAAATTGATGCTTCAAAAGAGGGATTGCCCTTTATGGGTTATATTGAGGCAGAGCTGTTTGGTATCCCTGCAAGGATTTTTAGAATTTCATTTTCTGGTGAGTTAGCATATGAAGTTAATGTTGAGTCTGATAATGGGAATTATATGTGGGAAAAAATAATGGAAATAGGTGAAGAATTTAAAATTCAACCATATGGTACGGAGGCATTATCAACTTTAAGAATCGAAATGGGACACGTAGCTGGTTCGGAGTTAGACGGTAGAACAATTCCTTATGATAACGGATTAGAAGGGATGATTAGTAAGAAAAAGGATTTTATTGGCAAAAGATCTTTAAGCAAAAAAGCATTTATAGCAGAAGACAGACAACAAGTTGTGGGTGTGGTTCCATTAGATAAGAAAACAAGTATTCCAGAAGGATCTCACTTGGTTAGAGATGCAAAAGCACAACTACCTAATCCAAAATTAGGGTATATCTCTGCTTCTTGTTGGAGTGTTGAGTATGATAATCCATTTTCTTTAGCAATAATAAAAGATGGAAAAAATATGGTTGGTCAAAAATTATTTGCAATGTCTCCTTTGAAAAATAAAACAATACCTGTTGAGATAGTTTCTTCACATTATGTGGATCCAAAAGGTGAAAGAGTTAGATCGTGACAACAACTTCTGCTTTAGAAAGTGTATACATAAAAGGTACCTTTGGTGACTATGAGGGTAAAAATGAAAAGAATTTATTAAATATATCTGAAAATAAGAACTTATTAATTATTCAAATAGCTCAATATAAAAACTCAACCGTTTCAATAGGGAGTGTAAAAATTGATAATTTGAACTTAGTGAATAAAACACTCAATGTTAGCAGTAATAATGATACAAGAATTTTATGGTACGGACCTAATAGTTGGCTTTTGATGTCAACCAAGAAAGAGCTTCTACAAGAAATAACAAAAAAATTTGATGAAATAAATTTTGCTATTACTAATTTATCTCACTCAAGAGCCATAATGGAGTTGAAGGGTGAGAATGCAAAAGAAGTTTTAAAAAAAGGATGTCCTTATGACTTTAATAGTTTAAAAAAAAATAACTGTCTAAATTCAACATTTAATGGAATGTCTGTCACTATTGATTTTTTAGATGACAACCCAAATACGATTAGAATTTTTACTTTAAGAAGTTTTGGTGAATCCTTGTATCATTCAATCATTGATTCATCTTTAGAGTTTGGATACAAAAGTATTTAAATATAACTATTTTCTTGTAGCAATATAGACGCCTAGAGTCGTTAAAGCAAAACCAAATAGATCTAAATTATTTAATATTTCATTTAAAAATAACCAAGCCATCACAGCTGTAGATGGTGGTATCAAAAAGAATACAGCAACAGTTTTACTTGCTGAGTTTTTTTTAATTAAAAACATTAATATTGTGAATGCACCAAAAGATACTAAGAATATCTGATGACTCATAGCTATTAAAAAAGTGGATGTAAAATTAATGTAAGGGTCAGTAATAAAAATAATAATTATTAGGTGAAAAAGACACCCGCCAACTGCTTGATACATGTTGCTTACAGATAAAGGTAAATTGTTACTTATTTTTTTTTGCCATAAAGTAGAAGTTGTAATTGCTAATAAAGCTATAAAAGATGATATGATGCCAATCACAGGAAGACTTGAACCAATATCAAGGCCTAAAACTAAACTTGCACCTATAAATCCAAGCATGACACCAATCCACTGTTTAAAAGAAACATCCTCATTTAAAAACTTACCTGCCAAAGCATTAGTTAAAATAGGTTGTAAGGTTACAATTAATGCCGCAATACCAGTGGGCACTCCAACTGAGACTGAGTAAAAAACACCTCCTAAATAAACACCATGAAATAGAACACCACTAAAAATTGATTGAATTAAATTTTTATTATTGATTAAAATTTTACGTTTTCTATATATTGAAAAGATCAAGAAGCCCAAGGCCACAAAAAAAAATCTAAAGGCCAGTGCTGCAAAAGGATCACTATTATCAATTATAGGCTTTGTAGTGACAAATGCTGAGGACCACAAAATAACGAAAATTAATGGAAAAACTCTAATCATTGTTGTTTTATAGGTTAAATTATTAAGTAATATCAATAATATTAGGATAAAAAAGCAAGATACTACCTTGAGTTGTTTTTTGAAAAATATAAAGCTATTCTGCAAAATAATGATTCTCAAGAAAATAATTTTAAGAATATCTATAATAGCCTTACTAAGTGGTTGTGCTCAAACTTCATCACTTTTAGGACCAATCTATACCCTTGGAACAACAGGTAGTTTATATCAAGCTAGTTTTAGCTATGGTTCGGACAAAGTAATTACAACGCTTACGGGAAAATCATCATTAGAAAATGTTGAAGATTTGTTAAAAGCTAAAAAACAAGATTCTGCTTTACGAAAACTAGTTAAAAAACAAATTAAAGAAACTAGAAAAAAATTAAATCTCACTAAATAAAACCCTTACTAGAAAATTAAAAGTTCAAAGGCAATAAATAGAAATTATTTGAATAAAACCATATTGATCTATTGTGTTAGTGACTAAAACACATACAAGGAATGTAAGATTCGATTATGTTAAAAACTATTGCTTTAATATCTTTTTTATTATTTTTTAATGGGTGTGTTCAAAGCACATCATTTTTAGGTCCAATATTTACTGGCGCAAGTACAGGCAGTGCTTATCAAGCTGGATTATCTTATGGATCCAGTAAAGCTATTTCTGAAATCACAGGAAAAACTACAGCAGAAAATTTAATAAAACTTCTAGAGGCTAATAAAAACAAAGAGCATGATAGTGAAAATGCTAACAATTTTTTTGATGTTGTTAAAAAAATAAATGAAAATAGCAGTATTAAAAATTTAGCTAATCAATAATCTTTAGCACAATCTGTTCAGAATGACCCGCATCCTTGCACCAAAGTTCATAACTTTCACACATTCTCCATAAAAAATCAAAAGCACGTTGAGAAATCTCAAGAGGAAAAGAGCTTTTTGCATAATATAGGTCTGGATATTTTATTAATTGTTTTACTGTAGCATCCTTTTGTACATGTAAAAGTTTAATAGTTTCATCAGGTATTTTTTCACCACTATCCTTATCAATAAATTTATTATTCTCTAAATGTTTAAACCAAACATCATGAAACTTACCACTACTTATTTCATTATAAATCTTTGTTCCTATGAAGCCTTCGATGGCATCTATATTAGAAATATATGAATTATCTTTTTTAATATTTATTATATTCTTATAGATAACCTCAGCTAAATATATAACATAGGGTTTTTTTGATTTAACTAGCATTATCTACTTCTATATTTTGCCATAGAGGAATTTGCTAATATTAAATTTGGGTCCAAATATAGTTTTGAAATTTTTACATTCTTTAATGATTTAAATGCAAAAATTACTATAGGTAATTCTGTACAACCTAATATAATTTTTTTACAATTATTTCTAATCAAATAATTTATTGCTGATTTTATAGATTTTTCTGCTAATTTTATATTTCCCATCTTGACATGTTCGATAGTTTTATTAACAGATTTAATTTGTAAATTATGTGTAGGTATAATCAATTTATAACTATTCTTGAACAGTTTTTCATATATCTTTGTTTTTAAAGTACCCTCTGTAGCAAGAAGTCCAATTTTTGAATTATTTTTACAAATCTTTTTTGTATGTAAGAAAACTTCTTTAGGCATATTTATGATTGGAATTTTAATCTTCTTTTTTAAATCCTCATACCAGTAATGAGCTGTATTGCAGGGTATGACAATAAACTTACAACCACTTTTCTCTAGCAATCTACAGCCCTCTAGTAAACTTTTTAGAACTTTATTATAGCTGTTGATATTCCGAGCATTTCTTGGAAGATCTGAAAATTTTCTAGTTTGAACACCAATTGACTCTGGTCTTCCTGGTATATTGGACTTATTATAAAGCATGAAAAGAGGATACCCTTGATCAACCTTTCCTCTATTAAGCATGGCTAGCTTGTTACAAAAATCAAGCCCAGCTTGTGTTCCCATTCCCCCTAAAATTCCAATCATAATTATTAATACTTTTTTAATATTGTTAATTTTTTTTTGTATTTTTGTTATAAAGGTTGATTAATACCTCTCATAAAAACTAAAACCAAGCAACCATTTATTGTGTGAGATGAATGTTTTGAACCAGGACCAAAAGATATAAAATCATCTTTTTTAAAAATTTTTCCATCAGGATCAATTAATTCTCCATCTAACATCAAAAATTCCTCAAAACCAGTATGCTCATGAGGTAAACTTTTTGCACCTGGTTCCATTTTTAGAACATAGGTGCCTTGACCACCACCCTCTTTATTATAGCTAATTTTATGCCAGCTCATACCAGGCACAACTACACCATAATTATCAAATGGTGTAAATTCGACATCGTATAGATTAGTTATTTTTCTTTTAATCATAGTTGATATATTCAATCATTATTAATAAATTATAAATATGCAAGATATATTTGTTAAAGACAGTGGAAATGGAACTCCTTTAGTTTTAGTGCATGGTTTTTTAGGTTCATCAGAAATGTGGACTCCACAAATAAAATTTTTTAATGACAATTTTAGGGTTATTGCCCCAGCACTACCAGGATTTGGAAATAGCAATGATATGAATTCGTGTAATTCAATTGAATGTATGGCAAGAGCAATACTAAATTTTTTAGAAAAAAAAGAAATAAAGAATTTTAACTTATTAGGACATTCAATGGGTGGAATGATTGTGCAGGAAATGGCAAAAATTGCAGGTGAAAAAATTTTAAAATTAATTTGTTATGGCACTGGACCAAGAGGAAATATACCTGGTAGATTCGAGACAATTGATGAATCTAGAAAAAAATTAAAAAATAATGGATTGAAAGATACCGCGTATAGGATAGCAAAAACTTGGTTTATAGAAGAAGAAAAAGCAAAGTATTTTTATCTTTGTGAAAAAGCAGGAAAGCAAACCTCTATAGAGGCTGCAGATAATGGATTAGTCGCTATGAAAAATTGGGATGGAGTTAAAAATTTAAAAAATATTGAAAATGAAACATTGATAATTTGGGGAGATCAAGACAAAGTTTATAATTTTAATCAAGTAGAGTGCTTGAGTGATAATATTCCTAATAGTGAATTAAAAATAATTAAGGGCTGCTCTCACAATGCACATTTAGAGAAACCAGACGAATTTAATAGAGTAGTCTGGGAATTTCTTAAAATTTTTTGAGTGGTATTGGCTGAAATATTTAGCTAAATAATTAAAAAATAATTTAATTAAAAAATCGCAGCCAATAAAAAGTGTGAATATTATGCAGTTTTTAAGTTTACTGCTGAAGGACCTTTTGGACCATCTTCAACATCAAAAGTCAAAGCTTGACCTTCATCTAAACCATTCATGCCAGCATCTCTTACTGCTGAAACGTGAACGAATACATCTTTTTCTTTATCTTCTCTTTCAATAAAACCAAAACCTTTAGTTGGATTGAACCATTTTACTTTACCTTGTAGACTCATATTTATCTTCTTACTTATTGTTACGTTACTTTTTATTACTTATAATTAAGCAATCCACGCTTTGTTTAGACTTATTGAGGTTTTGTCAACTAAATTTCGTGCATTTAAGAACTAACAGCTTATTTGTTGCTAATTAGCATAGTCATATAAACTGAGTTAATATCATTTTTGTAATGAGAAAAAGGTTCACAAGGCATAAAACCACACTTATTAAATAATTTTCTAGCATTTAAAAAAAAATCACCAGCACCAGTTTCTAAACTTAATCTTTTAATATTAAGCTTTTTTGCTTCATTAATTAAATGATTAATAATTTTTGAACCGTTTCCGTCACTTCTAAACTTATCACTTACTCTTATTGACTTAAATTCACCGTGTTCTTTATCTAAAAATTTTAAAGCACCGCTGCCCATCAGGTTATTTTTTTCCCATAGGCTCCAAAATTTGATAGAGGGGTCCTTTAAGCTAGCTATATCAAGAACGTGAGTACTACCCGCAGGTGATACAGATCTTAACTCAATAAAATGCTTAATAAGAAATTTATGCACTTCTGGATTATCAAAGTTACCTTCTATCGATTTTAACATTATAATATTTAACTGAGGACAGTCGTTAAATGTCCCATTTTTCTTTTATGTTTAATTTCTTTTTTTAAATAATCAAAGAAAAATTCATTAGTTTCAAATTTTTTATTTCTATAAATTGTGATTTGATCACCAATAATATTTAGCATTTTAGCGTTAGTGATTTTCTTAAGCGAAATTTGTTCTAATTGACATACAGCTCTTACATGGTTCTCAAACTGACTTACATTGTAAGCGTTGATTGTAAGGTGACCAGAATTATGAACTCTTGGAGCAATTTCGTTCACATAAAGATTATCATTTCTATCAACAAAAAACTCAACACACAATGTACCAACATATTTAAGCTCTTCAGAAATTTGTTTTGCCCACAATTTTGATTGTAATAAAATTTTATCATTAATTTCTGCTGGAATTTTCGAATGTTTTAATATTTGATCCTCATGAACATTTTCAATAGGTTCGTAGATTTCATATCTCTCATCATCGAATCTTGTAATGATTATTGAAATTTCTTTTTTTAATCTAACTAATTTTTCTAAAATATAACCTTTTGCATAATCTATATCTAGAGAATCAAGGTCTTCTAAATCTTTAACAAGATGCTGTCCTTTTCCATCATAACCCAAGGTTACAGTTTTCAGTAAACCTGGTAACAAATCTTTTAAAGGATCCATTTCAGATTTTTTTTCAATAGATGCATATTTTGTTGTTCTAATATTTAATCTATTGATAAAATCTTTTTCTGCTAATCTGTGTTGAATTATTCTATTTACTGAAGGTCTAGGCAGAACAGGTTTAATTTTATTAATCTTATTAAGTGTTTCATAGGGTATATTTTCAAATTCATATGTAATAACATCAACTTTGCTTACAAATTCATTTATTTTAATTTCGTCATTGTATTGTCCATAAATAAATTCATTGGAAAAATTTTGTGCAGGTGCATCAATGTCATCACAAAAAACTATTGTTTTAATTTCTAATTTATTAGCAGCCGCAGCAAGCATACTCCCTAATTGACCACCACCAATAATACCAAGAGTTGGTTTAGACATATATTAATCTACTTTGGCTTTTTTTTAACTGATTTACTTTGAATTAGTCGCCACTGATCTAACTTGTTTTTAACCTTGCTATCACTAACAGCAATAATTGATGCAGCTAATAAGGCTGCGTTGACTGCACCATCTTCACCAATTGCTAGTGTACCAACAGGAATACCTTTAGGCATTTGCGCTATCGACAATAAACTATCTAGGCCTTTAAGTTTTTTACTTTCAATTGGAACACCTAAAACAGGCAAAGAAGTAAGAGCTGAAATCATTCCAGGCAAGTGAGCCGAACCACCAGCACCAGCTATAATAACCCCAATATTATTTTTTTCTACATTTATAGCATATTCATACATACGCTTTGGAGTTCTATGAGCAGATATAATTTTTGTCTCAAATTTTAAACCCAATTTTTTAAGTATATTTTGACAAAATACCATAGTTTTGAAGTCAGACTGACTGCCCATTACAATTGATATTTTTTTTGATCTATTTTTCATCTTTAGATATTATTCTATTTTAACACGAATTGTTATTTCAAATTAAACTTAAAATTTCAATAAAATTAATAGAATTTTGTAAACTTATTGCTATTCTTTAAATTAAAAGAGTTCATGATAAATTTTAAAATTGATAATTTACAATATTGCAACTGGTCTAGAGAAATTTTTCAAATAAATAGACAAGCAGGACTTGATGCTATTCATGTGACTATTGTTTATCATGAAGACTTTAGTGAATTAAAAACAGTAATAAATAATTGGGAAAACCATTTTTCGAATAATTCAGACTTAATCTTTCATGGTAAAAATTTTAAAGATATCGAGAAGGCTAAATCTGAAAATAAAACTGCCGTATTTTTTGGTTTTCAAAATTGCTCACCTATAGAGGATGATATAAGTTTAGTAGAAAAGGTTTACGACTTAGGATGTAGGTTTATGCAACTTACTTATAACAACCAATCATTACTAGCAACAGGATGTTATGAAAGTGTAGACAGTGGAGTTACTAATTTTGGAAGAGAAGTAATTAAGGAAATGAATAGATTGGGGCTTGTAATTGACATGTCACATTCTGCAGAAAAAAGCACAATTGATGCAATCGAAATAAGTGAAAAACCGATTGCAATCACACACGCTAATCCATCATTTTGGCATGCGGCTAAAAGAAATAAATCAAATGAATTATTAAAAATTTTATCGGAGTATAAAGGAATGTTGGGCCTATCTTTGTACGCTCATCATTTAAAAGAAGGAACAAATTGTACTTTAGAGAGTTTTTGTGAAATGGCAGCTAAAACAGCTGAAATTATTGGGGCTGAAAAAATAGGTATTGGGTCAGATCTTTGTTTAAACCAACCAGATACTATCGTTGAATGGATGCGCAACGGCACATGGACTAAAAGTAAAAACTTTGGTGAAGGATCAAAGAAAAAACCTGGATTCCCAAAACAACCAGATTGGTTTTTAGATGCAAGAGGTTTTAGTAATTTAGAAATAGGTCTAAAGAAAGTTGGTTTTTCAGTATACGAGGTTAATGGCATTATGGGAAATAATTGGTATAATTTTTACAAAGGAATAAATTAATGGATATTCCATTAAGAGATCCAAACATTGTAATGAAGCTTTCAAGATTAGGATCTTTCCATCAATCTAGACTTTCTTTTTTAAGAAGCTTTCTAAAAGAATTTAAAGATTGGAATTATAAAAGAGATTTATTTGAATTAAATGAAAATGGTTATGGTACTGCAGTATTTTCTTTTACAAAAAAAAATAGAGTATATTCACTAATTTGTTTTGCCAATGAGTTGGATGAGAATGAAAGATCAGATAGAGTTATTGCAACAAAATGGGATACAGCTTTTACCCTTTTTGATGGTGTTCCAACAAGAATAGATATTGAAAGGCTGAAGAATGAAGTTCCAAAACAAGAAATTGGAAGACTATCATACAAAGAGCTAACTTTATCTCGAGCCAATAAGTCTGTTAGAGTATTCAACCATGTAGTTGAAAGTTTAAGTAACGGAGTTCAGCCAGATAAAGAACTGTTAGCTAAAGTTGGATATTTATACAGAACCACAGCAGTTTATGGGTCAGGAAAATTTGGTTTAGCTGATAGATTTAGAATTAAAAATAGAGAAGAGATATATGGACCCTTTAGACTGGAAATGATGCTTGTTTATTTGGTAAGGCAATTCACATTTAATCAAGTTAACCATGTAGCAAACTGTAGAAACCCAAAGAAAGCTGTAAATTTGGATCCAGAAATATGTAAAAGTTTAGGAATTGGCAATTCAACTGGATTGGGGATGGCGCCGTTTATTGTTAATCATCCAACACTTTTGAACAATTGGATCTATGCTAGGGAAGTTTCATTAAAAAAAATACGAGAAATAAAAAATGCAACTTTTACTGAAAGTAATTTATTTAAAGATTGCTTGAAAAAATCTATAAAAAATATCACATCATGGAATACTGAAAGTGAATATCAAATAAAAAAAATAAAATCTTTATTAAGAGACTTAAAACAATTAATTTTATTTCTTGATAATGAATTTAATTTTAATCAAGAGTATCCATTTAATAAATTATATCTGCATTTAGAAGAAAACTATCAAGAAGAATGTATTGAATATGCTGTCTCAATGATGATGGAACCTTATGAAAATATTGTAGCACCTTTAATAAAAGAAATGAGTTCTGAAGAAGATAAATATTTTAATATTCCTACAGAAAGATCAGTACTAGAATTAAAGACTATAATTGAAAATAAATATTCTGAAATACTAAAAATTGATTTTGAAAAAAAAGAAAATAATTTAAATTTTTGGTTTATTTCTAAAAATAAAGAAGAACCAAGACTAGCAAATCGATTTAATGAAAATGGATCTGATTTAGAGCAGCCTTTAGCAATAGCAAGAGATATAAAAAAACTTTATAAGAATTTATCGGTATCTAAAAATAATTTATCAATTGCAATGTTTCTGTCAAATAATGCTGATTTAAGACATGTTGTGAGAAGAGCATTTATTGTAGAGAAGTTTCCTTATTCTGAAATTCAAGACAATACGATTGGTAAGGAGATAGTTCCAATTAACATGTTAAGACTTAAACTATCTTTCTTTGGAGCATTAAAATTTGACCCAAGATCTGATAAGTGGTTAAGAATATGCATGTTTCAAGGTGCGCCGTTACCAGAACAATTAAAGAATTATGATGAGCATTGGGTTTATAATTAATCAATATGAAATCATTAAGTGAGATAGATACAGTTTCTAAAAGATCAAGTCGTGCAGCAGGATATTCATGGGGTATAGCAGAGGAAGTTGGAAAAAATATAAGATTGCTTGAAATTTTTAGTCTCCCAGGAATTAAAAATTTAAACAGTTTTTTAAACAGTAAAAAAAATATAAAATTAGAAAACTTAAATCTTATTACTAAAGATAATAGTTCAAATGATTTTCAATATTGTCCAGTTATTGCGGGTGTAAATTTTTTAGATCAAATCAAAACCTTGGAAAATTTAAACGAAATTAATTTTAAAAACATCGCATACCCAATACTTTTTTTGCCATTTGTGAGTAGAGCCTCGGAGGTAGTAGGGAAAAGAATTCTCTTAAAATTAGATGAGAAAGAATTTTTAATGAATTTTAACAATTGTATTTATTCTAATTTTTTTAAAAAAGAAATTATTAAGACTGCAGAAAGTGTATCTATTAAAATTTTAGAAAATGAAGATTCCTTTACTGAAAATGAATGGACAGAACTTTATAAACTTTCAGAAGAAACGTTTGTAGAGGAAAGTGAAAGTTTAAAGAATAGTGGGGCAGGAGCCGGTCTTACAGATAATGACTAAAAAATTTGATAATCAAATAAATGATAATGAAGAAGTTCTTGAATTAGATGATTTCTGTGAAGAGTGTAAAAAAGAAGACCCAAGCGTTTCCCAAAATTTAATCCTAACAGGATTTAAAACCTGCAATTCATGCAAGCTTTCTAAGACTATTTTTCCTATCTAACTAATATTGCTTATGGGTAAAGTACTCATTCTACTCATTACAAAAGAGATTGATAGGAATGCAATTATCAAAAAAGCTAAAAATACTATTCCAAACGATTTAAGATTGGATTTTAAATTTAAAATTTGTTTTGTTGAGATTATCAAACTTGCAAATATCCAGAACTGCGTCAGAAATATTATTGGTATCATTAAGTCAGGTGTTACAGCTAAAAACCTCAATAGACCTGGCGCATGAGCGAAGCCAACACCTATTAATATCTTTTTAAATGGAACTTTTGTTTCTTTATCAGGAAATAATTTTACACCGATTACAAATATAAAAAGTGCCCAAACAAACCAAGTAACAATTGCAGTTAATCCTGACATCGCTACTGCTGTTTCTATTACTGTATTTGCTGCAACAGCTCCTGCTAAGCCATCTAATATCATTATTAAGCCAGCAAAATATATAGCTGCTTCACCAAAATTTTTATTATCTTTGTAAAGTGTTTTGTCTAATTTTATAGATCTAACAATTATGCTTAAAAATTCACCAAACATTATTTTTTTT
>Ga0307986_10002505_pt1 | contig 13145 bp, 12 predicted proteins | sample EllFjometageno82_FD_203170 | JGI IMG/M metagenome (GOLD analysis project Ga0307986, IMG submission 203170) | Marine microbial communities from Ellis Fjord, Antarctic Ocean - #82 | ecosystem: Environmental > Aquatic > Marine > Unclassified | place: Southern Ocean | collected 2014-10-09
CCCTATTAATTGTTGATGATGATAATCCTTTTAGAGAAAGATTGGCTAGGGCGATGGAAAAAAAAGGATTTGAAGTTTTTCAAGCTGAGGGTGTACAAAAAGGCATTCAATCAGTAAAAGAAAATAAGCCAGGTTTTGCTGTTATAGATTTAAGATTAGCTGACGGAAATGGACTCGAGATAGTAAAAAAAATACAGATTTCTAACTCCAACAGTAGAATAATTATGTTAACTGGGTATGGAAACATACCAACAGCTGTAGCCGCAATTAAAGATGGGGCCATTGATTATCTTGCAAAACCAGCGGATGCAGACGATGTTGAAAAAGCCTTATTAGCAGATCCAGAAAAAAGAGCCGAACCTCCTAAAGACCCGATGTCTGCAGATAGAGTTAAATGGGAACATATTCATAGAGTTTTTGAACTATGTAACAGAAATGTTTCTGAAACAGCTAGAAGACTTAAGATGCACAGAAGAACTTTACAACGAATTTTATCTAAAAGATCGCCTAGATAAGTTTTTTAAACTTAATAATTTTTTTAGCTAATAAAGTTAATAGACAGATTTTAAATAATTCTGCTAATAAAAAAGGTGTAACACCTAGCTCAAGTATCGGTTTATCCCATCCAATTAAAGTTCCAAGCCAAAGAGCTCCAAATAAATAAATTGTTGAAACTGAAAATATTAATTTACTGAAAATTATAAAAATATTTTTTTTAAAATTTAGATACCCTGAAAAAAATACAGCAGATAAAAAGCCAATTAAATAACCCATTGTTGGACCAGTAAAATAAACATAACCAACACCTCTTTCAGGTGAATTAGAAAATACTGGTATTCCAATAATACCCTCAAGTAGGTAAACAGTTACTGTCGCAAGGCCAATTTTATACCCAAAAGCCAACCCTAAAAAAAGAACAACAAAAGTCTGCATTGTCATTGGTACAGGATAAAATGGTATTTTTAATTTAGCAGAAACAGTTAAAATCACTGTTCCTAAAAAAATTACCAAAAATGTTTTTAAAGTTTTTTGAATTGAGTTAGTTTTTAGAAGATCCATAATGGTAAATTTACTATTTATTGAAATAATAATCTAGTTTTTTATTAGTCTTAGAAAAACATCTTCTAAATCACCGTCATCAGTAGATATATCTATAATTTTGACATTATTTTTCTTAATTAAATTAATCAATTCTTCCATGTGAATTTTGCTTTTTTCATAAGACACACAAATTTCGGTACCTAATTTTGATATTATTTTTAAAGAACTTATATCTTCATTTTTAATATCAATTATTTTATCTGTTTTAAAAGTTACTTTTTTTGTTTGAATTCTATCTAGTAGATTTTTTGTGCTATCTAAGGCAACAACATTTCCTTTATTAAGAATAGCTATTCGATCACACATTTCTTCTGCTTCTTCAAGATAATGTGTCGTTAAAATAATAGTTACACCAAGATCATTGAGTAATCTTACATTTTTCCATAAATTCTTTCTCAGTTCTACATCAACACCAGCTGTAGGTTCATCTAAAAACACTATTGGAGGCTGATGAACTAAAGCTTTAGCCATCAATAGTCTTCTTTTCATTCCACCAGACAAACTTCTAGCATAGCTATTAGCTTGTTTTTCTAAAGACACTAATTTCAAGATGGTATCTGTAATCCTATCTTTTTCCTTAATTCCATAAAGTCCAGCCTGTAATTCTAATAATTTCCTTGGACTAAAAAATGGATCAAGATTTACTTCTTGAGGTACTATTCCAACTGAAGCTCTAACTTGTCTTGAGTTTTTATCTAGATCAAAACCCCATACATTTACCTGTCCTGCTGTTTTTATTACCGTCCCAGCTAAAATATTTATAAATGTTGTTTTGCCAGCACCATTTGGACCAAGTAGACCAAAAATTTCTCCCTCTTTCACGTCTAAGTTTAAATTGTTCAGTGCATAATTATCTTCTACATGCTTACTAAAGTAAATTTTTTTTAAATTTTTAACGGAAAGTATATTTTTTTGCTCCATTTACGTTAATACATTTATAGTATTTAAAATAATTAAGATAATATTAAATAATGAATAAAATAAAAAAAACTGATCATTTTTATTTAATAGACGGTTCTGGTTACATCTTTAGAGCATATTATGCGCTACCACCCTTAACCAGAAAAAGTGATGGTCTGCCCGTGGGTGCAGTTAGTGGTTTCTGTAGCATGTTATTCAAATTACTAGAGGACTCAAAATCTAATGAAAATCTTCAAAAGCCAACACATTTTGCCGTTATCTTTGATGCAGCTAGAAAAACTTTTAGAAATGAAATTTATTCTGATTACAAAGCAAATAGATCTGAAGCTCCTGATGATTTAGCACCACAGTTTGAGTATATAAGAAAATCTGTAGTTGCTTTTAATTTACCATCTGTCGATCTTCCTAATTATGAAGCAGATGATTTAATAGCGACATATACAGAGCAAATTTTAGCAAAGGGCGCGAAGGTAACGATAGTTTCTTCTGATAAAGATTTGATGCAATTATATAGAGAAGATGTCCGTTTATTTGACCCCATGAAAAACAAGTTTATAACACCAGATGATATAGTGGCTAAATTTGGAGTAGGTCCAGAAAAAGTTATTGATGTGCAGTCCTTGGCGGGTGACAGTAGTGACAATGTTCCAGGAGTACCAGGTATAGGCGTCAAGACTGCAGCAGAACTTATTAATAAATACGGCACATTAGAAAAACTCTTGGATAATGCACATGAAATAAAACAAAATAAAAGGAGGGAAACGCTCATAGAAAATAAAGAAAAAGCAATTATTAGTAAGAAATTAGTAACACTAATGAAAGATACTCCCGTTGAAAGAGAGATAGAAGAATTTGAACTAAAAGAGATTGATAAAGATAAGTTATATAAATTTTTAAGAGACATGGAGTTTAATAGACTTCTTGGTTCTGTTATTTCTGCATATGGAGAGCCCTCATTAGAGGAAGCTTCTATAGAAGTAATACCTAAGAAAAAGCAACAAGATATAAGTAAAAACAATTACCATTTAATTACTAATGAAAAAGAAATAGACGAGTGGATTAATGAAGCAGAGGAAGTTGGTGAATTAGCAATTGATACCGAAACAAGTTCACTTGATGCACATCAAGCTGATTTAGTTGGAATCTCATTAAGTACAAAAATTGGTAAAGCCTGTTATATTCCAATAGGTCATAAGTCTAAAGGTTGTTTAAAAAAAGATACAGTAATTAAAAAATTAAAAACACTTTTAGAGGATGAGAGTGTAAAAAAAATTGGTCAAAATATTAAGTTTGATTTTATTGTTCTGTTTAAACAAGGAATAAATATGAATTCGATGGAGGACACAATGTTAATGTCCTATGTGCTAGATGCTGGAAAGAATAGACATAACATGGACACCCTATCTGAGATTCATCTGCAACATAAAACAATTTCATTCAAAGAAATTGTTGGTACAGGAAAAAAAGAAATAAACTTTAGCGATGTAGAGTTGGACAAAGCGATGGAATACGCTGCTGAAGATGCTGATATTACTTATAGGTTATATAAAATATTTAGCAAAAATCTAAAATTAGAAAAATTAACTAATATTTATTCAATTTTTGAAAAGCCATTAATTAAAATATTAGCATTTATGGAAATCGAAGGAATAAAAATTGATAATAAGTTTTTAAAAGTATTATCTGAAAAATTTGAAAAAAAGATTAATAAATTAGAAAAAGAGGTTTTCAAAATTTCAAAAAAGAAATTTAATATTGCTTCACCTAAACAATTAGGTGAAGTAATTTATAATGATTTAAAAATTGCCAAGCTTAAAAAAACTAAAAAGGGAAGCTTTGCAACAAACGCTAGTGTTCTTGAGGACTTAGCATTTAAAGGTAATAAATTTCCACAATTAGTTTTAGATTGGCGACAAGTCTCAAAACTTAAAAATACTTATTCAGATGCTTTACCTGAGCATATTAATCCTGCAACCAAAAGAGTTCATACATCTTTTCTTTTAGCTGCTACTACAACTGGTAGACTTGCTTCCAGTGATCCAAATCTACAAAATATTCCAATCAAGTCAGAAGATGGAAAAAATATAAGAAAAGCATTTATAGCTAAAAAAGATTTCACTTTAATATCAGCTGACTACAATCAAATAGAAATGAGAATTTTAGCCGACTTAGCGGATGTTAAGGAGTTAAAAAAAGCATTCAAAAATAATGAAGATATTCACTCACTAACAGCAAGCCAAGTCTTTGATGTTGATCTTAAAGGGGTTAATCAGGATATGAGGCGAAAAGCAAAAGCAATAAATTTTGGTATTATCTATGGTATTTCCCAATACGGCTTAGCAAAACAAATTAATGTCTCAAACCATGAAGCAGATGAATTTTTAAATGCTTACTTCTCAAGATTTCCTGAAATAAAAATATATATGGACAACACTATTACGTTTTGTAGAAAAAGTGGTTATGTAAATAATATTTTTGGCCGTAGATCACATTTTAATGGGATTAATGATAAAAATTTTAATATTAGAAATTTTCAGGAAAGAGCAGCAATTAATGCCCCTATTCAAGGCTCAGCTTCGGAGATTATGAGACTTGCAATGATTAGACTGGATAAAAAATTTGAAAGTTTAAAAAATAATAAATCAAAAATACTATTACAAATACACGACGAACTAATTTTTGAAGTCCCAACAAAAGAAGTAAAAGCTATAACTAAAATTATCCAAGAAGAAATGACCAGTGTTACAGAGAGTGATTTACATTCATTTTCTATACCTTTAACGGTAGATGTTAATATAGGTGATAATTGGGGAATACTTCATTAATTTAAAGGCATTGCCTAAATTAGAACAATTTAGTATTTTTAAAGTAGTTTATGCACACACAAACAATTGCTTTAATAGATGATGATAGAAATATACTTACAAGTATAAGCATTGCCCTTGAAAAAGAAGGGTTTAAAGTTCAGACCTATATAGATGGTGAAAGTGCATTAATTGGATTAACTAGATCACCACCTGATTTAGCAGTAATCGATATCAAAATGCCAAAAATGGATGGTGAAGAACTTTTAAAAAAATTAAGAAAAAAAACATCCCTACCAGTAATTTTCCTAACATCAAAAGATGAAGAAATAGATGAGTTATTAAGTTTAAAGTTAGGTGCCGATGATTTTATAAAAAAATCAGGAGGATTTTCTATAAAGGTTTTAATTGAAAGAATTAGAGTTCAACTTAGAAAAAAAGATATCAATATAAATCTTGAAGAAACAAAAAATATTATTTCACATGGTAAGTTAAAACTTGACCCTTCACAACTTGAATGTGAATGGGATAGTAAGCAATTACCAGACAAGCTTACTACTACAGAATTTTTGATAGTAAAAGAATTAGCCAAGAGACCAGGAATAATTAAAGAAAGAGCACAATTAATGGATATTGCTTATAGAGAAGACACCGATATTGAAGATAGAACAATAGATAGTCACGTTAAAAGGATTAGAAAAAAATTCAAAAAAATCGACCCTGAGTTTGCAGCTATAGAGACAAGGTATGGCAGTGGATACAGATGGAATGTTAGTTAATGTTAAGTGATTTTCTTAAAAGTTTATCTATTTTAAAAAAATTTCTATTTATCAATTTAATAATTTTTTTAGTTATTGGTGGTTTAACTCTTTTGTATATAGGGAGTGTTAAGCCTAATTTAATAAAAGACAAAACTATCAAACATAATCAAATAATAGACAATACGATTGAACATATTCTTAGATTAAATATTCAATTTAAAGAAGACGACATTAGAAAGTTTTTATTTTCAACAAGATTTTTATTTCAAAATTTAGATAGAGTTATTCTATTTGATAATCAATTTGATTTAGTAGGTGATACAGATACATTAGATTTAGATCCAAGATCTTTTTCTAGTAGATTAGATATTGTTGAATTAGAAATTTTAAGCGAAGACAAAAAAAAGGATATAATCGAAACAAAAGACATAAACAAAGAAAAAACCGTTTCTTTAAAAGATATTTTAACAAACTATTCATGGTCAAAAAATTATGGAAAAGCATTCACTTTCACGCAAGAAGGATATGATCAATTTTTACTAACAACCATAAAAAATGTAACACTAGATGGAAATAATGTTGGGTATTTGGCAATTACTGAAAATGCTAATGATATTAGATCTGCAATTAATGAAAGAAAAACTTTTATATTAAGAACGGCAATTTTTGTTGGAATAGTAATCTTTATATTTTCATTTGTTTTAAATAGGTATTTTTTAAAACCTATTAAAAATTTAGTTGCTTACACAAAAATAATTAAAGAGAAGAGCAAAAAGAAAACTAACATAAATGAGCTAAAAAGTAGAAATGATGAATTAGGCACATTATCAACATCTCTAGAGGATATGACTAATGAGCTACAAAAAAGAATTGCCCATGCAGAGAACTTTTCAACTGACTTAGTTCATGAAATAAGAAATCCTCTAACATCTCTAAAGAGTGCATCAGAGATACTCCATGAAACAGAAGACCAGGCACAAAGAAGTAAGCTAATAGATATTCTTAATCATGATGTTCAAAGAATTGAAAGATTAATTACAGACTATTCTCAAATGTTAAAGGATGAGGTAGCTCTCAGTAGAGAAAAAATGAAAAAAATTAACTTAAAATTAATTGCAAGATCTGTAGTTGATGATTTTAATAGTATTTATGAAACAAAAAGAGGAATTAGAATAATTTTAAATGACCCAAACAAGCAAGAGGAATATCTAATTAATGGAATAGAAAATAGAATAGAACAAATTATTGCAAACTTGTTGGACAATTCAATTTCATTTAGTGATAATAATAAAGAAATTTTAGTTGAAATTTCTACGAATGAAAATAAAGAAATTATTCTAAAAGTTATTGATGAAGGCAAGGGCTTCAAAGAAAAAAACACAAAAAAGATATTTAATAGATTTTATAGTAATAGGCCAGACAATTTTGGGGAGCATTCTGGTTTAGGGTTAAATATTGTAAAGAACCTTGTAGATTTGCATGGTGCAACTATCAACGCATCTAATAATATTTTTCAAAAAGGTGCAAGTGTAGAGATTATATTCCCCAAATCATAAGTTGATTAATCAAATTTTTATTGTATAAAACCGAGTGATGGACGATTTTAAAATTAAAGATATATCACTAGCCGAATTTGGAAGAAAAGAAATTTCTATAGCAGAAAGTGAAATGCCAGGATTAATGGCATTAAGAGAAGAATATTCAGGGAAAGCACCTTTGAAAGGAGCAAAAATTTTAGGATGTCTTCATATGACGATACAGACAGCAGTATTAATTGAGACACTAGTAGTGCTTGGAGCTGAAGTTAGATGGTCTTCTTGTAATATTTTTTCGACGCAAGATCATGCAGCGGCAGCAATAGCTAAAGCAGGAATACCTGTTTTTGCCTGGAAAGGTGAAACTGAAGAGGAAGCTGTATGGTGTATACAACAAACCATCGAAGGAAAAAAAGACTGGAAAGCAAATATGCTACTAGATGATGGTGGTGATTTGACTGCAATGATGCATAGCGATTACAAAGATTTGTTAAAAGGAGTAAAAGGTGTTTCAGAAGAAACAACAACTGGAATTAAAGCATTAAACAAAATGGAAAAAGATGGTTCTTTAATGATACCAGCAATTAATGTTAACGATTCAGTTACAAAATCAAAATTTGATAACCTATATGGTTGTAGAGAAAGTTTAGTAGATGGAATTAGAAGAGCTACAGATGTCATGATGTCTGGTAAAGTAGCAATTGTTGCAGGCTTTGGCGACGTTGGAAAAGGTAGTGCAGCATCTTTAAGACAAAGCGGTGCGAGAGTTATGGTTACAGAGGCAGACCCAATTTGTGCACTTCAAGCAGCCATGGAAGGCTACGAAGTAGTTTTAATGGATGAGGCAATTAGTAAAGCAGATATTGTTGTTACAGCTACTGGCAATATAGATATTGTTACTGCAGATCATATGAGAAATATGAAAGATAGAGCAATATTATGCAACATTGGACATTTTGATAATGAGATCCAGGTAGAAGCTTTAAAAAATTATAAATGGACAGAAGTTAAACCAGAAGTTGATGAAATAGAATTAGTTGGTGGAAAAAGAATTATTCTTTTAGCTAAAGGTAGATTAGTTAATTTAGGATGTGCAACAGGACACCCAAGTTTTGTAATGAGTGCATCATTTACAAATCAAGTAATGGCACAAATAGAGCTTTGGGATAACTATAAAAAATACGAAAATAAAGTTTATGTGCTACCAAAATACTTAGATGAAAAAGTAGCAATGTTACACTTAAAAAAAGTTGGTGCAAAACTTACAAAATTATCAAAAGACCAAGCTGATTACATAAGTGTTGAAACAGAAGGTCCGTTCAAGCCAGATGCATATCGCTACTAATAGCGAAATAATAGATATCTCATTAGAAGTTAAGACAGCTGAATTAGCAAAAAATTTTTCAAAAATACTAAAAAAAAGCGATATAGTTTTTTTCCATGGTGAAATTGGGGTTGGCAAAACAACGTTTATAAGACACTTAATAAATCATCTTCAGTTGAATAATCATTTAAAGACAACAGAGGTTACAAGCCCAACATTTAATTTAGTAAATGAATATGATGTAGGGGTTTTTGTAATTCAACATTATGATTTATACAGATTAACAAGCATTGATGAGACAAAAAATATTGGATTATTTGAAAATCAAAAAGAAATTGTAACATTAATTGAATGGCCAGAAAAAATTAATAACAAAATTAATAATAAAATTGATTTATTCTTTGAATATGAAGAAGATATGAACAAAAGATTCTTATCCATTAAAGGTTTAAGTAATGAAAAGTTAAATGAGATTAGTTAAATCAAAATTAAATAAGATTAAGGGTGACGCATCATTCAGATCTTTTTATAGAAAAATAGATAATAAAAGAAGTTCCATTGTAGTTTACGCCACAAAAGAAAAAGAAAAAAACCTATTAATATATGATGCTATAAATAAATTATTGATTGATAATAAGATTCTAGCGCCGAAGCTGTACAAAGAAAATTATAAACAAAACTTTATAGAAATTGAAGATTTTGGTGACGATACAGTATTTAAACTATTGAAAAAAAGTGAAAGTAATAAGATTAATTTATATAAAGAATCTATTGATTTGCTTTGTAAAATTCAAAAAATTAAACAAAGCAAAATTAAAAATTTTAATGGAAAAACCTATAAAGTTCCCATTTATGAGAAAAATAAATTATTTAAAGAGGCCAGATTATTTTCAGACTGGTACGCAAAAAAATATACATCTAAAAAAAAACTACCAATATTTAATATTGAGATAAATAAACAAATAAGATTTTTATTATCAAAATTGAAGTTAAAAAATGATACTTTTGTTCATCGGGATTATCATGTATCAAATTTAATGAAATATAAAAAAAATTTTGCAACTATTGATACACAGGATGCATTAATAGGTAATAGAGCATATGACTTGGCATCTTTAATTGACGATGTTAGGTTTAAATCTAATAAAAAATTGAAAGATAGTGTTTACAATTATTATTTAAAATTAAACAAAAACAAAATCAATAAAGTTATTTTATTAAATGATTTTGCCATATTGTCAGTGATCAGAAATATGAAGATAATAGGGATTTTTGTAAGGTTGGCAGTGAGAGATAAAAAAAACAAGTATTTAAAATTAATACCTTATGCTTGGAAATTAATAGAACTGAGAATTAAAGATAATCATATATTTGATGGACTAAAAAGAACTTTAGATCAAAACTTTTCAAAAGACACAAGGAATCTCAAGTGAAAATTAATACTGCATTAATCTTATGTGCTGGTTATGGAGATAGATTAAAACCTTTAACATTATCAGATCCAAAACCACTTTTAAAAATTGATGAAATTACATTACTTGAAAACTGTATCAATTTAATTCAATCTTTAAAAATAGAAAAAGTAATAATAAATACATTTTATTTAAAAGAAAAAATTGAAAACTTTATTAATGAGAAAAAATTTAATTTAGATATTAAAATAATTAATGACGGAAAAAAAATATTAAATACAGGTGGAGGAATCTTAAATATGATAAATTCTTCAAATGAGTCAGATTTTCTAACATTAAATCCTGATACTATATGGAATAAAAACTATACAGAAACTATACAAAGTATGGAAAAATTTTATTTTTCAAAGCAAATTAAAAATATACTTTTGCTAGTTAGTAAAAATCTTAGTTTTGATAAGAAATTAAAAGGTGATTTTAATCTTTTAGAAAATAGAATAAAGAAAGATGATCAAAATGATCTAATTTATACAGGGTGTCAAATAATTAACAAAGATTTATTTAATTTACACCAAGTTCAAGATTTTCCAATATCGGATATTTGGAAAGAATTAGTTGGCAAGAATAGATTATATGGGTATGAAAGTTTAGAAAATTTTTACCACTTAACTGACCTTGAAGTTTACAAAGAATTACTAAAAAACAAGTAAATCTTTAGCTCTATCTTTATCTAAATATTTACATTCAGTAATTTTTTGCTTTTTATTCAAATTAATTAGCAGTGGATTTCCTGTTGGTATTTCAAGTAAGGATATCTTTTTATTATCTAATTTAAATAAGAATTTACATAATGCTCTAATTGAATTGCCATGTGCTGAAATTACAATATTTTTATTATCAGTTAATTTATTTTTAATATCAGAATTGTAATATTTCATTACCCTATCATAAGTATCCTTCAGTGACTCTGTATCTGGAATTTTTTCTGTAGGGATATTTTTATAAACCTCAATGTTTAGTGGATGATATGGATTATTCCTACTTAAGGGATCAGGCTTTATGTCCCAAGATCTTCTAAACTCATGAATTTTATCTGCACCATGTTTTTTTTTCATTTCATCTTTATTTAAACCTGTTAACGCGCCATAATGCCTTTCATTTAGCTGCCATGCCCTTACAGGTTCTTTATTATCTCTTAATGTATCTTGAATGAGCTTTAGTGTATTAATCGCCCTTAGCTGAAAAGATGAAAAAAAGTAATCTATGTTTAGTTTTAGTTCCTTAATACACTCACCTGATTTACAAGCTTCTAACTTTCCTTGCCCAGTAAGATCAACATCAACCCAACCTGTAAATTTTTTTTCCAGGTTCCATTCACTTTGTCCATGTCTAACTAGAATTAAATGAGGCATATGATATATTTTGATAACTGATAAAAATGATAAAATAAATAAAATTATTATGAAAATTAAGAATAAACTTTCAATTTCTGGGTTTCATTCAGTTAACCTAATATTAATAATATTTTATCTATATCCCGGAAGCATTTTGGGATGTTACCTATATAATAATTGTAATATGCAACCTCAAATAACCCCAAACTTTATTATTTATTCTAATTACTGGATTTCCTCTAATCATGTTTATGTTTTTGCTATTCTTTCAGCCATGGGAATTTTTGCTTACGGAAATACAAAAAAGATAAGATTATTAATTATATATTTATTTTTATTATCAATTATTTTGGAATTATTTCACTTGGTTATTCCAAACAGAGGGTTTGAGTGGAGTGATTTATTTGGAAATATTCTTGGTCTTTTATTTGTAATTTTTATTTATAAGGTTAAAAATAGATATGTTTAACTTTCAAAAATTTTTTTTAATTTTAATAATTATTTCAATTTCTGCTTGTTCCTCCATACCCCAAAATACATCTAGCAGTTGTTCAATTTTCGATGAAAGGTACCTTTGGTATAAGCACGTTAAAAGTACTGAAAAAAAATGGGGCACACCAATTTATGTTCAGTTAGCAATTATTAAGATGGAATCCGATTTTGATTGGCTGGCAAAACCTCCAAGACAAAAGTTATTTAAGATTATACCCTTTAAGCGACCTTCGAGCTCCTTTGGATATTCACAAGCAGTAAAAGGAACGTGGGAACAGTATAAAAATGAAACAGGAAATAAATTAGCCACAAGAGCAAGATTTAAAGATAGTGTTGATTTTATTGGTTGGTATACAGATAAAACAGAATCTATTTTAAAAATTTCTAAGAAAGATGCCTTTAGACAATATATTGCTTATCACGAAGGGTGGGGCGCTTACAAAAATTATAAAAATAACCAAAAAGTTATCGGTTTAGCAAAAAAAGTTAAAAAACAGTCAGATAAATATAAGGCGCAACTAAAAAAGTGTCAGAAAAGACTAAATAGAAATAAATATATTATTTTTTAATGAAGTTGTTTTTTTAACTCAATATCAATTGCATCAATTCTTTTAGTATTTTTTGCTAATACCAAATACATTGTTGGAGTTACGTATAGTGTAAAAAAAGTTGATATAATCATTCCACCTAGAATAGTGGCACCAACAGCTAATCTTGATGCTTCACCTGCTCCTGGACCTATATTTCCTATAACCAGAGGCATCATAGCAATCATTGTGCTTATAGAGGTCATCATTATGGGTCTAAACCTTAACTGACAGGCTTCTTTAATTGATGTATCAATATTTTTTCCAGCCGTTCTTAGCTGATTTGCATAATCTACAATTAAGATACTATTTTTAGTAGATATACCAATAAGTATGACAAGTGCTATTTGTGAAAAAATATTAATAGAACTATTTAAGAATAAGATAAAAACTAATCCTCCAAATAAAGCAAGAGGGACGGTTAACATAATAATAAAAGGGTGAATAAAAGAATTAAACGTTGCTGCCATTACTAAGTAGGCTGTTAAGAAAGCTAATCCAAAAATAATAAATAATTCATTGCTAGTTTCTTTAAGTTCTTCTGACTTTCCTTTCCATGCAATTTGATTAGAAGGGCTAACTTCATCCATAGTTTTTTCTAAATATGTAATTGCCTCAGTAAGTGTGTAGGACGGTGATATATTTGCAGAAATAGTTACAGCTCTCTGTCTGTTATATCTTGCTAATTTTTTTGCAGACCCTTTCTCACTGAATTCAACTAAATTTGCTAAAGAAATTAGTTTACCAGTACTTTCTGATCTAACGAATATTTTAGAAAGTCCTTCCTGAGATCTTCTATCTGCCAAGTACTGCT
>Ga0307986_10002506_pt1 | contig 13144 bp, 12 predicted proteins | sample EllFjometageno82_FD_203170 | JGI IMG/M metagenome (GOLD analysis project Ga0307986, IMG submission 203170) | Marine microbial communities from Ellis Fjord, Antarctic Ocean - #82 | ecosystem: Environmental > Aquatic > Marine > Unclassified | place: Southern Ocean | collected 2014-10-09
TAATATCGCTGTAGCCGGTGCCACTGGTTTTGTTGGATTGGATTTAGTTTACTACTTATCTAGACACCCAAAAGTAAAAATTTGTTATTTGTGTGCTCAGAAAAACATAGGAAACAGTATTAAAAAATTTGATCCAAGAATTACGAAAAAACTTCCCAAAATATCTAATTTAAAAAATGTAAACTGGAATAAAGTGGATCTACTTTACTTATCCCTCCCAAATGGTGGAGCACAAAAAATAATAAAAAAACTTTTTAAATATGCACACTTAAAGTTTATCGATTTGTCAGCTGATTTCAGAATAGAGAGTGCTAAAGAATACACAAAATGGTATTTTTTAAAACATAATTCAAAAAATTTAATTAAAAAATCTATTTATTCAATTCCAGAATTTACTAAAGATAAAATTAAAAACTATAGAATAATAGCTAATCCTGGATGCTATCCAACATCGATACAACTACCGATTATTCCGCTTCTAAAAAAATCTTTAATTGAGCCTCAAGAAATAACAATAGATTCGAAATCAGGTTATTCTGGTGCAGGCAAAAATTACAAATCGAAGTTTGATCACAAGAATATTGAAAAATCAATTTTTGCTTATGGAATTGAAAAACACAGACACATGTCAGAACTTGATCAACAATTAAAAAAAATCGTAAAAAATAAACTGGAATATTTTTTTAACCCCCACTTATTGCCAATATTTAGAGGCATACTAACAACCATGTACGTTAAAACAAAAAAAAATGTCACTATAACAAAAATACACAATGAACTTACAAAGTTTCACTCTAAAAATAAGTTTATTAAAATATTAAAAATTAACACACCGATAGGTAGTGGCAATGTTTTGAATACAAATAATTGTGAAATCTCAATCTGTAAAACAAGATATAAAAATAAGATTGTGATTTTTTCTGCTATTGATAACTTAGTAAAAGGTGCTTCTGGCCAAGCTATACAAAACATGAATCTAGCTTATGGTTACAAAGAAAGTTTAGGCCTCATATGAGATATTTATATTTATTTTTTATTTTGATTTCTTGCACTGTTACAAACAAAACATACATGTGTGGTGATAAAGCATGTTTAGACAAAAAACAATTTGAAGAATACTTTTCTAAAAACCTAACTGTAGAAATACAAACAAAAGAATTTAAAGAAAATTCTTCTGTTGACCTAGTCAAATTAAACACAAACAAGTCAAATAACACTAAGAAAAATCTATTAGAAGACTCTAGTTCCGAGCAAAATAACCAGAAAGAGGAAAAAATTCGATTAAAAGCCGAAAGAAAAAAACTAAAAGAAGAAAGAAAAATTAAAAAAAAATATGAAAGAGATATTATTCAGACTAAAAAAGAAATAGCTAAGTTAAATAAGAAATTTAGCAAGAAAACTGAAAAAAAAATAAAAAATAATATAAATAAAACAAAACAATCAAAAAAAATTATTGATGTAAAAAAAAGTCAAATAAATCGGAACAATCTTAACAATAAAGATGTATACAAAAGTATTAAATCACAAAAAAACGAAAGTATATGCTCTCAAATAAAAGATTGTGATATTGATAAAATTGCAGATTTATTAATTAAGAAAGGTGAGAAAAAAAGTTTTCCTAACATTACATCAAAATAAATTATTTTATGATCAAAAAAATGAATATTGTAATCGTCGGATTAGGGACTATTGGTTCCTATTTCTATAATTACTTAAATAAAAATAAAAATAATATATTTGATAAGACAAATACCATGCCAAATATTATGTATGTTTCGGCTAGATCATTTAATAAAAAAAGAGATTTTTCAATACCTAGAAAGATCTGGCTTAAAAATTATTTGTCTGCAACTAAAATTAAAGATGTTGATATTATAGTTGAATTAATTGGTGGTGCTGAAGGTCCTGCAAAAAAATTAGTTTTTGAAGCTTTGAAAAACAAAAAACATGTTGTCACAGCTAATAAAGCTTTAGTTGCTAAATACGGAAACCAACTATCAAAAATAGCTGAAATAAATAAAGTAAATTTTGAATTTGAAGCAGCTGTATGTGGTGGTATTCCAATTATACGTTCAATTAAAGAAGGGCTTATTGCAAATAATATTAATAAAATTTACGGTATATTAAACGGAACTTCAAATTATATTTTATCTAGCATGGATAAAGAAAAGATCGAATATAAAGATTCTTTACTAAAAGCACAAAAGTTAGGATACGCCGAATCCAATCCAGCCTCAGATATCAATGGTGATGATGTAGCCTCAAAATTAAAAATTCTAGCTGCCCTAGCTTTTAATTCTTATATTAATAATAATTCTATCTTAATCGAAGGAATAGCAAATATAGATCAAATAGATATCAATAATGCTAATTATCTTGGATATAAAATTAAACTTATTGGAGTGGCAGAAACTGTGCAAAATAAAATTATTCAAAGAGTTCATCCTGCACTTATTAAAAAAAATTCATATATTGCCAAAATAGATGGTGTTTTAAATGCTGTTATAGTTGAATCTAATCCTGTTGGAAAAACGGTGCTACAGGGAGAGGGCGCGGGCCCCGGACCCACTACCTCATCTTTGATATCCGATTTATGCTCAATACTTAGAGGTAATGTCAAATTTCCATTTGTATTGCCCGAAAAAAAAAGGAAATATGTAGCTTTTGAAAATGTAAATAACAGAAAATTCTCCGTTTATTTAAGATTAGATGTTAAGGATAAGCATGGAATTTTGTCAGATGTAACAAAAGTTATGGCAAAAAATAAAGTTTCTGTAAAAAGACTTATTCAAAACCCAACTGCAAATAAAAAAAATGCTTCTATTGTAATAATTACACACGAGGCAAAGAGTTCTTCTTTTGCTAATGTATTGACTGAGCTAAAGAAGAAAAACTATACAATAAATAATCCTAAAATTATTAGAATAGAAAATATTTAATGTCTATTGAGAAAAGTTATTTAGAAAAATTTATAAGAGCTACAGAATTTGCAGCTTTTGGTGCCTCTCCTTTTATTGGTAAAGGAGATAAAATCGCAGCAGATCAAGGAGCAGTTGATATGATGAGAAGAGAATTGAACAAAATAAATATGAAATCAACAATAGTTATTGGCGAAGGTGAAATGGATGAGGCACCCATGCTTCACATCGGGGAGAAAGTTGGTACTAATATTGGCCCCGAATTTGATATTGCAGTCGATCCATTGGAAGGTACAAAATTCACAGCTAAAGGACTGCCAAATGCCTTTTCGGTATTAGCTGTTGCAGAAAAAGGAAATCTTTTATCAGCACCTGATTCTTACATGGAAAAAATTATAATTGGATCTAATTTACCAAAAAATTTATTAGATTTAGACAATAGTGTTGAAAAAAATATTAAATTACTTTCAGAGGCAAAAAATAAAAAACCATCGGAATTAAGTGCTTGCGTAATGAAAAGAGCAAGGCACGATCTTATTGTAAAATCTCTTTTAGAAATGAATGTTAAAATAAATTATATTACAGATGGTGATATTGCAGGTGGATTAACGGTAATAGGTGACGATCCTAAGAATGACATTTATTTAGGAATAGGTGGTGGCCCCGAAGGTGTTATTGTAGCTGCTGCTTTATTATGTTTTGGTGGTCAAATGCAAGCTCGATTAATTTTAGATGAAGATGAAATTATTAGAGCCAAAAAATTAGGTATCACTGATTTTAAAAAAAAATATAATATTGATGAGATAATTAAAGGTGATGTAATATTTTGTGCTAGTGGGGTAACTTCTGGTGACCTAGCTAAGGGCATTAAGAACTTTGACAATAAATTTGAAGTTACCACTCTAGCTTTACACAGAAGTCAAAAAATAAACAAAACTATTACTAACACATATAATAAATGAATTCATTATCAGTAAGTGGTAAAAATTGGATTCCTAAAGTATTCAATTCTGAAGATGTTAATTATCTTAAAACAAATTATTTTCTAGATGAAATTGTTGCTAAGTTATTATCAATAAAAAAAATTAAAAAAGAAGAAATTAAATTTTTTTTAGAACCTTCAATAAAAAATATTTTGCCAAATCCATATATTTTAAAAGATATGGATACTGCCATTGAAAGAACTGAAAAGGCTATCCAAAGTAAAGAAAAAATCGGCATATTTGGTGATTACGATGTAGATGGTGCAACATCAACTGCAATTTTAGGTAAATACTTAGAAAAATTAAACATACCATTTGAAATTTATATCCCTGATAGAAAGAATGAGGGATTTGGACCTAATGAAACAGGATTTTCAAAGTTAATAGACTTAGGTGTAAAACTCATTTTTACAGTTGATTGTGGTACTCTTTCATTTGGTCCAATAGAATTTGCTAAAAAAAAAAATATTGATGTTATAATTCTTGATCACCATCAATCTGAAATAAAATTACCTTCTGCACATTCTATTGTTAATCCTAATAGATTTGATGATAGATCGGAACTAAATTATTTATGTGCTGCTGGAGTTTGTTTTATGTTCTTGATAGCTTTGAATAAAAGATTACGTGATCAACGTTGGTTTTCGAATAATTCAATTATTGAACCAGATCTAATGAACACACTAGACTTAGTTTCTTTGGGAACTGTATGTGATGTTGTTCCACTAATAGGTTTAAATCGAGCAATAGTTCATCAAGGTCTTAGGGTTTTAAAAAGAAAAAAAAATCTTGGATTAAAAACATTGATCGAAGTCTGCAACATAGAGAAGAATATAACGGCCCAAGATTTGGGTTATGTCCTAGGCCCAAGGATTAATGCTGGTGGTAGAGTTGGTAAGGCTACAGATGGTGCCAATTTATTATTAAATGAAAGCCCAAAAAATGCTTTTAAATTAGCAGCAGACCTGAATATGTACAATAAAGAGAGACAAATTCTAGAAACTGAATTATTAAATAAAATTTTATATTCAGATTTTGAAAGCAGCTCAGATCCTGTAATTATTCTTTATGGAGATAACTGGCATGAAGGAATTATTGGCATTATTGCAGCTAGAGTAAAAGAAAAGTTTAACAAACCAACAATTATAATTTCCGTTAACAAAGGTATTGGAAAAGGTTCAGGCAGGTCTATTTATGGTTTTGATCTGGGGTCTACAATTATTGGAGCTGTACAAAACGAGTTGCTTACAAAAGGTGGTGGCCATAAAATGGCTGCTGGATTTACTATCAACATGAATAAAATTGAAGAGTTTAAAGAATTTGTATTCAGGAAATATAAATCAATTAATATTAGTATAGAAGAAAAGAAAAATTATTATTTTGATGCTGAAATTGCTCCTTCTGCAGTTAATATTGAGTTTTTTCATAAAATAAATGTGTTAGCACCATTTGGATCAGGTAATTCTGAGCCAAGGTTCCTAATTAAAGACGTAAAGCTAGTTAATTCAAAAATAGTTGGAAAAAAACATATAAAAACTGTCTTTGTCGGTTCAGACTCAACTACACTAAATGCTATTAGCTTTAATACAGTAGAGACCGAAATAGGGTCATACTTGCTCAAAAAAAATATCAAACCATTCGACATAGCTGGAAAACTAAGTCTAAATGAATATCGTGGTCAGAGAAATGTACAGTTTATTATTGATGATATTTCTGTTATTAAATAGCAAAATTAGGTCCCATCGTCTATCGGTTAGGACACGTGGTTTTCATCCTCGAAAGAGGGGTTCGATTCCCCTTGGGACCGCCAACCTAGTTTAATTAACGATGTATAAAAACGATGTATAGAATTGGAATATTACAAAAAATACACGAAGAAGGTATCAAAATTTTTGAAAATAATAAAAATTTTGAATTCGAGGTAATTGACGACTTAAGTAATTCTAATTTATTAGATAAAATAAATTCTTTTGACGGCATAACTTTACGTACAACTAAACTCACTAATGATATTTTATCAAAAGCTAGCAAACTAAAAGTTATATCAAGACACGGAGTAGGGTATGATAATGTTGATACAAATTTTTTAAAACAAAAAAATATTTCATTATTTATTACTGCCACAGCAAACGCTCAAGCTGTTTCAGAACATGTCTTTTATATGATGCTTGCTATTTCAAAAAATTTTTTAAACTTAGATAACGAAGTAAGAGCAGGTAACTTTAAAAATAATATAGATAAATTTGAAACATATGAATTAAACAATAAAGAAATTTTAATTGCTGGGTTTGGACGAATTGGAAAAAATCTTATTAAAAAATGTATTGGTTTTGATATGAAGGTAAAAGTTTACGATCCTTTTGTTGAAGCAAATTTAATTGAAAAAATGGGTGGCTTAAAAATAGAAAACTTTGATTTAGGGATAAAATCTGCAGATTTCTTATCAATCCATATGCCCTTAAACAAAGAAACAAAAAATCTGATAAATATGAGTAGAATTCAAACAATGAAAAAAACAGCTGTTATTATTAACACAGCTAGAGGTGGAATAATAAACGAACATGATCTTGACAAAGCTTTAAATGAAAAAATTATTTTAGCAGCAGGGTTGGACGTGTTTGAGAATGAGCCAATTAATTTAGATAACCCTCTTTTAAAAAATAAAAAAGTTCTTCTGTCTCCTCATACAGCTGCTCTTACCAACGAATGTAGAATAAGAATGGCTAAAGAAACAGCTCAAAATATTGTAGATTTTTTTGAAAAAAATATTAATAAAAATATGTTAGTGAATCTATGATTAACCTAAGAAAAAAATTTAAAAACTTTGGTCTATTAGAGATACTTGTTTTCACGTCAGTGTTCTATGTGGTAACAATGTTAATTTGGACGGCAACAACTAGAAACGCTGTTTTAGATAAAGCTAATAGTATTAAATCTAACCACAGGAATGTAGTAGAATTATTAAACAATGAAGTTAATAAATGCAGTCAAGATTTACAAAAGGATACAGCATGGGGAGAGAATTGCAATTCAACATGGACTTCACCAGCAATTGTTGATCATATTTTAAAAAATGTTAAGTTAGAAAATCCTTACTCAATAAGCAAACCACTAATTCAATCATCTGCTGATCCAAGAATTGACGCAGAGGGAAAAGCGGGCCAATCCACAAACAAAGGTGTTATTTTTGTTTCATTAAATGATTTTAATGCTGAAGCTGGATCTGAGTGGATTGTGGGCACATGTGTTAAGTCTCCTTGTGTTGCTGCAGGCAACAACGAACTAGTTTCTATTTATCGTTAATTCTCTGTTTAAAAAAGTAAGAATATCAATTAATATTGATTAATTATCTAGTAGGAGTTGAAATTAACTTTTTAATTTTTGAGTTTTTTATTTTTTATGTTTAAGTTCTATTTTTAAATATTAATAAAAGGAAACTAAAATGAAAAAAATATACTTAACTATAGTAGCTCTTTTAACTTGGGCTATGATGTCAGTATCTGTTTTTGCGGTTGACATTATTGTTGTTTCGCATGGACAGGCTAACGATCCATTCTGGTCTGTAGCAAAAAATGGAGTTGATAAAGCTTGTAAAGATATGAAAATATCTTGCAAATATACAGCTCCTGCAACTTTTGACATGGTTGAGATGTCAAAACTAATTGATAATGCAATTTCTCAAAAACCAAAAGGAATTATAATTACACTGCCAGATGCTGCTGCTTTAGGAAAATCAGTCCGTGCCGCAATATCTGCTGGTATACCAGTAATTTCTATGAATTCAGGATCTGATGATTACATGAAGCTTGGAATAAGTGCTCACGTTGGTCAAACAGAATTTGAAGCAGGAGTAGGCGGCGGACAAAAAATGAAAGCTGCTGGTGGAAAAAAAGCTCTTTGTGTTAACCATGAAGTTGGCAATGTTGCTCTAGACAGAAGATGTGCTGGTTTCAAAAAAGGTTTTGGTGGATCTGTAGATATACTTGGAACTTCAAATGACCCAACTGAGATACAAAAAGCTGTAGCTGCAAAATTAGGTGGTGGTTATGATACTATTCTTACTTTAGGTGCTGGTCTTTCAGGTGAAGCTGCTTTAAAAGCTTTAGAATCTGCTGGCAAAGTAGGTAGTGTTAAACTTGGAACATTTGATATGTCTCCAGATATGCTTAAAGCTGCTGCTGCTGGTAAGGTTGAATTCTTAATTGACCAACAACAATACCTTCAAGGTTATTTACCTGTAGCTATCTTCGCTCAATATATGAGATACGGAACTATGCCAGCTGGTGTTGTTATGACAGGTCCAGGATTTGTTACTCCAGAAAATGCTAGTAGCGTAATTAAATGGGCTGCTCAAGGTTATAGATAAAAATTTAAATTTAAAAGGCCTGGTAAATGTCTTACCAGGCCTTTTTTTTAATATTTGATAAAGAATTATGTCTACAAAAACAAAAAGCATTCATTCTAAAAATAATTTTAAGCAAGACGATAGATTAAAAAAAGTTTCAAGTTTAAGAGTACTCTTGAATAGACCTGAGTTAGGAGCTTTAGGTGGAGCTATATTAGTTTTTATTTTTTTTGGCATTGTCGCTGGTGACACCGGTATGTTCAGTGCTTTTGGCATGTTAAATTTTTTTGATGTGTCTGCTAATCTTGGTATAATTGCTATAGCAGCGGCTATGCTTATGATTGGTGGTGAATTTGATTTATCAATTGGGTCGATGATTGGATTTGCAGGAATTTGCATAGCTATTCCAGCAATTTACTGGGGATGGCCTTTATGGATGAGTATTATTTTTGCTTTCTCTATGGCCGTTATTGTTGGTTATTTCAATGGATTATTAGTTGTTAAAACAGGTTTACCATCTTTCATAGTAACTTTAGCAATGTTGTTTATTTTAAGAGGAGCTACTTTGGCTATAACAAGATTAATTACAGGTCGTACACAAGTGCCAGGCTTGAGAGTTTTAATTGAAAACGATCCAATAGCCTGGTTGTTTGCAACAGATACATTTAAATGGCTTTTTATTTGGTTGGGCTCAATGAACTTAATCGATTTGAGAACTGACGGAACTCCTTTAGCTACCGGTATCCCTCCTTCAGTAATCTGGTTTATTTTTTTAACAATTTTGACAACATGGATTCTAATGAAAACCAGATATGGTAACTGGATTTTTGCATCTGGTGGAGATAAAAATGGTGCTAGAAATGTTGGCGTTCCTGTTGGTAGAGTTAAAATTGGTCTATTTATAGGGACAGCAGTTGCTTCAACAATATTTGCAACTATACAAGTTTTAGACGCAGGATCAGCTGATACAATGAGAGGCTCACTAAAAGAATTAGAAGCTATTGCAGCAGCTGTCGTAGGCGGCTGTTTACTTACAGGTGGTTATGGCTCAGCAATAGGTGCCGCTTTTGGTGCAATTATTTTTGGCACAGTATCAATGGGGATATTTTATACAGATATTGACACCGATTGGTTTAAAGTTTTTTTAGGAGCAATGATGTTAATAGCTGTAATTTTTAACAATTATATTAGAAAAAAAGTAACTGAAAGTAAATAATGTCTGACTATCTAATTCAGTTTAACAATGTCAGTAAATTTTTTGGCAAAGTCATAGCTTTAAAAGATGTGACAATGAAATTAAAAAAAGGTGAAATAATGTGTTTGTTGGGAGATAATGGAGCAGGTAAATCAACTTTAATTAAAACATTAGCGGGTGTTCATAAGCCAGACGAAGGTGAAATAGTTATCGAAGGTGAAAAAATAATTTTCGATGGACCTAAAGATGCTCTAGACATGGGTATTGCTACTGTTTACCAAGATTTAGCTCTTGTTTCATTGATGAGTGTTACAAGAAATTTTTTTATGGGTAGAGAGCCTCTTAAAGGACTTCCTTTTTTTAAAACTTTTGACTTAGAAAAAGCTAATAAGATTGCAGCAGAAAGAATGGGACAGATTGGAATAGATGTTAGAGATCCGTCGCAAGCTGTGGGAACAATGTCTGGAGGTGAAAGACAATGTTTAGCTATTAGTAGAGCCATTTATTTTGGAGCAAAAGTTTTAGTTTTAGATGAGCCCACATCCGCGCTTGGTGTTCATCAAGCATCTGTAGTATTAAAATATATTGTAAAAGCTGCATCGCAAGGCTTAGCAGTTATTTTAATCACTCATAACGTGCACCACGCATATCCAGTAGGCAATAGTTTTACAGTTTTAAATAGAGGTAAGAGCTTAGGTACCTATAATAAGAAAGACATATCAAGAGAAAAATTATTAAGTATGATGGCTGGTGGTGAAGAGTTAGATAAATTAGAAGTTGAGCTTAAAGAAATTAATAGACTAGCAAACTAATGCTATCCTCAAAAAATATTGTTTTAGAAGCAAAAAATATAAGTAAATATTTTGGAACTATTACTGCACTTGAAAATGTAAACTTAACCGTTAGAGAAGGTGAGTGCTTAGGTGTTGTAGGTGATAATGGAGCAGGTAAATCTACTTTTATGAAAGTTTTGTCTGGCCTCTACAAGCCTAGCAGTGGTTCGTTATTTTTTAATGGTAATCAAGAAATTCTTAACAGTCCTAAAGATTCTCAAAACCTAGGCTTAGAAATGGTTTATCAAGATCTTGCCTTGGCAGGAAATCTTCCCATTGGTGAAAATATTTTTTTAGGTCGTGAACCAACAAAAAAATTTGGTTTTTTAAATTTACTTGATTATAAAAAAATTAAAGACTTATCTGAAGCTCATTTAGATAAATTAAAAATACATGTCAAAAGTGCAGAACAAAAAGTTGAGGAACTTTCTGGTGGGCAGAGACAAGCTATTGCAATAGCAAGAGCTACAGCTTTTAATTCTAAAATTGTAATTATGGATGAGCCCACTGCAGCTTTAGCAATTAAAGAAGTTGGAAAAGTTTTGGATTTAATAAATAGTTTAAAAAAAATGGGCGTCAGCGTAATTATAATAAGTCACAGAATGGATGATATTTTTGCTGTAAGCGATCGTGTAATGGCACTATTTCAAGGAACAAATTTTGCAGAATCTGAACTTTCTGAAACATCACGAGATGAAGTAATTGGATGGATAATGGGTAAAAAATAAAATGGACAATCAAAAGAAAGATCAAAGTTTATTTTTAAAATTAATTCCTTATCTAGACAGATACGGTATTTTAATTTTACTTATATTAATGATACTTGCTCTTCATTTTATGCAACCTGATGTTTTTCTTTCTTGGAGAAACATTACAAATGTATTTAAGCAAATTTCATGGCAGTCTATGCTAGCTTTAGGGGTCTTCATGGTTATTGTCACAGCAGGTATCGATCTGTCTGTTGGTTCTATCATGATGTTGTCTTTAATGGTTTTGGCAATTGTCGCTAAAGCAGGCATGCCTTGGTATATAATTGTTTTAGTTCCTATGTTAGCTGGTCTTCTTTGTGGAATGTTTAATGGTTTAGGAATTACACTTCTTAGAATGCCCCATCCATTTATAATGACACTTGGGACATTATATATTTTTAGAGGAGCAGGAAATCTAATATCTGGAGGTGTGCCAATTAGTGGTTTTACTGATGAGGTTAGATACCTTGGTCATGGACGAATTGATCTTACCTGGTTAGGACTAGAAGAATCTCAGTATCTTCCTGTGAGTCTTGTTTTGATAGCTATTGTTTATTTTATTTTTTGGGTATTTATGAATCACACAAGGATAGGTAAGTGGATATATGCAATTGGTGGAAACCCAAATGCAGCTAGAGCGTCAGGTATAAATGTAAATAAAATTTTAGTAATTGTTTATTCACTTTGTGGCTTATTGTCTGGCATAGGTGCTTTAATTTTAGCAGGAAGGGCAGATTCTGGTTACCCTAATGCTGGATTAAATGCGGAGTTGGATGCAATAGCTGCATGTATTATTGGTGGAGCAAGTTTTTTTGGTGGACGCGGTACAGTTCTTGGAGTTTTTGCTGGTGTTATGATAATGGGAATTTTAAGAAATGGACTAAACTTAATGGATGTCAGTGCGTTTTGGCAGCAGGTTTTAATTGGCGCCATAATAATTATAGCTGTTTATATTGACGTCTTAAGAAAAGATTTTGGTACAAGAAAATAAATACACTTCTTAGTTGAAATAAAAAAAATTTAATAAATGTTGTTTTTTAAAGTCTTTTAAACTTTAAAAATCAAAGATTTATATTAGAAGTTGAAATTCATATAAAAATACTATTTTATTCTTTTATCAAATAAAACTAAGAGGAGAATTTATGAACATAATAAAAAAAATTGGTGTAGCAATCACATCTTTATTTTTAGTACTAAGCATAACAACTTCATCAATTTCTGCTGAAAAAAAAATCTTATTCAGCATTAAAGGACCTGGTTCAGGAAACCCTTTTTGGGCTTCTGTTGAAAAAGGTGCAAAAGAAGAAGCTAAAAAATTAGGTGTTAAATTAATTATGATTGCGCCACCTCAAGAAGGTGACGTACAAGCACAAGTAAACCAATTAGAAGATCAAATTGCTAAAGGTGTAGACGCCATAGCACTTGCTCCTTCAGATCCAAATGCTTTAGCTCCAGTAGTTGATGACGCTATTAAAAGCGGTATCCCTGTAGTTTTTGTTGATACAGCAGGAAGTAACAAAGGTGTGACTTTTATTGGAACAAATAACAAAAACGGTGCAGAATTAGCCGCTAAGTATATTTGTGACAACACGCCAAAAGGTTCTGATGTAGCTATTTTAACTGGTATTGAGTCTCAGTCGACTGCATTACTTAGAAGAGATGGTGCAAAAAAAGGATTTAAAGGTTGTGGTCTTAATCTTGTTGCAACTCAAACAGCTGAATGGGACACAGCTAAAGCTAGATCAGTTACTGAATCTATTTTAGTAAAAAACCCAAACATCAAAGCTGTTTTTGGATCTAATGACAATATGGCATTAGGTGCAATTCAAGCAATTAAAGATGCGGGAATGAAAAATGTTGTTGTAGTTGGTTTTGATGCTACGCCAGATGCTGCTAAAAGTATTCTAGCGGGTGACATGACAGCCACAATAGCTCAATCATCTTACAACATGGGCGCTTTGGGAGTTAGACACGCTCTTGATTTAGCTAATGGCAAGAAAATTGCTGCAAATATTGATACAGGAACTGAATTAGTTACTAAAAAGAACGCTAAAAAATACAAATAGTATCTAACTATTTTACAAAAAGGGTGGAATTTATATTCCACCCTTTTTTTTTATG
>Ga0307986_10002507_pt1 | contig 13144 bp, 15 predicted proteins | sample EllFjometageno82_FD_203170 | JGI IMG/M metagenome (GOLD analysis project Ga0307986, IMG submission 203170) | Marine microbial communities from Ellis Fjord, Antarctic Ocean - #82 | ecosystem: Environmental > Aquatic > Marine > Unclassified | place: Southern Ocean | collected 2014-10-09
AAATAAATATTAGGGATTCACACTGTGGTAAAAGTGTTGTAGGGTCAAGCAAGTAAAGGAAAAAATTTTTGGATCTATAAATTTGTAATCAATAGGTCCGCGGTTCGACTCCGTGCGGGGGCACCACCCATATTAAACACTTCTTAACTTATTCCCCTTCATAGAAAAAAGGCTGACAAGACTGAATAGCATTGTCGAGAGTGAGGGTAGAACTCATTACGGTAATATTAAGGTAATTTATTAGTTACTATAAAACATTATAAATCAATAATAACTTTTATTGCAAATTTAGGTATTGATTATTATATGATATGAGCAGATAAAAAACTCTTATATAAAATTAATAAAAATTATTAAAATAAGTCATATTTCAAGATGTATAATATAAAGAGTTGTGTATTCGACTCAAAATCATACTGTTTTGTTTATTTTTGGAGACGTTAAAAGTGAAAGTATTGTTTGATTATTCAATTTTTTTTCATCAACAACATGGTGGTATTTCAAGATATTTTTTAAATCTTTATAAAGAATTTATACAGAAAGAAATTGATACTAAAATTTTAGCACCATTACACAATAATACTTTTTTAAAAGATTCAAATTATAAATCAAATTTAAATCTGTATATAAAAAAATATCCTAAAAATACAAGAAAAATTTTTAAATTTTACAATCAAACTCTAACTAGTTTCTATGTCAATTTATATAAACCAGAAATACTTCACAAAACTTTTTATGAAAAAAATTTAAATAAAAATAAAAAAGTAAAAAAGATATTAACTGTAATGGATTTAGCTCATGAAATATATTATAAGGATTATGGATTTAATGAAAATTTTAAGCATAAAAAATTAGCTATACAAAATCTGGATTATATAATTTGTCCATCTAATAAAACTAAAAATGATTTTCTAAGTTTTTATGATTTTCCAGAAGAAAAAATAGAAGTCGTATATATGGGTATAGAGCAATTTTTAAATTGTGATATCGATAATGTAAAAATTATAAATAATCCATTTTTATTATTTGTTGGTGGCAGGGATAAATATAAAAATTTTATTAATTTGGTTAAAGCATATTCTTTATCAAGTAATTTAAAAAAAGAGTTTATAGTTATTTGTTTTGGTGGTGGAAAATTTAACAAAGAAGAGCTAAATCTATTTAAAAAATTAAAATTAGATAATAATATAATTCAAATAAATGGTGATGATAATCAACTTTTATACCTATATAAAAATGCTTCTGCATTTATATTTCCATCAATTATTGAAGGTTTAGGCTTACCTCCTTTGGAAGCTATGTCACAAGGATGCCCAGTAATATCAAGTAACCATTCAGCTATCTTAGAGGGTGTTGGAGATGCAGCAGAAACATTTGATCCGATTCAAATCGAGGATATAATGCAAAAAATTGAAAAAGTTTTGTACGATAAAACTTATACAAACACCTTAATTAAAAAAGGTATAGAGAGATCTAAGTTATTTTCATGGAAAAAGTGTGCAAATGAAACTCTAAATGTTTATAAAAAAATTTAATCTAAATAAGTTTTTTTTCTAAACGGTAAGTATCAAGTTCGTATTTTTTACCTCCTCTTTTACCATTAACAAAGGCAAGCATACTTGATTTTTTTAATGCTTTAAATGCATGGGCATAAAAAGGTTTATGTGAAACTAAAAAATTATCACTAATAGTTTCTTTCTTAATTGGTCCTACAATTTTCCCTTGTTTATTAATTTTAGCAGTAAGCATCAACAATTTACCTGTTAAAATATATGAAAATTGTTCACTTTTTTTATGAAAGTGATTACCACGAACTGAGTTTCTATTAAATGTAACAAGTGTGCAATGATCTTTTGGTTGATTAACAAAAATATCTATAATCTTGCCTCTGTTATCTTTATGAATGATTTTTAGTTTTTTTTTCATATTTTATTATTATTTACTAATTTAGATATTGATATGTAGGGTATATTTTTGTTTTTTAAAAGTTTTTTCTTTAAATAAGAAGATATATTCCAGGGTAAAATTATTGCCGCTTCTATATTTTTTATTTTATCTTCATGTATTATTTTTATAGCAGATCCAGGTGTATATTTATTTATTTTATGAATTGATTTTTCAAGGATAGCTGTAATTTTAGTAGAATTAAAATTGCAACAATTTAAAAGTGTATTTCCTTTTGTAGCAGCACCAATACCATAAATCTTTTTATTTTTAGATAAATTGATATCTACAAAAGACTTAATATATTGAATGATAGAGCGTATCTTTTTTTTAAATATATTGAATTCTGTTAAATTTATTTGTGTTAGAGTTGATATATTAAATTTTTTTGGAGACTTACTTGCATAAACTCTTATAGATCCTGACATATAAGAAATTTTTTTTATTTTAAAAACAAAAAGTTTATGTTTTTTTAGAATATTAAACAAAGATTTTTCAGAATAATAATGTCTATGTTCGTGATAAATAGTATCAAATCCAACTTTTTGGATTAAGGACTGTAGGTCTGGTACTTCAAGAATAAGGACTCCATCCTCTTTTAAAATATTATAAACACCTCTTAAAAAATCTATGTTATTATCCACGTGGTTAAAAACATTTGCTCCATAAAAGACATCAGCTGTACCATATTTTTTTTTAATTTTTTTTGAATTATGATTATTAAAATAATCAACGTAAGTATTTATATTTTTTTTTTTTGCAATCTTAGAAATATTTTTAGATGGATCTATGCCTAAAACAATAGCATTAGATACTTTTTTAACTTCACTTAAAAAACTTCCATCGTTGCTGCCAGCCTCGATAACTAAAGAATTGCTTTTAACATTAAATTTTTTACATATTTCATGTGCAATTTTTTTAAAATGCAATCTAGAAATGGGTGAATTATTTGAAGTGTATGAATAATCATATTTCTCATATCTTGTATGGGGTGGAACTGGATGAGTAGCTGTTAAGTGAGCGCATTTACAAAAAGCCACTACTAAAGGATATTTTTTGAGCGTTTCTGATTTTAATTTATTTTTGATAAATGTGTCTGCACAAGGTTGACTACCCAAAGATAAATAATCTTTAAATTTTGAACCACAAACTAAACATTTTTTTTTCATATACTGTTTTTTAAGAAGTTATTAATAACATTTGCAGATTTACCATTATAGTAAATACATTTTTTTTTAATAGAAGAAATTATATTAATATTTTTTTTATTAGATAAGAATGAGGGAATTAATTTTTTTTTATATTTTTTATAGTAATATTTATTATAAAGGACGATCATATCATTAATTGTAATTTGGTTTTTATTGCCATAATCCATAATAAAACTTAATTTTTTTTTTGAGAAAGATAATAATTTTTTTACAAAATCATTCACATCGCTATACCCTCTAACATCTAAGCCATTTCCATGAAATTCATATGTATTGACTTTTTTCTCAAAGATTAAGTTAAATAAAATTATATGAAAATGATCTGAATATTCTGGATTATTACCAACTAAATTAAAAGGTCTCCATATTTGATAATTTTTAAATAATTTTTTATTTTTTAGAATTAAAGTTTCACAAAGTCTTTTAACCCTACCTATTTTGTGATTTTTTTTATAATAAATGCTAGATGATGAAACATAAATAAAATTTTCAATTTTTATATTTTTAATAACATTTTTAAGCCAGTAATATTCATTTTTGAATTTATCATTATTAAAATTCTTATTAAGCATCCTTGGGCTTGCGAAAAAAAAACAATTCTTAACTTTTTTAATTGGAAAGTGTTTTAAGTCTTTGTTAAGATTCCAATATATATTTTTTTTGCTATGTTTAGTGCTTGAATATAAAAAAGAATTTTCTTTGTGGTTTAATTTACAAAATGCATTTCCTATTAATCCCGTAGATCCAAAAACTAAATTTTTCATATTTGTCTTAATTTTTATTCAAAAATTTAAAAAGATTGGATTTCGTTTTTCCAATTTTGATATTTTCTTTAATTAATTGATTAATATTTTTCTCATATTTCTTTTTATTGTTTAAAATTAAATTTAATTTGTGTAATTGATTTTTACCTCTGACGGTCATACCAATAGTATTTCTTTCTTTAAAATAGGACAAGTTCTTGAATTTATTTTCCAATCTTTTATTAAAACTGCAATAAAAAATTACAGGTTTTTTTGTTAAAAAAGCATATGTATAAGCCGTCCCAGAAATATCAGTTATCATAAGGTTTGCAGAATTGTATGTTTCTTGATAATTGTGAGAATCATCCAATATAACTCTTTCATTTTCTTTAAAATGTCCAAGTAGATTAATCAATTTTTTTGATCCAATGTTTGATGGGTGTGGTCTAAATACAACATTCAAGTTTGTTTTTTTTAAAATATAGTTAATAATTAAAATTGCATCCTTATATAAACTAAATTGCGGAAAGGCTTTATAGTCCGTGGGAGCTATAATTATAGTTGGTACCTTTGTCTTTTTAATTTTTTCATTTAATAAAAAATCTAATTTAAAATATCCAATAATTTCAATATTTGGTTTCATTGTTAAACCGAACAAATTTATAAATATTTTTTTTGCTAAACCAGAAGCTAATAAAATATGATTATATTTTAATAATCTATCTCTTAAAGTTTTTTCTTTTTTTGCAATTACTAGTGGGGTATCAAAAATATCATGATGTATATAAATATTTATTGAATTGGGTGTAAATGAATCACAAACATTGTTTGAAATAAAAAAATCACAATTATAAATATAATTACAAAAATAATCTATGATAAAAAAATAATTTTTTTTAGTGAAACTATAATTTTGATGAAGATAAATTACATAATACTTGTTATTTTTTTTTTCGAATAATTTTTCAATATAATATGTATGAATATTTAATAGTTTTTGATTTGGTTGGTAAAAAATTATAATCTTCTTTTTATTTAATATTTTTTGAAAAATAATAACTATATTTAGGGCTATTACATTTATTACACATAATATAAATTTTACTGATCCATGGAGTAGAATCATAAAATTAAATCTTTTATTTTTTTTTTACTGTTATCCTTCAGGTCTATAACAACCTCATTACCAATTAATTTTAATGAATTGTATCTATCCAAATAAGTCAATTTTCCTTTTTTGTTTCTACTTTCTCTATATTTTGACAAATATATTTTTTTTTCTTTCATTATCTTATTAATATTTTTTAGAAAAATATTTTTCATAAAAAAAGCATTGTTTCCACTCGTATTAGTCCCTAGTAAAAAGTATTTTTTGCTCTTCATTAAATCTACAAATGCCTTAATTGAAGCACCATAATAAAGATTGCTAAAATGTTTTTCTGTTCTGTCAAATGTTTTATCGTACGGCACGGTAATTGATTTTTTTACTCCAAATAGAGAATTATATTCACAAATTATAATGGATGGTTCTAAACATGTGAGTTCTTTTAATACCCAGTAATCAACACCATCTATATCTAAACTTAATAATCCAACTTTTTTCGGAACATTCATCTCTCTTATTAAATTATTAATATTATCTTTATTTATGAATTTATTTTTGACTGTTAAATTATGTTTCCAATAAATTCTTTGTGACTTTATATCTTTGGTTGCTTCGGAATCTCCCTCAATGACGTATCCATCACAATTTTTATTAACTAATAAAAATCTGGTATTTGACTCTCTATAATCTTGAGTACCTATCTCAAGAAATGTTTTTGGTAATTTTGAAAATTTGTTAAATATCCAATCAATTATTCCATCTTCTCCCCATTGTGAAGATACTTGAAACTCTACTTCTGATAAATTTTTTATTTTTTTAATTTTATTGTGAGTTAGAGATAGTTTTTTTGCTTTTAGTATTAACTTCTTTTCAATTTCCTCTTCAAACATACGCCTTAAAATTTTAGCAATATATTTTTTAATAACTCCTATCATATTTAATTGTTATAATTTAGTTTGAATTAGTTTCTTTTCTAAGTTGTTCTATTTTAATTTTTTTATAAAGACTATTATTTTTATTATAAAGTAAATTAAACTTTATTTTTTTATCAATAGCGATATTAATTGTTCTTACATTTCTAACCTCTATATTGTCTGCAACAGCACTAATAGGTCTCTTAACAATATCTATATTTTGAATTTTTATTTTTGATTTGTCACTGATAACTGTTCCCTTCCATCTTCTTGGTCTAAAAGGGCTGATCGGAGTAATAGCAAGTTTTTTTGAATCTAAATTCAATATTGGACCATGTGCTGATAAATTGTATGCAGTGCTTCCTGCTGGTGTGGAGACCAATACACCATCTGCTATTAATTTTTTTATAATTATAGTTTTTCCCTTATAAATTCTTAATGACGCTGCTTGCTTACTTTGTCTTAAAATGGAAATTTCATTAATTGCTATTGATTTTTTCAATTGATTATTTTTAGTATTCACTGTCATTTCTAATGGATGTATCATTACTGAATTTGAGTTGTTTATATTTTTTATAAAATTTTTATTAGAAAATTTATTCATTAAAAAGCCGTAGTTCCCTGAGTTTATTCCATAGAATGGTTTATTAAATTTATGAAGCTTTTTTAATGTTTGTAACATAAAACCATCACCTCCTAGGACCATTATAACATTAGATTTTTTTATAGATGTGATTTCTATTTTTTTTAATATCTGTGATTTAATCTTTAACGAATTTTTTGTGTTATCAAAAACTAAAAAGACTTTTTTTTTCATTGGTTGAGCTCCCGTGGAAACCTAAGGTGATACTTTAATAAGTGTAAAAATTTTAAACTCTTTATATTTGATAATTTTACAAAAAGAGTACTTATATTCCACATTAATATCTCTCTAATAAATTAATTTTTTTCATGATTAAGTTATTTATCATCTTAGCACCTTCTAACGAGGGATGATATCTATCCAAAAAGAAGAAATTATTCTCCTCATGAGTACCACATAGGTCAGTTTTTTCATTACAGGATTTTTTATATGAATAAATTTTATGAATTTTTGGGTGATAAAGAATTACAGACATAACTGCTGTGCATCTTAACCCATCTATTTCTGGTCTGTAATTTTTTGTTAATATTTGCATAAAACTATAATGTCACAATAAAATTAAATAGAATCTACTTTGGTGCCCTCGGCCAGACTCGAACTGGCACTCCAAAAAGGCACGGATTTTAAGTCCGTTGTGTCTACCAATTTCACCACGAGGGCATTCCAGATTTCCATTGTTATATCTGTATTTATTTATAACTCAAGTACATGAATGAATGCAGTTAATTTTGATGTAAGATTTATGGACCCTAAGACTAAAGGTGGTTAAATAAGCTTTCTTTTAAATTGACTTCATTTTATCTCTAATCTAGAAATATTTTATATTTTTATTTAAAAATATCAGTTTCTGGGGTGCTTTAAAAAGCTGAGATTATACTCAAAGAACCTGTTGTTTAATCACAACGTAGGGAAAAATGAACACAATATATCTAGACCAATCAACTACTATAATCACTTTACTTTTAACTTCATTAGCTTTTGCCACTATTGGAATAGTTTACTCAAAAGGCAAACTTTCTATTAATTCATATTTAAATGCAGATAGATCTATTGGAAAAAGATCATTAACAGCATCATTGGTTGCATCATGTTTTGGTGTTTGGATTTTAATTGGTCCATCAGAAGCTGCGACATGGGGTGGTTTAGGTGCTATAATTGGATATGGGTTAGGTCAAGCACTACCCTTCTTAGCTTTTATTACCATCGGTCAAAGAATGAGAAAAATTATGCCTAATGGTAATACTCTTACTCAATTTGTTTTATTAAGATTTGGTAAAGCAATGTTTCGTTTAGTTTTACTATTAACTATCATGTATATGTTTGTTTATTATGCAGCTGAAGTTACAGCAATTGCAAAAGTAGTTAATCTAATGTCAGGGTTTCCACTTTGGCAAACTTCTTTAGTAATAATCTTGGCAACTCTATCTTACACTCTTTATGGTGGTCTTAGGGCTTCAATTTTTACAGATAAAATACAATTTATAATAATCATGATTTTATTAATATTTGCCATTAATCATATTTTTAATTCTGGGAATAATACTTTTTCAGTGGATCAAATTAATGAAAAAGCTAGCACTTTAATGAGTAGTAAATATTTTTATGGCTATACAGCTGGTTTGACTTTTTTCATTGCTGTTTTTGCAACTAACTTATTTGATCAAGGTGTTTGGCAAAGAGTATTTGCAGCGAAGAGTTCTGATGATTTAAGAAAAGGGTTTATGTCTGCATTCTTTATTATCATTCCATTCATGCTTGTTCTAGGTTTCTTTGGAATTCTTGCAGTATCTGTTGATAAAGCAGTCGACCCTAGCACCTTATTTTTTACTCTCTTACTAGAACCGTTCTCTGGAATTAATTCTTTATTGACTATTTCAATATTAGTTTTGGTCTTAGCTTTAGTAATTAGTAGTATGGATACACTTATTAACGCACTATCAAGCACTATTATTATTGAAGGAAATAAGTTTATCAGTTTAAAAAATAAAAAGAGTTTTCTTACTCTTTCAAAATACCTAATATGTGGTTTGTCAGTAATTGTTTTTTTAATCGCATCTAAAGGATATAGCGTATTATTTATGTTTTTATTTGCTGATTTATTATGCTGTGCTGCAGTATTTCCTATTTTTTATGGAATGTTTAAAGGTGATGTTGATGAAAGACTTTCTTTAATCTCAGTTACAATTGGACTAATATCTGGATTGCTTTTATTTCCAAATCAAAGTTTTGATAAAAGTATTTTAATAGGTGGATTATTTTCAATTGAAATATTTCCAATTTGGATATCTACAGCATTATTATTTTGGTCTTTTGTTTTAGCAACATTTACGCCAATGATTACAGTTTTGGTCTTTAAAAAAAATAGTAGGTTTAACTTTTCTAAGATTAAAAAATCAATTAAGGAATAGTGGATATTTACAATAATAAAAAAACATTTTTTTATAAACTAAAGAATAGTTGTGAGAAAGAATGGTCTGAATACACTGAACATAAGTTTTTATCTGATCTTTTGAGTAACAAATTACCTGATAAAAATTTTAAAAAATATTTAATTCAAGATTATGTCTTCTTACAGCAATTTCTTAAGATCTTAGCACTAAGTATTTATAGAGCTAAATCATTTGAAGAGATTAATAGATCAGTAAATTTTATTAAAGGAATTGATCATGAAATCAAGCTACATTTAAGTTACTGCAAAAAGTGGAAGATACCTCTTAGAACTCTTGATAATATTAAAGTTGAGAAAGCTAATAGCGCCTACACTAATCATGTATTAAAAGTAGGTAGAAATGGAAATAATCTTGATATATTCTCATGCTTATCTCCATGCATCATTGGCTATGGTGAAATTGGATTTAAACTCTCAAAAATTAAAAATTGGAAAAAAAGTAAATATAGTTCTTGGATTAAAATGTATTCCTCAAAAGAATATCAACAAGTAGCCAAGGACAATATTAATTATCTGGACATTCTTTTTAAAAATAAAAAAGATAAAAATCTAACTAGACTTAAAAAAAATTTTAAAAAATCAACTATTCTTGAAAGGAATTTTTGGGAATGCTTTATTTAAATTTTTAATTATTAAGAATTTCTAATGGTAATGGTGCTTCTGGATACTTTTCTTTACATAATTTTTCATAATTTTTACAAAGTGTAGTTATTGTTTCACTTGCTTCAATTTTAGATGTTAGGAACTTGATAAGTGTGTCTCTTTCTTCTTTTATTTCCTTAATATCTTGACCTCTAAGAAATTCTCCAGATTCAATTTCCCAGTAAGTATCATTTAATTCTTCAGTATTTAATTCATTAAGTTTTTTTTGTAATTGAATAATAATTTTATCATTCGTTTTACTATCTCTCATAGGAGAGTTAAGTAGTTTTGCTAAGCATTTATCTTCTAAATTATCTAAAAAGGTGTTGTAAGGTTTGCCCTCTACCAACCCTTTAAAATGATTACTTTCGAAGTATTTATTAATTGCTGCATTTGTAGTAATTTTATTTTTACCCTTTGCAACAGCTACCTGAACATAAACTTCTTGGTTGATATATTCGTTTAAATATTCTTTTATTTTATTAGATAACATTGGTTATTATTATTTAAATTTTTAATATGGTTCTAATATAAGATATATCTAATATAGTAAATTGGATTATGATTTTTAGACAGTTATTTGATAAAGTCTCAAGTACATACACTTATCTTATAGCTTCTGATAAGGGCAGAGAATCGCTATTAATTGATCCTGTTTTAGAAAATGTTGAATTATATATTCAATTATTAAAAGAGTTAGATTTAAAACTCGTTAAAGTTATAGATACCCATATTCATGCTGACCATATAACAGCCGCTTCAAAGTTAAAAGATGAAACAAATTGTATAACAATAATGGGTGAGCACACTCCATCAACCACGGTTGAAATAAAAGTTAAAAATGATGAAATAATTTATGTTGATAATTTAAAAATAAGAGCAATTTATACTCCAGGGCACACTAAAGACAGTTACAGTTTTCTCATGAATGATTATCTTTTTTCAGGAGATACTTTATTAATCAATGGAACTGGAAGAACTGATTTTCAAGGTGGTAATTCGAAAGATTCCTACAACTCCATTTTTAATAAATTATTAAAACTTCCAGAAGAAACATTGTTATATCCTGCTCATGATTATAATGGTAAAAATGTAAGTTCTATTGGTAAAGAAAAAAAATTTAATCCTAGGTTACAAGTAAGCAGTGCAAGTGAATATATCAATATAATGAATAATTTGGAATTATCTAAGCCAAATTTAATGGATATAAATGTAGGTAGGAATATAAAACTTGGAGCTATTTATTAAATATTCTTAAAGAGACTTTATTAAAGAATAAATTTCAGATTTTTTTGTTTGACCTATGCTTCTAGCTATTTCTTTATTGTTCTTGTAAACAACTATTGTCGTCCAGTACTCAATACCTAATGATTTAGCAATTTCTTTATCTTTTGTCTGTTCGAAACTTAAAAATAAAATATCAGGAAATTCTTTCTCTGCTTTATCTAATATTTTAACTTGTTTGCCACATGTATAACAAGCTTTATTCCAAGAATTTATAACAACAATTTTTCCATCTTGTTGAGCTTTTTTAAAGACTTCCTTATTAAAGGTGGTGCTTTTATCAACAGCATAAGAATTTAATGAAATTAAAGTAAATAATAGAATAAATATTTTTTTCATATAATTAATATATATATATTTATCTTATTTTCCCAAGCTTTTTTTGCCGTGAAATAATTATTAATCCACTAATTATGATTATTAATGCACCAACATAACTATTGGTTGATGGGACTTCATTAAACAAAAAGTAGCCATATAATACTCCCCACAATATAACTGAGTATCTAAATGTAGAGGTAACAGAAACAAGTGCAATTTTAATTGTAGCTACTGAAAAAATGTAACCTAGTGCTAAAAAAAAAGCAGCTATAAATAAAATAAAAATATCCATTATGCTAAAATCATAAAATTTATAAATACTTAATAAGCCAAAAAGAGTTGTTACAACAAAGCATGTCATGAATGCAATTTGTAAACTGTGATAATCTTTTTTAAAATTTTTTGTATACATGTCTCTAATAGAAAGCATAATTGCAGCAATTACTGGGAAGATGAAATAATAGCTAGACTCTAATTTACCAGGGTTAATTACTACTACCACGCCTATAAAGCCTAATAATACAGCACTCCATCTTCTCCATCTAACTTTTTCATTTAAAAATATTGCGCCAAATGCAGTTAATAAAATTGGTGCCATACTCAGTAAAATATAAACATTTGCAAAAGGTAATAAAGCAATACCAATAAAAAAAAAGATAGCTGCTAAAGATTCCAATAGACCCCTTATTCTTAACTCGTTCGAAGTAAAGATTAATTTAAAATTAATTTCTTTTTTAATATAAAGAAATAATAAAATGAAAAGCAATGTAAAAATACCTCTTATAAAAATGATTTGGTTTAAAACAAATATTTCATCATAGTTTTGATAAATAACTTTTACAAAAGCATCATTTGTTGCAAACGAAAATTGACACAAAAGCATATAAAATATGCCTAGCAACTCATTATTAGTTTTAAATTTAGGAAACATTATTATCTAAATACAAATTTTACTGGTAATATACAAATATTAAAAACCAGTAAGATATAAGACCTGCAAATATTGTGGCTATAATATTTTTGCTGAAATATCCAACAATTATAGCAAATATAGCTGCTAAAATTTTAGGATTATTTTCGATATCTAAAGTGCCAGTGTTATCTAAGAATATTGGAGGAAAAATTATGGCAGGGAAAATTGCAGATGGAACATATGATAAAACTTTTTTTGCTTTATCATTTAATATGTCTTCTTTTAATAAAAAAATCATAGAAAACCTTGTTAGATAGGTAATAATTCCACAGTAAATAACTGTTGACCAATGCATTATTTTTTCTTTAAATCGATTAAGGTTAATAATATGGCAACTAGTAGTGCTGTTAGAGATGCTACAATAATATAAGCCTGAAATGGTATTGTATTATAACCAATAGTTGCAACAACACCTGAAACAAGCATTACAATAATATTTTTATACTTTCTAAAATCATTAATCAATAAAGCAAGGAAAGTTAAAGAAATTGTAAAACTTAAACCTAGTTCTTCTGGAACAACTGATCCTAAGACTATACCCAAAATTGTTGAGATTTGCCAAACAGTCCAACAAGTAAAGCCAGCTCCTAATAGGTGATAGTGTTTAAATTGATTTTCTTTATTTTTTTTAAAATAAGTATTTGAGACAGCAAATGCTTGATCAATTAATACGTATGATAAAATGATCTTCCATAATATTCTTAAATGAGACAAATATTCTGAAAAGACTGCTCCATATAATAAATGTCTTGAATTAACTGCCCCCACTGATGTTATAGTTACTAAAAATGAGGCTCCACCAGAAAATAATTGTAATAAAACTATTTGAGAAGCTCCCCCAAAAATTATGATGGACATTCCAAATGTCATATATGCGCTTAAGCCTAACTCCATCCCAATAACTCCAAATATAAT
>Ga0307986_10002509_pt1 | contig 13143 bp, 13 predicted proteins | sample EllFjometageno82_FD_203170 | JGI IMG/M metagenome (GOLD analysis project Ga0307986, IMG submission 203170) | Marine microbial communities from Ellis Fjord, Antarctic Ocean - #82 | ecosystem: Environmental > Aquatic > Marine > Unclassified | place: Southern Ocean | collected 2014-10-09
AGAGGGTCATAGGTTCGAGTCCTTTACCGCCCACCAAGTAAAATGGGGGTGTAGCTCAGTTGGTTAGAGCGCCTGCCTGTCACGCAGGAGGTCGTGGGTTCGAGCCCCATCACTCCCGCCATTTTTCCTGGAATCACACAGAGCTTTTAAGGCAATGTGGCTAAGTTACTCGATGTTAAACTAGGTAAAATTTATTATATAAGATAAATATATATAATAAGTAATTACGGGTAATCATGATTTATAATTTTTTATCAGACTATTTTTCAATAATTTTATTCTTATTCATTTCGATTATTCTTAGCTTTGGTTTTGTGTTGGCTAACTTTTTAGCTGCACCTAGCAATCCAGATCCAGAAAAATTATCAGCTTACGAATGTGGTTTTGAGGCATTTGACGACTCTAGAATGGAGTTTGATGTTCGCTTTTATCTTGTTGCAATTTTATTTATTATTTTTGATTTAGAAATTGCATTCTTATTTCCTTGGGCTATCTCTTTAGGAAACATTGGAGCATTAGGGTTTTGGTCCATGATGATATTTTTATCAGTCCTAACTATAGGATTTATATATGAATGGAAAAAGGGAGCTTTGGAATGGGAATAAAATTAGAGGGTATTACTGATAAAGAAAAAAAAATTCCTGACGAGTTTAAACAATTAGCAAAAGATTTTTCGGACAATGGTTTTATTACCACATCAACAGATAATCTTATTAACTGGGCTAGAACCGGATCGTTACACTGGATGACTTTTGGCTTAGCATGCTGTGCGGTTGAAATGATGCAAGCTTCTATGCCAAGATACGATCTTGAAAGATTTGGAGCAGCACCACGAGCTTCACCAAGACAATCAGATGTTATGATTGTTGCTGGAACTTTAACAAATAAAATGGCACCAGCCCTTAGAAAAGTTTATGATCAAATGCCTGAGCCCAGATATGTTATATCTATGGGCAGCTGTGCTAATGGTGGTGGTTATTATCATTATTCTTATTCTGTAGTAAGAGGGTGTGATAAAATTGTACCTGTAGATATTTATGTTCCAGGATGCCCGCCTTCTGCTGAAGCTTTATTGTATGGAATTTTACAACTACAAAAAAAAATAAGAAGAGAAGGTTCGATTAATAGATAATTTTTATGAATCTAGATCTAAAAGAACTTGAAAAATTAGTAAACTCTGAACTAACTAGTAAAATTAAAAAAACTACCATTAACTTCAATGAGTTGTTAGTGGATACCAGTGAAGAAGAACTAATCAACGTAATACTTTTTTTAAAATCTCATGATAAACTTAAATTTAGACAATTGATTGATATTGCTGGGGTTGATTACCCCGAAGAAGAAAAGAGATTTAATTTAATTTACCTACTGTTATCTCATGAAAAAAATATAAGAATTAAAATATCTATAAATTTTGAAATAGGAAAAAAAATTCCAACTATTACTAAAATTTATCCTTCAGCTAATTGGATGGAAAGAGAGGTGTTTGATATGTATGGTATAGAATTTACTGACCACCCCGACCTTAGAAGAATCTTAACAGATTATAATTTTGAAGGACATCCTTTAAGAAAAGACTTTCCATTAACTGGATTTAACGAGGTCAGATATAGCGAAAAAGAAAAAAAAGTTATATATGAACCAGTTAAACTAGAACAAAACTATAGAGACTTTGATTTTGAAAGCCCTTGGGAAGGAACAAAATACATTAAAGACTTAAACGAGAAGAATAATGATGACAAAAAAAAATAAATCCTTAACCTTAAATTTTGGACCGCAACACCCTGCTGCACATGGTGTACTAAGGCTTATTTTAGAGCTAGATGGAGAAATGGTTGAAAAAGCAGATCCTCATATTGGGTTACTCCATCGTGGAACAGAGAAATTAATAGAACAAAAAACTTATATGCAAGCCCTACCGTATTTTGATCGTCTTGATTATGTAGCTCCCATGAATCAAGAACATGCATTTTCTTTAGCAACTGAAAAACTGCTAAACATTTCAGTTCCTATCAGGGCTCAATATATAAGAGTAATTTTTTGTGAAATTGGTAGAATCTTGAGTCATATTCTCAACGTGACTACTCAAGCTTTAGATGTTGGCGCTCTAACACCTTCTCTCTGGGGTTTTGAGGAAAGAGAAACCTTGATGACTTTTTATGAAAGAGCCTCTGGATCAAGACTACATGCTAATTATTTTAGAACTGGAGGTGTTCATCAAGATGTTCCACAAAAATTATTAGATGATATAGGTACTTTTTGTAAAACGTTTCCAAAAATAATAGACGATTTGGAAAGTCTTTTAACTGATAATAGGATTTTCAAACAAAGAAATGTTGAAATCGGAATCGTGAGTAAGCAAGAAGCGTTAGACCATAGTTTTTCCGGAGTTATGCTAAGGGGATCTGGTATTGCCTGGGATCTCAGAAAATCTCAACCTTATGAATGCTATGAAAATTTAAATTTTAAAATACCTATTGGAAAAAATGGTGATTGCTACGATAGATATTTATGTAGGATGGAAGAAATGAGAGAAAGTGTAAAAATTATAGAACAATGTATAAGTAAGATGAAAAAAGGAGCAATTAAATCTCACGATGGAAAAATCTCACCGCCCAACAGAGAAGATTTAAAAGATTCAATGGAAGCATTGATTCATCACTTTAAGTTATTCACTGAGGGATTCAGAGTTCCTGCAGGAAATGTTTATACTGCAGTAGAAGCACCAAAAGGTGAGTTTGGCGTTTATTTAATATCTGACGGAAGCAATAAACCTTATCGTTGCAAAATTAGAGCCCCTGGATTTTCACATTTACAAGCGCTGAATTATTTAATCAAAGGACATATGTTAGCAGATGTGCCAGCTGTCCTAGGGTCATTAGACATTGTGTTTGGAGAAGTTGATAGATGACATTAAAAAAAATACACGACAAACAGCCAGAATTTTTTGAATTTACAAAAGAAAATAAATTTGCTGCTGAAAAAATATTAAAGAAATACCCTGAGGATAGAAAAAAAAGTGCTGTTATGCCATTTTTATACTTAGCTCAAAGACAAAATGAAAATTGGATACCTTTAACCGCAATGAAATATATAGCTAAATATTTAGAGATGCCTTATATAAAAGTTTATGAGGTTGCTACTTTCTATACAATGTATAATTTAGCACCAGTTGGAAAATACTTTGTACAAGTTTGTACTACAAGTCCTTGTTTAATCCGAGGCGCTGATAAAGTAGTAAAAATTTGTAAAGAAAAAATATCTAAAGAAGAAAACACACTATCAGAGAACAAGTTATGTTCATGGTTAGAAGTTGAATGTTTAGGAGCTTGTGTAAATGCTCCGATGATGCAAATTAATAATGATTACTATGAAGATATAGATGAAAAAAATACAATTGAAATTATAGACTCATTGCTTGCTGATAAACCTATCAAATCAAAATCTTTCAGAAATAGGACTAGCTCAGCTCCTGAAAAAGACAGACCAATTTTAAATGGCGGTAAAAATGCTTAAAGAAGAAAATAAAATATTCAAAAACTTATATAATTCGCTCGGTTGGGAAATAGACAAAGCTGTTAAAAGACAAGACTGGGTTAACACCAAAGAAATTATTTCTAAAGGTCGTGAATGGATTATAAACGAAGTTAAAGCCTCAGAACTAAGAGGAAGAGGAGGCGCTGGTTTTTCAACTGGTCTTAAATGGTCTTTTGCTCCAAAAGAAGTAGGTTCAAGACCTCACTATCTAGTCATTAATGCTGATGAATCAGAGCCTGGAACCTGTAAAGATAGAGACATAATAAGATTTGAACCTCAAAAATTAATCGAGGGATGCTTGATGGCAGGTTATGCTGTTAATGCGCACGTATGTTATATTTATATTAGAGGCGAGTATTTTAATGAGGGCAATAGATTACAAGAAGCAATTGACCAAGCATACCAAAAAAAATTTTTAGGAAAAAATGCTTGTGGAACCGGGTGGGAGTTCGATATCCATGTTCATTTTGGAGCGGGAGCTTATATTTGTGGTGAAGAAACAGCTTTACTAGAAAGCTTAGAAGGAAACAAAGGTCAACCAAGACTTAAACCTCCATTTCCCGCTCTTGTAGGATTATATGGTTGTCCTACAATAGTTAACAATGTTGAGACAATAGCAGTTGTGCCAACAATATTAAAAAAAGGTGCTAAGTGGTTCGCTTCTCTTGGAAAACCAAAAAATACTGGTACAAAAATTTTTTGTATTTCAGGAAATGTTAACCAGCCGTGTAATGTTGAAGAGGAAATGGGCATACCTTTAAAAGATTTAATAGAAAAATATGCAGGTGGTGTGATTGGCGGTTGGGACAATCTACAAGCGGTAATACCAGGCGGATCTTCAATGCCTTTATTGCCCAAAAAAACTTGTGACACTATCACTATGGACTTTGATTCATTGATAGCAAATAAAAGTGGACTGGGAACCGCAGGTATAGTTGTTATCAATAAAGATCAAAATATTATTAAATGTATGGCAAGAATAGCTAAATTCTACAAGCATGAAAGTTGTGGTCAATGCACGCCTTGTAGAGAAGGAACAGGTTGGATGTGGAGAATACTAGAAAGAGCTGGAAGAGGAGAAGCAACATATGCTGACATAAACTTATTAGATGATGTAACTAAACAAATTGAAGGACATACTATTTGTGCTTTTGGAGAAGGCTCATCCTGGCCCGTACAAGGTTTACTAAGACATTTCAGAAAAGAAATAGAAAAAAAATGTATAGGTGAGCCTGTTTTCAAAAAAACTAATAAAAATCCCTATCTAGTAGATCAACATCTTTTAGAAAGTGAAAATGCCTAAAATAAATATTAATGGAAAAGAAGTAGAATTTGAAAAAGGAATGACTGTTTTGCAGGCATGTGAACTTGCTGATGTAGAAATTCCAAGATTTTGTTACCACGAAAAACTATCAATAGCAGGAAATTGTAGAATGTGTTTAGTTGAGATGGAAAAATCTCCTAAACCCATAGCTTCTTGCGCAATGCCAGCAGTAGAAGGTATGAATATTAAAACTAATACAGAATTTGTTAAAAAAGCACGTAAAGGAATGATGGAATTTTTATTAGCAAATCATCCACTCGATTGTCCAGTTTGTGATCAGGGTGGTGAATGTGATTTACAAGATCAATCATTATTTTATGGATTTGATAAATCAAGATTTTCTGAAAATAAAAGAGCTGTAAAAGATAAATACATGGGTCCTTTGATTAAAACTCAAATGACTAGATGTATACATTGTACAAGATGCGTACGATTTGCCGAAGAAGTTGCTGGTGTTCCAGAAATAGGTGCGATCGGAAGAGGAGAAAACATGGAAATTACAACTTATCTAGAACAATCAATGACCTCTGAGTTGTCAGCAAATGTTATTGATTTGTGTCCAGTTGGAGCTCTTACTTCAAAACCTTATGCTTTTGAGGCAAGACCTTGGGAATTAAAAAAAACTGAAAGCATAGATGTAATGGACGCAGTTGGATCAAATATTAGAGTAGATACATACGGGTGGGAAGTTAAGAGAATTTTACCAAGATTAAATAATGATATTAACGAAGAGTGGATTTCAGACAAAACAAGATACGCCTGCGATGGATTACTAAAACAGCGACTAGACGTACCTTATATTAAAAAAAATAATAAATTAGTAAAATCTAACTGGGACGAAGCGATCCAATTAGTATCAAATAAAATCAAATCTATTAAACCTAACCAAATTGGAGGTCATGTAGGTGACATGACTTCTATTGAGACGATTTTTTCATTTAAAAATTTATTAAAAAAAATAGGTACTGATAATTTTGATTTTAGGGAAAAGAGAATTTATGTCGACCCATCAGATAAGATGAATTATATATTTAATTCATCTATTCCGAGCATTGAAGAAAGTGACCTTATTTTACTGATTGGCACAAATCCCAGACATGAAGCAACAATTGTTAACGCAAGAATAAGAAAAGCCTTCATAAAAAATAAAACACCAGTTTTTTCAATTGGTAATCCTGGTGATCTAACTTATGACTACACATTATTAGGAAACAATGTAAGTGACATAAAAGATATTTTTGATGAAAAAAGTGAGATAAATAAAAATTTAAAAAATTCAAAAAAACCAATTTTTATTATTGGTGAGTCCATTTTAGAGCTTAAAAATTCAAAATATATTTTAGAAAAGACAAAAGATTTTTTAATAGAAAATAATTTTATCAACGATACATGGAATGCCTTAAATATATTAGTACAAAATGCCTCTACAGTAGGTGCAATAGATTTAGGTTTTTATAACATAAACAAAAATAATAATTTTATTTTTTTTGACAAACTCCAGAATAAAGAATTTAAATTATTATACTTAGTTGGTTCTGATAATCTTGAAATAAAGAAAAGTGATGAGTTTATCGTTTATCAAGGGTCACATGGAGATAAAAATGCATCAATTGCTGATATTGTCTTACCAAGTTCTGCCTACACGGAACAAAATGGATTATTTGAAAATGTTGAAGGAAGAATTCAAGAATGTAGAAAAGCTTCGTACCCAGCAAACAAGGCTTTAGAAGATTGGAAAATTTTTAACTTAGTTAATTATAGTTTAACTAACTCAAATTTATTTTCTGATTTTTCATCTATTAGAAAATTAGCGCTACAAGAAATTCCAAATTTTACTGAGATCGACTTATTGCCAAGAAAAAATAAGCCAGTTAAGGTTAATACTCTATTAGAAGCAATTAATGAAAAAATAGACATCAAAGAAATTGACTATTATTTTAGCAACTCAATAGCAAGAGCATCAAAAACTATGAGTGACTGTAGAAATATATCTAATAATAATAAAAAAAATGGAACCAATTATTAAATGGAATATTTAAATATACTAGTAAACGAGTCATATAAAGTTGTATTCGTTATAGTTCCTGTCCTGGTTTCTGTTGCCTTAATAGTTTGGGTTGATAGAAGGATATGGGGCGCTGTTCAAAAAAGAAAAGGTCCTAATGTAGTTGGTCCTTTTGGATTATTGCAAACAGTCGCAGATGCACTAAAATATATTCTCAAAGAAATTATTATTCCCGCAAGTTCAAACAAAGTTATATTTGTCTTAGCACCGATTGTTACAATGACACTAGCCTTGGTGGCGTGGGCAGTTATCCCTTTTGACAATGATCTAGTGCTAGCTGATATTAACGTAGGTATACTCTATCTTTTTGCAGTTTCATCTTTAGGTGTTTATGGAATTATCATGGGTGGTTGGGCTTCAAATTCTAAATACCCTTTTCTTGGTGCAATTAGATCTGCTGCACAAATGGTATCATACGAAGTTTCAATTGGAATAATTATAATCAACGTTCTTCTATGCGTTGGATCATTAAACTTAAAAGATATAGTTAATGCTCAACAAAATTTATGGTTTATAGTTCCTTTATTTCCAATGTTTGTGGTTTTTTTTATTTCTGCTTTAGCGGAAACAAATAGACCTCCATTTGACTTGCCAGAAGCGGAAGCAGAATTAGTTTCAGGTTATCAGACTGAATATTCGGGAATGATGTATGCTATGTTTTGGTTAGGTGAATATGCAAATATTTTACTTATGTGTGCCATGGGTGCTATTTTATTTTTAGGCGGGTGGTTACCTCTACTAGACATTTTACCTTTTAATCTATTGCCAGGCCCATTATGGATGATTTTAAAGATTTTATTTTTATTCTTTTTATTTGCTTTAGTTAAAGCAATTGTTCCAAGATATCGATATGATCAATTGATGAGATTAGGATGGAAAATACTCTTACCATTCTCATTATTCTATGTCGTGTTAACAGCTAGCTATCTTTTTTATTTTGATAAACTTCCGGTAAAAGTATTTTAAATGAAAATAAGCAGATTTTTAAAAACAATTTTTTTATTAGAATTTGTCTCAGCTCTTTTGTTGGCAATTAGAGAAATATTCAAACCAAAAAAAACTATTAATTACCCTTTCGAGAAAGGTTCTCTGAGTCCAAGATTTAGAGGGGAGCACGCCTTGAGAAGATATCCAAGCGGAGAAGAACGTTGTATTGCTTGCAAACTTTGCGAAGCTGTTTGTCCCGCTCAAGCTATCACAATAGAATCCACAGAAAGAGATGACGGAAGCAGGAAAACAACACGATACGATATCGATATGCTTAAATGTATTTACTGTGGTCTTTGTCAAGAATCCTGTCCTGTAGAAGCGATTGTTCAAGGACCAAATTTTGAATTTTCCACAGAAACTCGAGAAGAACTTTATTACAATAAAGAAAAATTAATGGACAATGGAGATAGATGGGAAGATGTTTTAGCTAAAAATATTAGATTAGACAAACCATACAGATAAAATGTTAGCGCATACTTTTTTTTTCTATTTTTTTTCTATTATTACAGTCGGGTCTGCACTAATGGTTATTGCCAGTAAAAACACTGTGCATGCAGTTTTTTTTCTTATCTTAGATTTTATTTCAGTCGGTTGCCTTTTTATTATGATTGGAGCAGAATTTTTAGGTATGATCATGCTCATTGTTTACGTAGGTGCAGTTGCAGTATTATTTTTATTTGTTGTAATGATGCTAAATGTAGCAGAACAAAAACAGTCATGGTTTAGAGGATTAAAATCAACACACATACCTGCAGGCTTAATTGTAAGTATAATTATTCTTTTAGAGGTTTTAGTAGTTATTGGAGGCTGGAAATACAAATCAAACTTTATTAGTACAGACGCTATAGCTGTAGACTCAAACTTTTCTAACACACATCAACTTGGAAGTGTCCTTTATACTGATTATATATATTTATTTCAAATAGCTGGAATTATTTTATTGTTATCAATGGTCGGTGCAATTGTTTTAACCTACAGAAAAAGAGAAGGAGTTAAAAGACAAAGTTATATAAATCAAATTTCTAGAGAAAGAAAAACGTCCATAGATATTGTTGAAGCAGATTTTAATGCTGGAGTAAAAATTGATGATTAATATTGAATTAGGACACTATCTAACGTTAGGTGGAGTAATTTTCTTACTAGGTGTAGTAGGAATATTTTTAAATCGAAAGAATGTAATTGTAATTTTAATGTCTGTTGAATTAATTTTGCTATCAGTAAACATAAATCTTGTGGCTTTCTCAACTTACTCAAACGAAATAGCTGGTCAAATTTTTACCTTCTTCATACTAACAGTTGCTGCAGCAGAAGCAGCTATAGGTTTAGCTATTATCGTTTCTTATTATCGAACCAAAGGTTCAATTAGAGTTCAAGATATTAATGAGATGAAAGGTTAAATGTATTATTTAATTGTGTTTTTACCTTTGATAGGTGCCATTCTTGGGTACAGTTTAAAATTTTTGGGAGACAGGTACACTGAAGTAATAACTACAGTATTTCTATTTTTATCAGCATTTTTGTCGATAATAATATTTTATAATGGAATTGTTTTTGGAGATTATGGAAATTATAAAATAATTGAGTGGATTAATTCAGGAGATCTCAGCATCAATTGGTCTATTAAAATAGATCCATTAAGCTCTATAATGCTAGTTGTAGTAACTTCTGTCTCATCATTGGTGCACTTATACTCACTAGGCTACATGAGTCACGATCCAGACAAACCAAGATTCATGTCCTATTTATCTTTGTTTACTTTTGCTATGTTGATGTTGGTAGTATCTGACAACTTTTTACAATTATTTTTTGGTTGGGAAGGTGTTGGACTGTGTTCTTATCTTTTAATTGGTTTTTGGTATAAAAAAAATTCAGCTAACGACGCTGCTATAAAAGCTTTTTTAGTAAACAGAGTAGGAGATTTTGGTCTCGCTATAGGTATATTTTTAATTTTTAATTATTTCGGCACATTAAATTATGATGAAGTTTTTGATAAAGTTGTAGAACAGTCAACCAAAGAAATTAATTTTCTTGGACTAAATATAAATTTAATCACATTAATATCTCTAACTTTATTTATTGGAGCAATGGGAAAATCAGCACAATTTTTATTTCATACTTGGTTGCCAGATGCAATGGAAGGGCCAACACCAGTATCTGCGTTAATTCATGCAGCTACAATGGTCACAGCTGGAGTTTTTTTAGTTGTGAGATGCTCGCCTATTTTTGAATACTCGCAAGTAGCTTTAAATTTTATTGCAATAATTGGAATGGTAACAGCAGTGTTCGCTGCTTCCGTTGCCTTGGTACAAAATGATATTAAAAAAATTATTGCATATTCAACTTGTAGTCAATTAGGCTACATGTTTTTTGCAGCTGGCGTAGGAGCTTATCATGTTGCAATTTTTCATTTATTCACACATGCTTTTTTTAAAGCTTTACTTTTTTTAGGTGCAGGCTCTGTAATACATGCCTTTAAAGATGAGCAAGATATAAGAAAAATGGGAGGTGTGTGGAAAAAAATTCCTTACACATGGGCTTTAATGTTAATAGGAACATTAGCTTTAACCGGCTTCCCTTTATTATCAGGTTTCTACTCTAAAGATGCAATCATTGAGTTTGCTTATTTTAAAAATTCTAACATCGGTAATTACGCTATGACAGTTGGAATTGTTACTGCATTTTTTACATCAATATATTCTTGGAGACTATTTTTTAAAACTTTTCATGGTAAATATAACAATTTAGATTTACCAATTGAAAAAACGCATGAATCGCCATTGGTCATGTTAATTCCGCTAATTGTTCTTTCTTTAGGAGCTCTATTTGCAGGTTATGCTTTTAAAGAATTATTAATAGGACATCATTATGTAGATTTTTGGAAAGAATCTATTTTCTTTATAAAAGAAATAGAGCATTTACATTTGCCACCGTGGCTTTTATTTTCAACGCCAGCTCTTGTAGTAAGTGCAATACCACTTTCTTATTATTTGTATATTAAAAATACCGATATTCTTTCTGGTATAAGAAAATTAAATGAGCCATTTTATAATTTTCTATTAAATAAATGGTACTTTGATCAACTTTATGAAGCTATATTTGTTAAGCCACTAAAATTAATTGGCTTATTCCTTTGGAAAAAGGGTGATCAAAATACTATAGATCGATATGGTCCAGACGGTTTTTCAAAAATTATCAAATATTTCTCCAATAAAGCGGTAAAATTTCAAAGTGGATATATTTATGATTACGCTTTTGTAATGCTTTTAGGTCTTTCTTTCTTACTAACTTATCTAATGATTAAATAAAATGAATTTTCCGATACTTTCATCAATAACCTTACTACCTGCTCTAGGGGCTTTATTTATTTTGTTTTCAAAAAGTGAAAAAAATGAAAATAGAAATGCAATTAATCTTTCTTTGTTTACAAGCTTAGCAAATTTAATTTTGGCGATTTTTTTATGGTATTCATTTGACAAAAGCTTTGCGGGATTTCAATTTATAGAAGAACAAAACTGGATAAGTGGATTTATAAAATTTAAATTTGGGATAGACGGTATCTCAATTTTATTTATAGTTTTAACTGCATTCATTACTCCAATTTGTATCATTTCTTGCATCAATAGCGTCAAGAAAAGACTTAAAGAATTTTTAATAGCAATATTAATTCTAGAAACATTCATGATAGGAGTTTTTTGCTCTTTAGATCTTGTAGTTTTTTATATTTTTTTTGAAGCAGGTTTAATACCCATGTTTTTAATTATTGGCATATGGGGTGGTCCAAAAAGAGTCTATGCAGCTTTTAAATTTTTTTTATTTACTCTACTTGGCTCTGTTTTAATGTTAGTTGCAATTATTTCTATTTATTGGATCACTGGAACAACTGACGTCACACAAATATTTGAAGTTAAAATACCAGTTAAATACCAATATGTATTATGGTTAGCTTTTTTCAGTTCATTCGCAGTTAAAATGCCTATGTGGCCTGTTCATACCTGGCTACCTGACGCACATGTTGAGGCTCCAACAGCTGGTTCTGTAATACTGGCTGCCATTCTATTAAAAATGGCAGGATATGGTTTTTTGAGATTTTCAATCGGAATGTTTCCAGTTGCTTCTGAATATTTTGTCCCTTTAATTTATACACTTAGTATTATTGCAATTATTTACACATCCTTAGTTGCGCTAATGCAAGAAGATATGAAAAAACTTATTGCCTATTCGTCAGTTGCTCATATGGGGTTTGTCACTTTAGGAATTTTTACTTTTACACCTCAGGGCATAGAAGGAAGTATTTTTCAAATGTTAAGCCATGGACTAATTTCTGCTGCCCTTTTCTTATGTGTTGGCGTTCTCTATGATAGAGTTCACTCTAGACTTATTAGTTCGTATGGAGGAATAGTTAATGTTTTACCTAAATATTCACTAGTTTTTGCTGTATTTATGCTTGGAGCTTTAGGCTTACCAGGAACCAGTGGCTTTGTTGGTGAAATTTTAATTTTGATAGGAGCTTTCCAAAAAAGTTTTCTAGTAGCAGTACTAGCGAGTATAGGAATAATTCTAGGAGCAGCTTATATGCTTTGGCTATATAAAAGAGTATTTTTTGGAAAACTAGAAAAAAAAGAATTGAAAGAACTTAAAGACTTAAATTTGTCAGAAGGTACTGTTCTTTTTTTGCTCGTAGCTCTTGTATTGTTTATCGGATTTTATCCAAATTTAATTTTAGACACTGTGCATACTTCAGTTGAAGTGTTAATCAAAAACTACGAACAAGCAATAATATTTAATTTAAACGTAATAAAATAATGGAAAATCTAAATTTAATATTACCAGAAATATTTCTTTCACTAAGCATTTTTGCAACTTTATTAATAGGAGCTTTTTTTAAAAATAGTTACAAACTAGTTACAAACATAACTTACGCAATTATAATTTCTTTATTATTAATTATTTTTAATTCATTTAATGAGCCTGGTAATTTATTTTCTAATAGTTTTGTTTCTAATTCATTCACTAATTTTTTTAAAATTTTAATTTTGTTAGGCACACTATTTGTTATGTTTATTACACAAGATTTTATAAAAGAAACAAAAATTAATTATTTTGAATATCCGCTATTGTTGCTTTTCTCAATTTTAGGTATGTTTTTTATGGTAAGTTCTAATGATCTAATGTCTTTTTATTTGGGTCTAGAACTGCAGTCCTTAGCTCTGTATATTTTAGCATCAAT
>Ga0307986_10002512_pt1 | contig 13124 bp, 11 predicted proteins | sample EllFjometageno82_FD_203170 | JGI IMG/M metagenome (GOLD analysis project Ga0307986, IMG submission 203170) | Marine microbial communities from Ellis Fjord, Antarctic Ocean - #82 | ecosystem: Environmental > Aquatic > Marine > Unclassified | place: Southern Ocean | collected 2014-10-09
TCATTTTGTTCCAAATTTGACAATGGGACCTCCAATTATTAAAGCTTTAAGACAATACACAAAACTACCATTTGATGTTCATTTAATGATTTCTCCTGTTCATAAATATATTAAAGATTATGCAGATGCAGGTGCAGATATAATCACTATACATCCAGAGGCTACTGAAGATTTAAAAAATTCAATAAAACATATAAAGAGTTTAAATAAAAAAGTAGGGGTTTCTCTAAACCCAGAAACTAAAATTAATTTAATAACTAATTTATTAAATGAGATCGATTTAGTTTTAATTATGAGTGTAAACCCTGGATTTGGAGGACAAAAGTTTATGCCAGAAGTTTTGGAGAAAATAAAAGAATTAAAAAAAATAAGAGATCAAAAGAATCTAGATTTTGATATCGAGATTGATGGTGGGATTAATTTTGATAATAATAAACTAGTAATAGAAGCTGGTGCAAACATTTTAGTATCTGGAACAACTATATTTAAAAATAATAATGGAGATATAAAAAAAAATATAGACCTTTTAAAATCAAGTTAGAATAATGATTTTAAACAACTCACTTGAGCTTATCAAAAAAAAAATTCGTCATTTTTATTTAAATTCTAATCTCTATAATAAAAAAATTACACCCTCTTCTATTGGGTTAATAGAATATCAACCAAGCCCTAGCTTGCTAGATGGTCTTATAAAATATGACAAAAAAAAAATTAATATAGAAAATTATTCGTTAAATGAAATTTGGGATAATCCAAATTTAAAAGAAAAAGACCAACAGAATTTAAACAGTTTTTTTTGGTTATTTAGCCTAGATCTTAGATCTTCAAAAAAAGACACTCAAAATGTCATTTATCAGTGGATTAATACAAATGACAGATACAACTCTAAAAATTGGAAAATTGACATAATTGGAAAAAGAATAATAGCTTGGATTTCAAATTCAAGGCTTACCTATGAAGATGGAAGTATTGATTATAAAAATCAATTTAATGGTATTATAAAAAAGCAAATTAATCACCTTATTAATGAAATTAAAAAATCTGAATTAATCAATGATAAGATTATAGGTTGTGCAGCTATCATTTTAACCGGCCTATCATACCCTCAAAATAATGATTATTTAAATAGTGGGTTAAGTTTACTAAAAAAATTAGCAAAATATTCATTGGATAATGATGGCTTTCCAAAATCAAGAAATATTAGGCAGTTAAGTTTTTATTTAAAATATTTTATATTAATTAGAGAGTGGTTCAAAGAATCTCAAAATGAAATACCTGACTTTATAAATGAAAATATATATTATTTAGGTCAGGCTTACGCTTTTATTTGGCAAAACAATAAAGTAGATTTTCTCTTTAATGGTAACCACAGAACAAATAATCTTAATTTTGACCTTTATTTAAAAAGACTTGGCTATAACTTTAAAAATCAAAATAATGAATTGGGTGGCTATGCAGTTCTTAACAATAAAAAAAATTCTCTGATAATGGATATTGGATCAAGCCCAAATGCAAAACTATCTTCAAATTATCAGGCTGGAGCTTTATCTTTTGAGATAGTATCAAATGGTAAAAAATTAATTAGTAATTGTGGTTATTTTCAAAAAGTTGATCACCAACTAAATGAAATATCTAAATCAAGCGCAATCCATAGCACACTAATTATAGATGACAAATCCTCTTGTAATTTTAACAAAATAAGAGGTAAAAAATCTAAAATTGATCAAGGATTAAAAATATTAAAAAAAAAGATTGTATTTGAAAAAAATTATTGGAAAATTAATGCTTCTCATGATGGTTATTTAAAACTACATGGAATTGTTCATGCCCGAGAAATAGAATTCTACCCAGAGCAATTGAAATTTATTGGACACGATAAAATTACTTCTAATAAGGGCATTACAAATTTAAAATTTGAAATTAGATTTCACTTAGAACCAAACGTTAAAGTAATGAAAACAAAAAATGGAAAGTCAATATTTATAGATCTTGATGGAGAGGGTTGGAAGTTTAGCTCAGACAACTCAATAATAAATATTGACAAAGGGTTATATTTTGGTGAAAAAAATTCTTTCACAGATAATCAAAATATATTTATTTCAGGAATGACTAATGAAGAAAATCAAACTATAAGATGGGAAATCACAAAATTATAATGAAAAAAATAAAAAAAGCTCTTATTTCAGTATCTGATAAAAAAAATCTAGGTAGTCTTTTAAAGGTTTTAACTAAATACAAGATTGAGTTAATTAGCTCTGGGGGCACCTATAAAGAAATAAAGAAACTTAAATTTAAATGTCTGGAGGTTTCTGAATATACGGGTTCACCAGAGATTCTTGGTGGAAGAGTTAAAACCCTGCACCCAAAAATTCACGCAGGTATATTAAGTAAAAGAAATGATAAATCTCATGCTAAGGAATTAAAGGCTAATCAATATGATGAAATTGACCTAGTTATTGTTAACTTTTACCCGTTTGAAAAAACTTTAGAGCAAACAAACATTCATTCAAAAATAATAGAAAATATTGATGTTGGAGGTCCCACTATGGTTAGAGCAGCAGCAAAAAACTATAACGATGTTACTGTTATTACATCCTCAGATCAATATGAGTCTCTAATTAATGAATTAGAAAACAATAAAGGGTCAACATCTATTGATTTTAGAGAAAAGATGTCATTAGAGGCTTTCTCTGAGACAGCTTATTATGATGCTGTAATTTCTAACTATTTTAATAAAATTAAAAATATCAATTTTCCAAAAAAGAAAATTATTTATGGAAACTTAATTGAAAAATTAAGATATGGAGAAAATCCACATCAAGAAGCTGCAGTTTATTCTAAAACTCAAAATCTTAATATTAAACAAATTCATGGTAAGCAGTTAAGTTATAATAATTATAATGATATTTTTTCTGCATTAACAATATCAAAATCTTTACCTAAAAACTCAGGAACAGTTATAGTTAAACATGCTAATCCTTGTGGTGTTTCGATCAATAAAGATAGTTTAAAAAGCTATAAATCGGCTCTTGCTTCTGATCCAGTTAGTGCTTTTGGTGGAATAGTTTCTTGTAATTTCAAAATAAATAAAACTCTAGCATTAGAGCTTAATAAAATTTTCTTAGAAGTTGTCATTGCCAATGGTTTTGAAACTGATGCTTTAAAAATTTTAAAAAAGAAAAAAAATATAAGAATTATTGATGCCTCAAAATTTGTGACGAAAGATTTAATAAAATTTGGCACTGTAAATGGATCTATTTTAACACAATCTGAAGATTTAAAAGTATTTGAACTTAAAGATTTTAAAATCGTTTCAAAACAAAAACCAAATAAATCGCAATTTAAAAATTTAATTTTTGCATTTAATGTTTGTAGATACGTAAAATCCAATGCAATTGTACTTGCCAGTCAGGAAGCAACCGTTGGTATTGGTTCAGGGCAACCTAGTAGACTTGATAGCTGTCAAATTGCTATAGATAAAATGAATAAATTTCAAAACTTAAAAGAAGATATTGTGGCAGCCTCTGATGCATTTTTTCCATTTGTTGATGGTATTGAAAAATTAGTACAATCAGGTGTTTCAGCTGTAATACAGCCTTCTGGATCAATTAGAGATAAAGAGATAATAAAATTTGCAAACCAAACTGGTACAATTTTAGTGTTTTCTAAAACAAGACATTTTAGACATTAAAAATTTGATCAATTTTAGCTGCTAAAATAAAATCATTTTCTGATAGTCCTTCGATAGCGTGAGTAGTGATTATAATTTTAGCATATCCCCAACCAAATGAGATATCTGGATGATGATTTTCATTTTCTGATATTTCACCAACTTTATTTATAAAATTTTGACTATTAATAAAATTCTTAAAAACAAAATTTTTCTCTAAAAAATATACTTCTTTTGCATTTTTTTTAACATCCCAACCATCAACTTTTTTTTGATATTTGTGAATTTCACTGAGATCAAAAGGTAAAATTCCGCCCTCACACGGCACACATTTTTTATTTAAAAGATTATTCATTAATTAATTTATATAGATTTAAATATATATAAAATATTAAAAAATGAAATCTATTAAAAAAAATTAAAATAAGCTTACCAATATAATTATGTTAAAAAAGTTAAATATTATAAAATTAAATTAAAAGATAAAATTTGATAAATGATACAGAAAATTAAATATATTCATTAAAATGAATTTTTTAGAAGGCCAAAAACTTATAAAACAAAAAGAGTATGGAAAAGCTTTAGATGTTTTTTTGAATTTACAAAAAAATGGAATAAAAAATAAAACTATTTATTTTTATTTAGGGTTAATTTATTCAGAGTTAAATGATTTTAATAAAAGTATATTAAATTACAATGAATATCTAAAGATTGATCCAGATTCAAAAAGTGCTTTATTTAATCTTGCTATTGCAAAACAAAGTATTGGCAAAATAAACTCTGCTAAAGATATTTATTTAAAATTAATCACTTTGGAAAAAAATAATATTAGACCATATTTTGCTCTTTTAATGCTGAATATTAATTTTTTAACAGATGAGCACTATCGATATATTAATAAGATTGAAAAAAATGACAAAATTAGTCTTTATGAAAAAAGTTTGGTATATTTTATTTTAGCTAAGAAGGAACAGAAAAATAAAAATTATAAAAAAGAGATTAAGAATCTAAAAAATTTTAATATAAGCAGTTTTAATTCTAATTATACGTACAATCAATCTTCACAGTTTTATCATAATGAAATTATAAATAATTTTTACAATAAGATTCAATTTACAAATATTCAAGACACTAAAAAAAATAAAAATAATACTCCAATATTTATAATTGGACTTCCTAGATCTGGTTCAACATTATTAGAGTCAATATTAACTTCAAGTGATGAAACAGTAAAAACTTGTGCAGAGAGTCATGTTATTAATATGTCGATACTTGAGCAAGTTGGTCCTAAAATTTTCACAAAAAATTTTGATGCTAATAAATTTATATTTGAAATCAATCAAATGAAATTAGAAAGTTCTATTTTGCAAAGATACAATAATTTCAACGTTATAAACACAAATTTAAATTTTACATTTATTGACAAGTCTCTTGAAAATTTTTTTAATATTGAGATAATTATGAAAATTTTCCCTAACGCTAAGTTTCTACACACATTTAGAGACCCAATCGACTCTGTTATTTCAATATACCAATCTATGCTTCCTGAATTATCATGGACACATAAAATTGAAGATATATTAGATTACATAGATAACTATAAAAAAATAATAAATTATTTCAAAATAAAATACCCAAATATAATTTTAGATATAGATTTGAAAAAATTTACTAATGAAACCGAAGAAAATGGAAAAAGAATCTATGAATTTTGTAATTTAAAATGGAATAAAAAATATTTAGAATTTTATAAAAGAAAAGATTTATATAGTAAAACGATTAGTTTTAATCAAATTAGAAAAAGAATATCTACTTACGATATTAAAAAATATAGGCCTTATGTAAGTTTATTAGATCAATATAAAAATAAATATGAATGGATAAAAAATACTTAATTTTATTTTGTAAGATCTTTTTTTCTAAATGTTAATTGTGATTTTAAGATACTATTAATAAAGCTTGATTTCACATCTTCATAATAAATATCTTTATAACTAAAATCGCCAATGAAATTAGCATAACATATCCAATTTTTAATAATCAAAATATCAGATAAATTAATCCCTTTTAGAGATTTATGAATTTTTTTTTTATCAAGTTCATTTCTTACAGGAGTTTTATTATCAATCATTAATTCTTTATCTTTCCAATTTTTCTCATATTCCATTTGTTGCTTTTTGTTGACATTTATCTTTTCAAAATCTGGATACGATTCATAAAACTCTGAACAGCCGTGTTTTATTATAATCTTAATTTTTTCAAATTTATTATTATTAGTAATTTCTGAAATTTTATCAAAAATCTTCTGTGCTTCATCTATTCCATCACAATAAATATAACCCTTATAATTGCCTGAAATATTAACTCTAGTTTCTATTATGCACTTTCTTATATTGTTTTTTTCTAAAGAAAGATTATCGAAAACAAAGAAGAGTCTAATTAAATCTACTACATTTCTTAAAATTATTTGAATCTTGTAACAGGCAAAACAATATTTGGGTATAATGTTAAATTCATTAAATACTTTAAAATGTCTTTTGCAATTTAAATTAATTGAATTTTTTCTATATATTTGTGTTTCATTATAGTTAAATTCTTTTTCATAAGTTTTGATAATATTGTCGCTAATTTTTAAAAGATTTTTTATATATTCCAATTTAATAGAGTTATTATTAATAATTTTATTATCAATATTTTTAATTTTATTATTTATTTTTATTAAAGGATGTTCATTTGCACTCTCTATTCTAACAACTAGAAATAGATTAATTAAATTTTTTTTTGCACTATAATTATTTTCATTTAAAATTAAAGCTTGAGAAAAATATTTTACTGCATCTTCATAAGCACCTAGTTCATTATAGCAGGTGCCTATATTGCTATATGCTAAATCAAAATTAGGATTTTCTGTAATTGCTTTTTTATACGTTTTGATTGATTCATTAATTTTTCCAAGGTTAAATAAGGCTACACCAATATTATTATATATTCCAAATTTTTTATCCTCAAACGATAATATTTTTTTATAATATTGGATTGAATTTTCCCAATTTTTTTTTTTAAAATAAACTGATGCAAAAAGTTTATATATTAAATTTTTGTTTGAGTTTGTTATGATTATTTTTTTTAATTTCTTTAAACCTTCATCTAAATATCCATTTTTTAATTTCTGAATAATTATATCTATTTCAATTGCGCTTTTAATCATATTAATAATATTATATTATTAACATTAATATGCACTTTTAATGAAACCAGATTATGTTGTATATCTATCAGCAAAATTGGGCACTGAAAGCAATGGAGCGGGTCAAGGGAATCGAACCCTCTACCTAATCGTTGGCAACGATTCGCTCTACCAATGAGCTAGACCCGCTTTTAAAAGACACTATAAATAGATGGTTTTTTTAATTCAATCAATAATAAAGTTTTAAATTAATAGAAGGATTTCTAATAAATATAACAAAAAGACTATTTGTTAGAATCAGGTTTTTTAAACTATTATTATTTGTATCCAAGTTTAATCAAATCTTCTTCAAACACATCATTTAGTTCTATTTGTTGATCTTTATCTAAAACTTTCTTCCAATCATTATCGGGGCCTAAATTAAAAAAAGGAATTTTTTCTTTACTGTTTCTTGTGGGTACCGCTTCAACAAAACCATTTTTCTTTTCGTCGCTTTTTAATTTATCAAAATAAGTAGTGTTGACTGAATTTTTTAATTTATCACTGTTTATGTCTTCTTTTATGTTTAAAGCTTTATTTATAAATTCAATAATATCTTTAAATACTATATAGGTTTCCTTCAATAAATCTTCATAATGGATTATCTTTATTGGAATTTTTTTTTGAACTCTCCAAGATTTATAATTCATGTTCCAAGAGCTTATAAATTGAAAATCACTATAACCATATTGTTCTACGTTCGCTACATCATAAATAAATTTATTTGGATCTGTCATCCATTTTAAAGAAGTTTCATAATTCATCTCATAATGATTTTTTAATGATGTTATTACATTTCTGGGGTCTCTAACAATGTAAACGCATCCTGCAGAATTTTGTTTATTCGTGAAGTCATAACCATTTACCTTACCAAAAACATTATGGGTTTTAAAAAATCTTATTTTTTTATCAGCATTGATTTTTTCCTGCGATTTAATCCATAGCTTTGTAGTGTCTGCCACAATTTCTTGATTATAATCAAAACCTACAAAATGTCTCTTTTCTGGGAACATTCCTATATTTTTTAAAATACTTTGATCAAAAATTCCATCCTTTGAATAATAATAGGCACTAATCAAAGTTCTTAACCAAGTATTTCCACTTTTTGGGTAAGATGCTATCCAGAATATCATTGTACAATTATTATAGATGAATAATACTTATTCTAGTAATAAAATTTAATGAAAAATTTACCAAAAACAATACCTGTTTTTCCACTTAGTAATTTTATTATATTTCCTCATACAACAGTTCCATTAAATATATTTGAACCAAGATATATTGAAATGATTAATGATAGTATGAAAACAAATAAGATGATTGGTTTGATTCAGCCAAGAAATAATGATGATAGTTCAATTCCTGGCCTTCATAAGATTGGCTGTTTAGGTAAAATAACTAATTTTAAAAATACATCAGATGGTAGATATGTGATTGATTTAAATGGAATAACACGGTTTGAAATAACTAAAGAAATTAAAAATACAAAACCTTATCGTGTTTTCGAAACTAGTTATGATAGTTTTAAACTTGATTTAACTCCTGAAAAAAAGAAATTAAAATTTTCTGATCTTGAATCAATATTTAAAGATTTAAAATTATTATTTGAAAAAAAAGGATATATTATAAATTGGAAATCTTTAGAGAAACAAGATTTGAATGAAACGATAAATGCCCTAGCAATGGCCTCCCCTTTTTCACTAGAAGAAAAACAAATTTTATTAGAAAGTAAAAATTTAGAAGTACGAAAAGATAAAATTTCAGAAATATTAAGTACTTATAGTTTTGATGATTTTAACAATACAACTATTCAGTAAGCTAAAAATTTATCCCTGTATCTGCTAGTTTAATAAAATAATTATTTAAATTTTTGTTTTTTCCGATAATTTTAAGAATTTTGCTAAAGCTTTTATTTTGAACTTTTTTATCTAAGTTAAAGGATTCGTAAATTAAATCTATTGCTTTAGAAAAAACAAAGTTTTTATCTTTCGTTTTTTTTTCAAACTCATCTAAAACCAGTGAATCTAATTGCATACCCAATTCAAGTTTGTCTTCAATAATTTTAGTTAGAATTTTAAGATCCCTTATTGTCATGTTAAATCCTTGTCCTGCTAATGGATGCACTCTATGAAGCATATCTCCAAAAGCTAAAATATTTTTATGATGATAGTTTCTTAAATTTGAAGATCTCAACTCAAAACTATTTAATTTATTAATTTTATTGATTTTATATTTAGGGTTATTTTTATTAATTAAATCTATTACATCACTATTATCAAATTTTTTATTCTTAATATCTATTGAATATACTACAGATGTTTCTGTGCTAGAAATTGGTAAAAATGCAATTGGACCTTGCTTTGTAAAAATTTGAGTTGCTGTATTATTCTCGATTTTTTTATGTTTTAAAATGGTGGTATAAGCAAGGTTATAATAATTTTTACTAATTTTTTTTGTGAAGTATTTTTTTGCTAAAAAATTACTTGCATCACAATTAATTATTAAATCATATTCTTTTTTATTTAAAAATTCTTCATCAATATTTTTTTTTAATATTATCTTTTTAAAAAATTTACTTTTAATAAGCTTACTTTTTAACGATTTTAGAAGCTCATCATTTTTTATTATATAAAATAAATCATTTTTATCATTCTCAAATTTTATTAAATTTTCTGTTTCAATTTTATCTGTATAAATTTCTATTCTATTTATTTTCCAGTAATTATTTTTTGAAATTTGAAAAATTTTTTCTTTGAAAAATTTTAAATTACTTTTAGATATACCTATTGTTCTATTGGAGGAAAAACTACTATTTTCACTTTTGTGATAATAATGAACATTTATTTTTTTATTTATAAGGTTTTTAGCTAAAGACAGAGCAGTTAGACCTTCACCAATAATACAAACATTCATAATAATTTTAATTTTAACAATAAAAATTAGATGATACAAAGTGATTAATTAGACTCATTTATTTATGGAATTTAAAAAATTAGCCAACAATACAATTAATTTTGGTATAAATAGAATTATCGAAACTGCTGGGATTGCTTTTGCTATAATTGGCTTTCTTTTACTGATTTCTCTTGCAACTTTTTCTCCTGACGACCCTAATTTCATTTTTCCAGATAATACTGAAATTAAAAATTTACTTGGTTTTAACGGAAGTTACACAGCTGATCTTTTTTTTCAAACTTTTGGGCTCATTGCTTTATTAATTCCATTTACACTTATATTTTCTGGCATAAATATAGTTCTAAATAAAAAAATTTTTTTAATATTTGAAAGTATCTTTTATTCTGTTCTTTATTCTTCTTTTGGCTCTCTATTTTTTTCTTTTTTTTACCCTATTGCTTTCAACCTTTATATCAATGGAAATGGTGGTTTTATTGGAAAATATTTAGAAACAACTTTTTTAACTTCTTTAATTAATGTTAATTCTCAAATTTCTTATTACTTGTTAATTTTGATTATTTTAATTTTATTTTTAATTAGTATCCATTTTAAAATTAGTTCTTTTTATAAAATCATAAAAAAGCTTTTTAGATTAATCTTTGTAAGAAAAGAAAAGAGTTACACTAATGAAAATGAGATAATTAGCGAGTTTATACCGCAAGAAGAAATTACAAATTTAATTCAAGAAGATTTACCTTTTATAAAAAGTGAAAATAAATCTCCTAGTAAAAAAATTCGCTTCAAGCTACCTACGATTGATTTACTTAAAATCCCCACACAAAAAAATAGAGAAAAACTAAAAGATGAAGATTATATTGATAGTGAGTTTTTAGAAAAAATCTTATTAGATTTTGGAGTTAGTGGGGATATCAAGAAAGTTAGCCATGGCCCCGTGGTAACACTAAATGAATTTGAGCCAGCAGCTGGTGTTAAGGTATCAAAAATTATTAATCTCTCAGATGATATTGCTCGAAATACTAGCTCTGAATCTGCTAGAATTGCTACTATACCAGGGCGTAGCACTATTGGTATAGAGCTTCCAAATTCTAGTCGTGAAAATGTTTATTTAAGTGAAATACTCTCTAGCTCTGATTTTAATAAAAAAGATATCAGGTTACCAATTGCACTTGGTAAAAATATTTCTGGTGCTCCTATTGTTGGAGATTTAGCTTCTATGCCTCACTTATTAATTGCTGGAACTACTGGATCAGGTAAGTCTGTTTGCATAAATACTATTATCTTGTCTCTACTTTACAGACACACACCTGATAAATGCAAGTTCATACTAATTGATCCTAAAATGCTTGAACTATCAACTTATGAAGGCATACCTCACTTATTATGTCCTGTGATTACTGAAGCAAAAAAAGCCGCTTCTGTCTTAGGTTGGGTTGTTAAAGAGATGGAAAATAGATACCGACTTATGACTAAAGAAGGAGTGCGTAATATTGATGGCTATAATGCTAAACACACTTTGCCTATGCCCTATATTGTTGTTGTGGTAGATGAAATGTCTGACCTAATGCTTGTTGCTGGGAAAGAGATAGAAAATTATATTCAAAAATTATCACAAATGGCAAGAGCTGCTGGAATTCATATTATAATGGCCACACAAAGGCCAAGTGTTGATGTTATTACAGGAACTATTAAAGCAAATTTTCCAACGAGAATATCTTTTCAAGTAACCTCAAAAATAGATAGCAGAACAATTTTAGGTGAACAAGGTGCAGAACAACTACTTGGCAAAGGAGATATGCTCTATATGTCTTCTGCAAATAAGATCGTTAGAATTCATGCTCCATTTGTATCAGAAAGTGAGATTGAAAAGGTTAACAATTATTTAAGAAGTCAAGCAGAGCCAAATTATATAGATGAAATCTTAAATTTTGCAGATGAAAAAGAATTGAGTAGAGAAGCTTCTGGCTCTGGAGATAAGGATGAATTGTACCAGGCAGCACTTGATATTATTAGATCAGAGGGCAAGGCATCTACTTCGTTTTTACAAAGAAAATTACAAATTGGATATAATAGAGCTGCAAGAATTATTGACATGATGGAAGCTGACGGAGTTGTGAGTAAAGCTAATCATGTTGGTAAAAGAGATGTTCTTTAATGCTTAAAGTAATAATCATTTTATTGTTTTTCAATTTTTACCTTCCAGCCAACTCATTACCAAAAGATAAGATAATTTCTCAAATGAAAATTACAAATAATTTAAGTTTTAATTTCAAACAAACAATTAATGATAAAAGTGAAGATGGAAAATGTATCATTGAATATCCTAAAAAAATATTTTGTGAATATAATAATGCTAACAAAAAAATTTTAGTGTCAAATGGACGTTCTTTAGTTATTGAGACTAATAACAAAGGTAGTTATTATCGTTACCCACTTAACAAAACTCCTTTGGAATTTTTGCTAGATAAAGAATATCTAATTTCTAAAATAGAGGAGCTAGAGCCAAGGGATATAGACAACAAATACCTAAATTTTAAAATTTTTGAGAACAATAATGAAATTAATATTTTTTTTGATAAGAAAGAGTTAAATTTAATTGGATGGCAAACTGAAGATATTTATCAAAATTTATCAATAACGTTTATTTCTTCTGTTAAAAAAAACCAAGAGATAGATGAAAAGATTTTTAAATTACCTGAAAATAATTAATCATCTAATTAAAGTTTCAGACTTAAAATTTTTCATACCTCTAGCTAAGTAATTTTTTAAAGCATTTTTGTGATCTAGAGAACAGGTGTGAACCCAAACTCTTTCACATCCCATATTAAATGAGCTCTTAATTGCTTCACTTAACAAATATCCCCCTAATTTTTTTCCATAATATTCTTCTAAAATTCCAAAATAAGCAATTTCGACTTCTTTGCTTTGTTTGTTAAATAACAGTTCAAAATAGCCAGCTATTTCACTTTTATCTTTAAGGATGTGGGTAAATAACTGATCATTAGAAATATAATCTATCCAGTTTAAGTCTGTCCAAATAAGTCTATCAATCCATTGACAATTTTTACCAATATTTTTATAAAAAAATTTGTTTAATTGAAAATCTTTCGGGTCCACAAGATCTACAGAGTAATCATCTGAGGGCTTCTTGACTTCTTTTAATTCACCTAGAGATCTTATCTCTAAATAATTTCGATAAATTTTTTCTGTCACTCAACCATTTTTCCAATTTTTTCTCCTCCAAATAAATGGAAGTGTAAATGTGGAACCTCTTGACCGCCATCTTCACTCAAATTTGTTAAAGCTCTATAGCCC
>Ga0307986_10002514_pt1 | contig 13122 bp, 12 predicted proteins | sample EllFjometageno82_FD_203170 | JGI IMG/M metagenome (GOLD analysis project Ga0307986, IMG submission 203170) | Marine microbial communities from Ellis Fjord, Antarctic Ocean - #82 | ecosystem: Environmental > Aquatic > Marine > Unclassified | place: Southern Ocean | collected 2014-10-09
ATTAGCAAGAGCTAACTGGAAAGGTTCTGGTGATAAATCAGTTGAAGAAAAATGGTTTAAAGTTAGAGAGGAGTTAAATGCAACAGAATTTCTAGGATACGCACACGACAAAGCTGAGGGAGTTGTTTTAAAAATATCAAAAGATAATAAATTTATTGAAGAAGCTAAAACTGGCGACGAGATAGAAATAATAACTAACCAAACTCCTTTTTACGGCGAGTCAGGTGGTCAAGTCGGTGATCAAGGCGTTATCAGAACAAATAAATCTAAAATTACGATTAATGATACTTTAAAAAAAATGGGAGACCTACATGTCCACCTAGGAAAAATAGATTCTGGATCTATTAAAGTGGGTGAGACAGTAAATCTTGAGATTGATAAAGAAAAAAGAAATAACGCAAGAGCATATCACTCAGCCACCCATTTACTGCATGAAGCGTTAAGAAGAACGCTCGGTAAACACGTTACTCAAAAAGGGTCTTTAGTAAGTCCGGAAAAATTAAGATTTGATTTTAGTCACAACAAACCTATTGAAAGCAACGAGATTAGTAAAATTGAAAAATTTGTAAATGATATGGTTGAAGTATCAAGTGAAGTAAAGACACGAATAATGACAACAAAAGAAGCTGTAGAAAATGGTGCCTTAGCTTTATTCGGAGAAAAATATGGAGATGAAGTTAGAGTTCTTTCAATGGGTAAAGAAGGTGATTCATTTTTTTCTACGGAATTATGTGGGGGCACACATGTTAGAAACATAAAGGATATAGGTAAATTTAAAATTATTAGCCAATCATCTATAGCATCAGGAATAAGAAGAATAGAAGCTCTCCGGGACAAACAGCTTGAAAATTATGAAAAAAATATAGAAGAAGATAAATCTAAAAAAGAAAAAAACATAACAGAAGAAATAGACATTATTAAAAAAGAATTAAAGTTATTAAGCATTACGCCAAATTACAATGTAAATATAAAACTAGGTGAAAATTTAAAAAATTTAACAAAACAAATTGAGCAAATTAAGATTAAAAATATAATTAATAATAAGACTAAAAATGTAGTTAAAGATAAAAAGATAAGTAACTTTATTTTAAGATACCAAGTTATTACTGATTTACCCTCTAAAGAATTAAGAAACGTAGTAGATCAAGGAAAAAAAGAAATCAACGAAGGTATAATACTTGCTTTTAGTATTTTTGAAGGAAAAGTTGGTGTAGCAGTTGGTATAACTAAAAAATTAATAGAGAAATTTGACGCCGTAGCTCTTGTCAAACAAGCTGCAGAAATTTTAGGAGGTAAGGGAGGCGGTGGACGATCAGACTTTGCACAAGCAGGTGGGGAAGACCAAAATAAAATTGATGAAGCTTTTGAAGCCTTAAGTAAAAAAATTAGTTAAGTTTTTTTTTTAAGTTAGTATTTATTTGTTCAAGAAACTCATTCGTAGTTAAGTATTTAGCTGATTTATCAATTAATATAGCAAGATCTTTTGTCATAGATCCACTCTCTACTGTTTCAATACAAACATTTTCTAGTGTTTTAGAAAATTTTATTAAATCATTATTGTTATCTAATTTTCCTCTATGGGCCAAACCTCTGGTCCAAGCAAAAATAGATGCAATTGGATTCGTAGAAGTTTCTTTTCCTTGTTGGTGCATTCTATAGTGTCTTGTTACTGTTCCATGCGCTGCTTCGGCCTCAACTATTTTTCCGTCAGGTGACATTAAAACACTCGTCATTAAACCTAAGGAACCAAAACCTTGAGCAACGGTATCTGATTGGACATCACCGTCGTAATTTTTACAAGCCCAAATATATGCTCCATTCCATTTCATTGCACAAGCAACCATGTCATCAATTAATCTGTGTTCATAAGTTATATTTGCAGTTTTAAATTTATTAACAAATTCTTTTTTAAATACTTCTTCAAACAAATCTTTAAATCTTCCATCGTAAGCTTTTAGAATAGTGTTCTTAGTTGATAAATAAACAGGCCAATTTCTTTCCAGACCATAGTTCATACATGATCTTGCAAAATCTCTAATTGAATCATCTAAGTTGTACATTGACATTGCAACACCAGGTCCAGGGAAGTTGAAAACTTCAAATTCCTTTTTTTCTTTTCCATCTTCAGAAGTCCATTTAACTTCCATTTTACCTTTTCCCGGTACTAAGAAATCTGTTGCTCTATATTGATCTCCAAAAGCATGTCTTCCAATCACAATGGGTTTTGTCCATGTAGGAACTAATTTAGGAATATTTTTACATATAATAGGTTCTCTAAAAACTGTTCCACCTAATATATTTCGTATCGTTCCATTAGGTGATCTCCACATCTTTTTAAGATTAAACTCTTTTACCCTTTCTTCATCAGGAGTTATCGTTGCACATTTAATACCAACACCATATTTGTTTATTGCATTTGCAGAATCTATAGTAATTTGATCTGAGGTTTTATCTCTGCTTTCTACACCTAAATCGTAATATTTTATGTCTAAGTCTAAATAAGGAGAAATAAGTTTTTCTTTGATAAATGACCAAATAATTCTTGTCATTTCGTCGCCATCTAACTCAACGACTGGGTTTTTTACCTTAATTTTTGACATATAAAATTTTGTAAATATAAATTGATTAAGACGATTTTTTATACATATTAGGGTTCATTATCAAATTTAAAAATATGTTAAATACAGTTTTACCAAAAATACATAAAGAAGGTTACCGATTTCTAGCTATAGCCATTGTAGTTACCTTCATTTGCTTGCTTATCTCGAAAGCTCTCGGTTTAATTGCTGTTTTATTAACTGTTTGGGTTTACTATTTCTTTAGAGATCCTGATCGTGTTTCTATTCAAGATGATAATTTTTTAGTAAGCCCCGCTGATGGTTTAATTTCTAATATTTCAGAAGTAGACGGACCTGCAGAACTTTCTTTAGAAAATAAAAAATTTACTAAAATTAGTATTTTTATGAACGTTTTTAATTGTCATGTTAATAGAACACCTGCCTCAGGAAACATAGAGGAAATACTTTACAAGCCAGGAAAATTCTTGAATGCTTCACTTGACAAGTCTAGCGAAGAAAATGAAAGAAACTATTATAGACTAAAACTAAAAGATGGAGATGAAATTATAATTGTTCAAATAGCAGGATTAATAGCTAGAAGAATAGTAACTGAAGTAAAGGTTAATCAATCAATTGAACAAGGTGAACGAATTGGAATGATAAGATTTGGAAGTAGAGTAGATGTTTATTTTTGTAATAGAAAATTATTAGCTAAATTAGGACAAAACGTAGTTGCTGGTGAAAGCTTACTGGCAGTTAAATAAAAATGGAAGAAAAAAATTCTTTTAAATTAGTTGCATCAAAAAAATCTAGATTTATTTTACCTAATTTATTAACTTTAATCGGAGTTTGTCTTGGTATCAGTTCAATAAAATTTGCTCTCGATCAAAATTACAATTTAGCAGTAATTTTTATTATTTTTGCTGCTATTTTAGATACGTTAGACGGAAGAATAGCTAGATTAATCAAAGGAACATCTGAATTTGGAAAAGAATTAGATTCACTCACTGATTTCGTTAGTTTTGGTATTGCTCCAGCCTTCATATTATACTTTTGGGAATTAAAGAATTATGGAAAAATAGGATGGGCCATAACTTTAATTTTTTCTGTATGTTGCGTGTTAAGACTCGCAAGATTTAATCTAACAAAAATTTCTGAAGATGCAGAATGGGAACGTAATTATTTTGAAGGCGTGCCTTCGCCAGCAGGAGCAATTTTAATATTATTACCATTGATTTATGAGCTTTCAGATATGCAATTAAATCTAGGTATTAGAAAATTCACACCTTATTTAATCATACTAGTTGCTATTCTCTTGATTAGTAACATTCCCACTTTTTCTTTAAAAAAAATTAAAATATCAAGCCGATTAACAATTTTTCTACTATTTGGAATTGTAGTAATTTTTGTTTCATTGATATTTTTTACATTCAAGGCACTGTTAAGTTTAGGTTTATTATATTTAATATCAATCCCTGTAAGTTATGTTGCATACAAAAGAACAAAAAAAAAATTAAGTAAAATTTCGAAAGAAGAAGATCATGAAGATATTCTTTAATGAAAAAAACAAAGAGAGCAAAAAAAAGTAGAACTTGGGTCATCAAACAACATAGAGACCAATTCTTTAAGAAAGCTAAGGTGCTTGGTTATAAATCAAGAGCAGCTTTTAAACTAATTGAGTTGAATAAAAAATTTAACTTTATAAAAAAAAATTCAAATTTACTAGATATTGGATCTACACCTGGAGGATGGTCACAAGTAGCATCAAAAATTATAACTAACGGAAAGATTCTTGCAATTGATATAACACCTATGGAAAAATTAGATAATGTAATATTTTTAAATAATGATTTTTTAGAAGAAAAAACGCAAGAAAAAATACTTAAGACATTTAAAACAAAAATTGATGTTGTCATTTCCGATATGGCTGAAAATACAACCGGGAATAAAAGTGTTGATTCTATAAGAACCAACAATCTTTGTAGTGAAGTAATTAATTTTTCATTAAAAATGTTAAATCTCAATGGTGTTATGGTGTGTAAACTTTTTATGGGTGAAGATTTTTTAGAAGTAAAAAATTTAGCAAAAAAAAATTTTAAAAAAGTTGAATTTTTTAAACCAGAATCGAGCAGGAGTGAGTCAAAAGAAACCTACATATTTTGTTCTATATTAAAGACTTTATAAATTTTTAAGATTGTATATAAGTGTATATGGAAGTAATCAAAGAAGCTTTAACATTTGATGACGTACTATTAGTACCAAGATACTCTTCTGTTCTACCTTCAGAAACAAACTTAAATATAGTTTTAGGAAAAAATTTAAAATTAAAAATTCCTTTTTTGTCCTCAGCTATGGACACTGTTACAGAATCCAATATGGCTATTGCTATTGCTGAAAACGGTGGTCTAGGTATCATTCATCGTAATTTATCTATTCACGATCAGCTTAAAGAAATTAAAAAAGTAAAAAATAAAAGCTTAATTGTTGGGGCGGCTATCGGTACAACTAACGAAGACTTAAGAAGAGCTAAATTAATTTTAGACGTGGGAGCAGACCTAATAGTAATAGACACAGCTCACGGGCACAGTGAAAAGGTTATAAAAACTCTTAGAAAAATAAAAAAAATGAGTTCAAATATACCTATCTGTGTTGGAAATATTGCTTCGGGTGAAGCAGCACAAAAATTATATAACGAAGGAGCAGATATTTTAAAAGTTGGTATTGGACCTGGCTCTATTTGCACTACTAGAATAATTGCTGGTGTTGGTGTTCCGCAAATCACTGCGGTAATAGATGTGAAAAAGAGAATGAAAGATAAAAAAATTAAAATTATTTCTGATGGTGGAATTAAATTTTCAGGTGATATTATAAAAGGTTTAGCAGCGGGTGCAGACGCTATAATGATGGGATCAATTTTTGCAGGTACCGATGAAAGTCCAGGAAAAAAATTTAAATATAAAAATAAATTTTATAAATTTTATAGAGGCATGGGTTCTATAGGAGCTATGTCGGCAGGGTCTTCAAATAGATATTTTCAAAAAAACTACAAAAAAAAATCAAAGTTTGTTCCAGAGGGTGTTGAAGCAAGAGTTCTCCACAAAGGTTCTGTGGTTAAAATTTTATATCAATTACAAGGAGGTCTGAGATCATCCATGGGCTACATTGGCTCGAAAATGATTAAAGAAATACAAAAAAAAGCAAAGTTTGTAAAAATCACTAAAGCAGGATTCTACGAAAGTATGGTACATAGCGTAGACGTATCAAATAAAGAAGCCAAGTATAAATTATGAAATCTTTCTTTTTAATTACCTTCACGGTTTTAATTTTATTTAGTTTTAATCAAGCAAATGTCAGTGCTAAAAACTCATATTTTAATGACGGAAAAAAACTTTTTGACAATAAAAAGTACAAAGATTCAAAATTTTATTTTGAAAAAGATATAGTTTTTAATCCCAAAAGCGAAAATTCTTATCTTTATTTGGCAAAAATTTTTAAAGAACAAGAAAATTATAATTTAGAAGAAAATAGTTTAAATACTGTACTGCTGCTTAATCCAAAAAATGAAGAAGCAATATACCTCTTAACATTGTTTAATATAAAAAATTCTAATTATTCAAAAGCTAAAGAACTTATAACTACCTTGACTCTAGTTTGCGAGAAAATGTGTACATCTAAATTAGAGTTACAATCAAAGCTAGATAGTTCATTAAAAAGTGAATGAACCAAAGCTTAAACAAAGATAAAATAGTTGTTATTGATTTTGGTTCGCAGATCACGAAATTAATCGCAAGAAGAATTAGAGAATATTCGGTTCTATCTGAAGTTTTAATTCTAAAAGATTTAAAAAAAAAAAATATATTTAATAATGTAAAAGGAATTATTTTATCTGGTGGTCCTTCAACAGTTACAAAAAGCACATTTCCAAAATTACCTAATGAAATATTCAATTTAAACATCCCAATACTTGGGATTTGTTATGGCCTACAATTAATTACTAAACATTTTAAAGGAAAAGTTAGTTTAAAGACAACAAAAAGAGAATTTGGAAGAGCTGTTCTAATTAAAAAAAAAAAATCATTGTTAACCAAGAATTTTTTTAACAAAAATAAATCTGTGGTATGGATGAGTCATCAAGATTCGGTTTATAAGTTGCCTATAGGATTTTCTAAAATCGCTTCTACGCTTCAATCTGAAATAGCAATTATAGAAAATACAAAAAAAAATATTTATGGAATACAATTTCACCCTGAGGTTACCCACACATACAATGGGAGCATAATTTTTAAAAATTTTATTTTTGCTATTTGTAAAGCAAAAAAACAATGGAAACTAGAAACAGAAAAAAAAAGAATCATACAAGAAATAAAACAAACAGTACAAAAAAACAAAGTTATCTGCGCTTTATCAGGTGGAGTTGATAGTAGTGTTGTTGCCTTATTAATTCATAAAGCTATAGGTAAGAACTTAAAGTGTATTATGGTTGACACAGGTTTGATGAGAAAAAATGAGTTTAAAATGAGCTATAAAATATTTAAAGATGAGTATAAATTAAACGTCAAAATAATCGATGCATCTAAAATGTTTTTTAAAAGACTTAAAAACATTACAGACCCTGAAAAAAAAAGAAAAATTATAGGTAACTTATTCATTAAATTATTTGAAAGAGAAGCTAAATTATTTAAAAATGTTAAGTTTTTAGCACAAGGCACATTATATCCTGATATTATTGAAAGTAGATCAGCCACAGGTAGCAAAACGTCAAAAATTAAGTCACATCATAATGTTGGTGGACTACCTAAAAAAATGAACTTAAAATTAATAGAACCATTGAAAGAATTTTTTAAGGATGAAGTGAGAGAACTTGGCAAAGCAGTTGGTTTAGTTAAAACTATATCGAAAAAACACCCTTTTCCTGGACCGGGTCTTGCAATAAGAATAGTTGGTAAGGTCACTCCTGAAAAAACTAAAATTTTACAAGAAGCGGATTATATCTTTATTCAAGAACTTATTAAAAACAATTTATACGATAAAATTTGGCAAGCCTACGCAGCATTACTTCCGATAAAGACCGTTGGTGTTATGGGTGACTCAAGAACTTATGAATATATTTGTTTAATAAGAGCAGTTGTTTCGGAAGACGGTATGACAGCGGACTATTTTAGTTTTCCAAAAAATTTTTTAGACGAAATTTCAAATAAAATTATAAACGGTGTAAAGGGTATAAATAGGGTGGTGTATGATATAACTTCAAAGCCACCAAGTACTATTGAACTTGAGTAATAAATGAAAAAAAAATTTTTAAATATTTTAAAAAGTAAAAATAAAAAACCTTTAGTCTGTCTTACAGCTTATTCTAAGCCAATAGCAAAAATTTTAGATAAATATTGTGATATTGTTCTGGTGGGAGATTCTTTAGCTACTGCGATGTACGGAATGAAAAATACACATCATGTTACACTTGAAATGATGGTACAACATGCAATTAGCGTTAAATCCAATTTATCTAATGCACTATGTGTTGTGGACATGCCGAGGAATACTTATAGAAACATTAAAGAAGCAAAAAAGAATGCAAAATTACTTATTAGGAAGACAAAATGTGATGCAATTAAAATAGAATGTAATGGGAAAAATTATAAAATTATAAAAAGCATAGTTAAGATAGGTATACCTGTGATGGGACACATAGGTTTTACACCACAATATTATAAAAAGTTTAAAGTCCGTGGTTTATTAGAGAAAGATCGATTGAAGTTAATTGATGAAGCAAAAAAAAATGAAAAAGCAGGAGTGTTCAGTATAGTTATAGAATGCATCACGAGTCAATTAGCAAAAAAAATTACACAATCTTTAAAGATACCAACTATAGGTATAGGTGCTTCTGTTCATTGTGATGGTCAAATCTTAGTTACCGATGATATGCTTGGATTAAGTGGTTTTTATCCACGTTTTGTAAAAAAATTTTTGAATTTAAACAAAATTATTGAAAAAGGGGTTCAAAAATATAATAAAGCAGTACTAACTAAACAATTTCCAAGTAAAAAAAACGCGTTTTAATTTATGGCAAATGAAGACTTAAATAAAAATTATCAAATTATAATTTTAAAATTTTTAAAGAAAAATTTGAAAAGCTTAATTGCTCTATCAGCACTTTTAGTTGTAACACTATTTGGATACTTGATTTACAACGATCTCCAGAAAAAAAATGAAATCAAACTTTCTGAAAAATACACTCAAGCTACTGTCCAGCTAAAGCAAAAAAAAAAAGAGGAAAGTAAATTATTATTAGAAGGCATTATTGACGAAGGTCATAAATTTTATTCACCTCTTGCTCTATATTATATTATTGATAATAATTTAGAAAACGACCCTCTAAAAATAATTAATCTTTTTAATAAGATTTTAAAAATTAGTTCTATAGATGAAGAAAATTTAAATTTAATTAAAATAAAAAAAGCTATTTTTTTATTTAGTAGAAATGATGAAGAACTAATAATAAAAACACTAAATCCTGTTGTTAATTCAGATTCAGTTTGGCGAGATATGGCGATTAATTTATTATCAGATTATTTTTTATCTAAAGATCAAGAAAAGAAAGCTAACGAATACATTAAATTATTAAATAGTAAGACTAAAAAATAACTCAAAATGAAAAGATTATTATTAGTCTTCGTTATTGTAGTATTTACCTCCTGTTCATTTGATAATAAAACTGGAATTTGGAAAGACGCTTCAGATATACCTGTAGATAATAGAACGATAAATTCGATTACAAAAAATAAACTTTCTACAAGATACGAGGACGCTCTTACAAAAAACAAACCATTTAACGAAGAAAAAGAAACAGTTAATTTTTCCAATATTGGTTTTGCTACACCAATAAAAATTATAGATTGGCACGAACAATATGCATCGCCAACTAATAATATTTCTAATTTTTTTTATACTGATAATAAAAAGCTATTATCTAAGAGCTCCAAATTAAGTAATCTCCCTTCCAGTGTGGCCAACTCAAGTGGTAGAATTATTTTCTACAAAAATAATTTAATTTCTTACGATCACAAAGGTACAATTTTTATACATTCATTGAGTTTAAATAAAAAAATATTTAAATATAATTTTTATAAAAAAAATTTCAAAAACTTTAACAAAAAAATTAAATTTATAGTAAATAAAGATATTTTATATGCAGCTGATAATCTTGGCTATATATATGCCCTCAATTTAAATAATAACTCAATTATTTGGGCTAAAAATTATGGAATACCTTTCAGATCAAATCTAAAATTTGTAGATAATCAAATTTTATTAGCTAACCAAGATAATGTTATCTATTCTTTAAATTCAAAAAATGGAGAAAAAAATTGGCAATTTGCAACGAGCCTTACATTTTTAAAATCTGATTTTGTAAACAATATAGCTCTTGATTTACAAAATAATAATTTATTTTTTTATAATACTAGCGGGGAACTTTATTCCATTAATTATATAAAACAAAAAATTAATTGGGTCCTAAATTTTAAAAACTCAAATCTTGCTGGGGATACTGATTTATTTGTAAGTCAGCCTATAGTTCTCAAAGACAATAATTTAATTATAACAACTGAAGGATCAATACTAAGTTACAATAAATTAACATCTTCAAGAAATTGGATTTTTTCTGCTAAACCAATCTTTAAACCAATAATAACTTTGAATTATACTTATGTTGTTTTAAAAAATAATCTTTTAATTTGTTTAGACAACGCTAATGGTAATGTTATTTGGTCTAAAAATATTTTTAAAAAATTAATAAATGAAAAAATAAATAGTAAATTTGGACCAATTGTCGATTTTAAAATTGTAAATGGTGAAATTAATATTTATTTCAATAATGGATATTTGTTGTCATATAATATCAGTAACGGAAATGAAAATTATTTAACCAGAATAAGCAAAAAAGGTATTAGTTCTGAAATATTTTTTTTAGATGAAAATATGTTATTTACTGATAATAAAAATAAACTATTAAAATTTAATTAACCTAGTTATTTGACTTGCCACTTAATAAAGAAAGCTGAGTAATTTTTCCCTCACCTAGTAAATCTTTAGGTTTTACCGGGTATTCACCTGTAAAATAATGATCACTTAATTGAGGTTGTAATTTATTTCTTTCTCCAAAACCTAATGCTTTATATAGTCCTGCTAAGCTCAAAAATTTTATAGATTTAGCTTTGATATAGTCACATATTTCTTGATTAGTTTTATTGTTAGCTAGTAATTCTTTTTTTGTTGGCATATCAACACCATAAAAATCTGGAAAAAGTATTTCCGGACAGGCAATTCTTACATGTACTTCTCTGGCCCCAGCATCATAAAGCATTTTAACTATTTTATGGCACGTAGTACCTCTTACTAAAGAATCATCAACTAAAATAATTGATTTATTTGTAACTAATGTTTTTGTAGCGTTTAATTTTAATTTTACGCCAAAACTTCTAATACTTTGTGTTGGCTCTATAAAAGTTCTACCTACATAATGATTTCTTATTAGTCCTAATTCAAATTTTTTTTTCGCGTATTGACTGTATCCTAAAGCAGCTGGTACACCTGAATCTGGAACAGGGACCACTATGTCAGCATCTAGATCTGATTCTTTAGCAAGTTCTTCACCCATTTTTTTTCTAAACTCGTAAGCACATCTTCCGTTGAGTAAACTATCTGGCCTTGCAAAATAAATATATTCAAAAGCACATGGTCTTGCTTTTATTAAAGGAAAGGGCTTTATGGTACTTAACTTACCATTTTCAATTATTATAATCTCTCCATTATCTACTTCTCTTACAAAGCTAGCACCTACAATATCTAAAGCACAAGTTTCGGAAGCAAATATATAAGAATTATTTAATTTGCCTAAAACAAGGGGTCTAATTCCAAAAGGATCTTTTAATCCAATAAGTTTTTTATTCGTCATCATAACTAAAGCGTAACCCCCCTGTATTTGAAAAAGAGTATCAATAATTTTATCTATCATTTTGTTTCTTTTTGATTTTGCAATTAACTGAACTATTGTTTCCGTATCACTAGTAGTCCTAAAAATTGCACCATCTTGAACAAGTTTGTTTCTTAGCTCTAGAGCGTTCGTTAAGTTCCCATTATGTGCTAAACTTACTCCACCACTATAAAGATCTGCAAAAAAAGGTTGAATATTTCTTAATGAAACCTCACCGGTGGTTGAATATCTATTATGACCAATAGCAGATTTACCAGGTAATTTTTTTATAGTTACCGGATCTGTAAAATGATCACCAACTAATCCTTGTCTTTTTTCTGAATGAAAAGTTTTACCGTCGAAAGAAACAATTCCACAACCTTCTTGACCTCTATGTTGCAGAGCATGCAAACCAAGAGCAACTAATGCAGAAGCATCTTCATAGTTTGAGATACCAAAAACACCACACTCTTCTTTAGGTTTATCGAATTTAAATTTTTTCAATTTTTTCTTTTGTATTTATAATATCTTTATAATCAGGAAATTCTTTAATAAGTAAATTAGACCCTTTTTTAATTAGATCGAAAGAAAAAGCACTTGTTGTTACCATACTCCATTTCTCATATGGATAGAACCAATTTAAAAGGGAAAACAAAGAAACGGCAACTATATACCCTTTAAATAATCCAAAAAGAATACCAAATGATTTGTCTACCGATCCAAGTCCAGTCCAAGTTATAGTTCTTCCAAGTGATTTTCCTGAAACAATACTAATAAACAAAGTAATTATAAAAATAAAAATGCCTATACCCACATTGTTGATGAATTCTGACTCAACGTATTCACTGACCCAAGGTTGTAATCTAGGTACTAAAATTATTGTAGCTACTGCAGAAACTATCCATTTGAGTGAAGATAGAAAACTCAAAGAAAAACCTTGAGACAAGCATTTTAACATATTGTATAAAATGATTAATATAAAAATTATATCAAACAATAAAAATTCGTCTTTTATAAATTCTATAAAATTACTCATTACCAAATGGTTTTAAAACCAATATGAGTTTTGGTAAAAGAGTTAAAACAGAAATCAGCGCAAGTAACATTGCTATTCCTGTAAAGACACCAAAATAAATAGTTGGTATAAAGTTGGACAATACTAAAATAGAAAATCCAAAAACAATAGTAATTGAAGTATTGAGTATAGCCACCCCAACTGTATTATGACATCTATCAACTGTTTGATTGTAGTTCTTTATCTTCTGAAATTCTTCTTTAAATCTGTAGATGTAGTGGATACTATTGTCCACTGCTATTCCAATTGTAATCGCTGCTATTGTAATAGTCATCATATCTAATGGAATTCCAAGAAGACCAATAATACCTAAAATAAAAAATGCAGCCATAAAATTTGGAACAACCCCTATAAAGGAAATCATTAAATTTCTAAAGAGGATTAAAAACATCAATGAAATTCCGAACATAACAACACCTAAAGTTAAAATTTGAGACTTGAAAAGACTCTGTAATAGATTATTAAAAAGAATCACAACACCTGCTAGTTTGTAATCATTTTTTGTTAGTCCTACTTCA
>Ga0307986_10002515_pt1 | contig 13119 bp, 13 predicted proteins | sample EllFjometageno82_FD_203170 | JGI IMG/M metagenome (GOLD analysis project Ga0307986, IMG submission 203170) | Marine microbial communities from Ellis Fjord, Antarctic Ocean - #82 | ecosystem: Environmental > Aquatic > Marine > Unclassified | place: Southern Ocean | collected 2014-10-09
GGTCCATGATGGCCTCTATAGGTGTTTTTGCCTGTGTTGGGCACTTATTCCTCATATTATCCCTTAAATATGCTGATGCCTCTAAATTAGCCCCATTTAGCTACTTTGAGATCTTTACCAATATTATTATAGGTTACTACTTCTTTAGTGACTTTCCTGATAATTGGACATTCTTAGGTCTGTTGATTATCATTATGAGCGGTATTTATATTTCAAGAAGAGAGGCTTATATTAAATCATCTTAGTTAGGTAACATATTGTTACTAATACTTAATATTATACATTAATTTTTTAATTTAAACAATTGAAATCATTATATTTAATAACATTTATAAATTATACAATAAATATCAAATAAATCTATTTAAGCAGTAAAATAATACATCAAAAGTAGCAAAATTAATTATCCGTAGATAAAAAATTAAGATTATAGGAATTTAGATTTTTAAGAAACCAAATATTCATATAATAGAGTAATATATTGCTAATTAAGTGTTGCTATTAAATGCTTATTTAAATTATAGCTAATTTTAATTAAATTTACTTTATTTTGAGGGTAGAATAGGGGTCTAAAAAACCCTTTAAAATGGTGCTTTTTAACCTTTCCAGAATCGTTGCTATTGTTGACAAGTAGAGCAATGCAGTATGAGAATATGCCGTTTAAACGTCCATAGGACACCTTATTTTAACTGAAAGGTCATTTGGAGTACAACTGAAGGATGCATTAAGTAATTGTGTAACAATTATGGCTAAATTAGCTATAAGTATTTAATACCAACACTTTTAAACGGTTTAGAAGTTTAAAAACCTTATTTTATGAAGACTTTTTCAGACCTCAATAAACGGCGTTTTTGTTGAATTCCTCCTTTTCCAGAGTATCCACCGAGGCTTCCATCTGATCTGATCACTCTATGACAGGGTATTTTGGGAGGATAGGGGTTTTTACCTATAGCATTAGCGACTGCTCTGGCTGCTAGCGGTTTTCCAATGGCTTTAGCAACATCCATATAAGTCTTCACTTTGCCCTTGGGTATCTTCTTCAAGTAATTCCAGACTTTTAACTGAAACTCAGTCCCCTTTAAGTTCATAGAGCTCAAAACCTGTGTTATTGGCTATTTTATCGTATAATTTTTTTGCATGTTTATTGCTAGAGTGGGTGATCCAACGAAATCCTTGCCAATTATTGGCTTTAGATAAGGATTTTAGATGACTAATAAGCTTTTGCGCTATTTTTTGACCTCTAAAATCTGGCTCTACAAACAAATCGTCTAAAAACCCAATATATTGACCCTTAATTGGTCTTGGCATTGTTCTATAATGTGCAATAGCAACGATTTTACCCTCTAATTCAAAGCAAAGACCGTTAACATCGTGGCTTTCATCGTGAATCCATCCCCAAAGAGTGTCTAAAATCCCTGTATTCATTGGAACTTTGTAGAAATCGCTATAACCACTGTATAATTTAGCCCAATTTTCCTTATCTTTTTTCTCTAATTTTCTAATCATTTAGTTTAATTTAGTTTAGCAAGTAATTGATTAATATAACTTTATTAACTTATCTAATTTCATCTTTAATATTATCAATTTCATTTTTTAGATCTTGGATATCTTCTCTAATTAAATCTCTATCAGACCATGTTGATTTCATACCTAATAATGTAATTCGTCTTAGATAACTTGACAAACCTATTATTAGAAAAATTATAAATATAAGAAGTCCAATTATTATATAAGTTAAATTATTATCCATAAATAATTATATATATTAATTATTGACATTGAAAATATAATATATTATTACTAACGATAATTAAAGGTTATCAATAGTAATAGTTATGAATGATGTAATAACAAATATAAAAGCTTTACAAAAAGAAACATTGCTAAATCTTCAAAGCTCTAAAGCCAATAACACTGTAAGAGCTTATAAATCAGATTTTAATGACTTTGAATTGTTTTGTGTAAAAAATGGATTTAAATTCCTTCCATCAGACCCTAAAATAGTTTCTTTGTATTTAACTAGTTTATCAGCAAAAGACGCTAAAATGAGCACTTTAAAACGCAGGTTAGTATCAATAGGTGTTATTCATAAGCTAAAAGGGTATTATCTAGACACTAAACATCCTTCAATTATTGAAAATGTTATGGGTATTAAAAGAAGGAAAGGTAGTATTCAAATAAGTAAAAAACCTATATTAATCAATAATTTAAAACAAATAATTAATGTTATAGATAAACAAGATAAGAAAGATATAAAGAAATTCAGAGATAGATCTATAATCTTAATTGGCTTTTCTGGTGGATTTAGGCGAAATGAGATAGTTTCACTGGACTATGATGACTTGGATTTTGTTCCAGAGGGCCTTAAAATCAATCTTAGAAGGTCTAAAACAGATCAATTTGGTGCAGGTTTTACAAAAGCTCTACCCTACTTTGATAATTCTCAATATTGCCCTGTAGTGTCATTAAAAAAATGGATAGAAATTTCAAATATTACTTCCGGTGCTGTGTTTAGAAGATTTTCTAAAGGGTCAAGGTTGTCAGAAAATAGATTGACTGATCAAACGGTTGCTCTACTTATAAAAGAATATTTAAGGTTAACTGGTATAGACAGTAAGAATTATTCTGGTCATAGTTTGAGGTCAGGTTTTGCTACATCTGCAGCAGAATCGGGTGCAGAAGAAAGAAGTATTATGGCAATGACAGGACATAAATCTACAGAAATGGTTAGACGCTACATCAAAGAAGCAAACTTATTTAAAAATAATGCATTAAACAAAATTAAATTATAAGATTTTATAAAGATTATGTAATATATAATCAGTTTATATGAAAAAAGCTTTAATAACTGGTGTTACTGGTCAAGACGGATCTTATCTTGCTGAATTTTTACTTAATAAGGGATATGAAGTTCATGGGATTAAAAGAAGAAGTTCTTCAATTAATACAACTAGAATAGATCATTTATTTCAAGACCCCCACGATTCTAACCTAAAATTTATTTTGCATCATGGAGATTTAACCGATTCAACCTCATTAATAAGGATCATTCAAGAAGTACAACCTGATGAAATTTACAATCTTGCAGCCCAAAGTCATGTGAAAGTTTCATTTGAAGAACCTGAGTATACAGCCAACTCAGACGCACTAGGAGCGCTTAGAATTTTAGAAGCTATTCGAATTTTAAAACTTGAAAAAAAAACTAAATATTATCAAGCATCAACATCTGAGCTTTATGGTGCGGTGAAAGAGTCTCCGCAAAATGAAGAAACCCCTTTTTATCCAAGAAGCCCTTATGGTGTAGCTAAACTCTACGCTTATTGGATTACTGTTAATTATAGAGAAGCTTATGGAATTTATGCATGCAATGGAATTTTATTTAATCATGAGTCACCAGTTAGAGGAGAAACATTTGTAACACGAAAGATAACTAGAGCTTTAGCTAGAATTAAATTAGGATTACAAAAAAATTTATATTTAGGCAATCTTAATGCAATGCGTGACTGGGGACATGCAAAAGACTACGTTGAGGCGCAGTGGTTAATGTTACAGCAGGATAAGCCTTCAGATTTTGTTATTGCAACAGGCAAGCAATACTCTGTTCGAGATTTTATTAATTTAACTGCAAAGAATTTAGATATGAAAATAGAATGGAAAGGTAAAGATGAAGATGAAATTGGAATACATGAAAATAAAGAAATAATTAAGATTGATACAAGCTATTTTAGACCAACTGAAGTAGAATCTTTACTAGGTGATGCTAGTAAGGCAAAAAAAGAATTAGGATGGGTGCCAAAAATTTCTTTTGAAGAACTTGTAAAAGAAATGGTTAAAAAAGATTTAAAATCAATTAGTTAAAAATTTTAAATAAATGAAAAAGATAATTTTACTCACTGGTGGTAGTGGTATGGTTGGCAGTAATATTGTAAATCATAATTTTTCACAAAATTACACAATATTATCCCCTACTAGTTCGGACTTAAACTTATTAAATTACAAAGATATAGAGGATTATATAGCATTTAATAAACCAGAGCTGGTAATACATGCGGCTGGTATTGTTGGCGGTATAAAAGCAAACATAAATTATCCAGTAAAATTTCTAGTTAATAATATGCAAATGGGATTAAATATTTTGATGGCATCTAAAACACAAAAAGTAAAAAAATTTATAAACCTTAGTAGCTCTTGTATGTATCCAAGAAATGCTAGAAATCCATTATTGGAAGATTCAATATTAAAAGGTGAACTTGAACCAACGAATGAAGGTTATGCTTTATCAAAAATAACTAGCACTAGGCTTTGTGAGTATATTTCTAGAGAGGATAGCTCATTCTTATATAAAACAGTTATACCTTGTAATCTATATGGTAAATATGATGATTTTAGTTATGAGAGCTCACACATGATACCTGGCGTTATCAGAAAAATTTATGAGGCTAAAAATAAGAATTTGGAATTTGTTAATATTTGGGGTGATGGTTTAGCAAGAAGAGAGTTTATGTATGCAGCAGACATTGCAGATTTTATTTTTTATGCAGTAGAAAATTTTAATAAAATGCCACAAAACATTAATGTTGGTTTAGGGTTAGATTATAGCATCACTGAATATTATAAAATGATAGCTAATGTGATAGGATATAAAGGAAAATTTAATCATGATATGTCAAAACCAACTGGTATGAAAAGAAAATTGATTGATAATAAAAGATTGAATGAATTTGGATGGTCTCACCGAACCTCACTTGAGTTAGGTATTAAGAAAACTTATGATTATTTTTTAAATGAATTAAAAAAATGAGCAAATATCCTTTATCTACAAATACTTGGGACAATAAAGAATTAGAAGCTATACAGTCAGTTATAGATAGTAACAACTATACTATGGGAGATTATGTTGCCCAATTTGAAAATGATTTTGGAAAATTTATTAATAGAAAATATTGTCTTATGGTTAGTTCTGGATCAGCAGCAAATTTAATTTCGATAGCATCTTTTTTTTATACAAAAAACCCAATGCTAAAAAAAGGTGATGAGGTCATTGTTCCAGCAGTATCTTGGTCTACCACCTATTTTCCCTTACAACAATTTGGCCTTAAATTGAAGTTTGTTGATATTGATTTAAATACTTTAAACTATGACTTAGATGCTCTCAAGTCAGCAATTACCAATAATACTAAAATGGTTGTTGCGGTAAACTTACTGGGTAATCCAAATGATTTTGATGCTATTAATAAAATTATAAAAGATAAAGATATTTTTATTTTTGAAGATAACTGTGAGTCTTTAGGTGCAGAGTATAAAGGTAGACAAACAGGAACATTCGGCCTTATTGGTACCTTCTCAACATACTTTTCACACCACATTTCTACAATGGAAGGTGGACTTGTGACAACTGACAATGAAGAAATTTATCATATACTTCTCTCATTACGTGCTCATGGTTGGACGCGTAACTTACCTAAAAAAAATCATGTAGCAGACAAAAGTGATGATTGGTTCGAGGAGTCATTTAGGTTTGTTTTGCCAGGTTATAATGTAAGACCAATAGAGATGAGCGGTGCAATTGGTGTAAAACAACTTGAAAAAACACCTTACTTCTTACAAAAAAGAAGAGAAAATGCAAAATTATTTGTTAAATTATTTAAAGATCATCCTAATTATTTAATACAAAAAGATATTGATAGAAGTTCTTGGTTTGGTTTCTCTTTAATTATCAGGCCAAATTCTAAATTAGTAAGAAAAGACGTAATTAACATTTTACAAAAAAATAATGTTGAATGTAGACCTATTGTAACAGGAAATTTTGTAAGAAATGAAGTAATGAAATATTTTGACTATGAAGTACACAAAGAATTAAAGAATGCAAATCACCTTCATGATAATGGTTTTTTCGTAGGAAATAGCCACAAATGCCTTTCTAAAAGTATTAATTTATTAAGTGAAATCCTATCTTAAAATTTTAAGTCACTAATTATCACATAATATTCCATGACTTTGGAATTAAATTATCTGTACAAATTGTTTTATCTTTAAACCAATTTTTAGGAGCATATACAGCTTTATCCTTTTTATTATTCAGCCAAGCACCCCACCAACTAAAAGAGCTATTAGCTAAGATATTAGATTTACAGAGAGACATTAAATACATATCTAAAAAAGAATTTGCTCCATGATTAAGATCTACAAAAGTATGCGAATAGTTTGTGATGAAATTTTTAGTAACCCACAAAGGGTCATCAGTAAAAATAAAATATTTTGGATTATTTAAAATTTTAGAAGATTCCTTAATAGCTTTTAAATAATATTCACTTAAATCTACATAATGGTCGAAGTTCTTTTTTAATAGAAAGTCACCTCTTCTGATATGGATTGATATGCTATTATTATGATTAATTTCACTAGCAATTAATGAGTTTTTTTTATCTAGTTGTCTGTTTAAATTGAATATTTCTTTTAAGTCTTCAGTGTAGTCTTTAAAATATAATTCACTTTGCCAGTATCCTTTTAAAAAACAGCGCCTGGGTATATTTAATATATTAGGTGTGTAATGAAAATGTGGTTCGTTAAAAATATAAAAAGTTTTATCAATTTTATTTAATATTTCATTAAAATTTATAGATTTAAAACTTAATGGATTATTTAAAAAACTAACTTTTGAATAAATGTCAAATACTCTTTGTAACTCGAATCCATTATGAAGTTGTCTTCGTTTAAACCAACTTAAATCAAGGCTAAGATTTATATTATGTTTTTTTGCAATGGTATATCCAGTGGCAAACTGGAACATTTGATTACCTAGTCCACCAGTCAACTTTACTTTTATTGTCATTTATTATTTAATTTATTATTGTAAAAATAATGCTTAAAAACCCTCCAAAGAAGTTTTGGAGGAAAGCTTACACTTTTAACTTTGTAAAACACAGTCAGTATAGTTATCCAGGAAATTGGAGTTTTAGTTTTTAAACACATACTTACATAATTTAACCCTTTTCTTCCAAGCCGATAGCGCCAGGCTGAAAGATCTGTTTTGACCAGGTCATATCTTGAGTTCATAAATTTTATACTAGAAACAATTCTATTAAGAAAGTCTTTAGCATGTTTTGGGTTAGGTGGACTCAGGGTAATGGAGCCAGGACGACCTACACGATATTTATAATAAGTTTCTGGAATTATCACTGTGTTTTCACTTAAAGCTAATAAAGGAAAAAATACAGCCTCATCTTCTGCAACACCATTTGGATAATCGAGTTTATTTTCAGACCATAGTTTTACTTTGGTAATATATCTACTTACCTGAGGCAATGTTTCTTTTTTTTTTGTAAGTTTAGTTATTAATTTACTACCACGAAAAAATTGACCTTGAAGTGTAAATTTAAGATTTGGTTTTTTATTGCTCGTTTGATTGTCATCAAATGTATCACCAGAAAATAAAATCATATCTGGTTTGTTATATTGTAGAATTATTCTGCGAATTTGATCAATCAAATTATCTTTTATAACGTCGTCAGAATCTAAGAAGTATATATACTCACTCTTTGCAAGAGATCTCCCAAAATTACGAGTTAAGCCCAGTCCTTGATTTCGAGTTTGAATAATTTTCCATCCATTTAAATCTCTAAAATTATTTAAGATGTTAAAGGAATTATCTGTGCTACCATCATCAATGATAATAACTTCATCCGAGGGTGATATTTGGTTTTTTACTGATAATAAAGTTTCTTTAACAAAATTTTCAACATTAAAAACTGGTATAATAATTGTAATAGTTGCAGATTTCATACTAGTCATTTTATAGGCATTTTTATCGTTGATTATAATTTATTTTTTATTATCTATAACCTCTACTATTTTGTTGGATATAATTTTTGCAAATTCTTTACATGTAAATTCTTCAGACTCATTTTCTATAAAATTTTTTATATTTCTTTGATAGTTTAAGTACAGTTTTTCAGGCATATTTTTTAAAAATTTATATAACTCTTGATGATTTATAAAATTACGTCGATCAATAAAACATTTTTTTGGAATATAGCTATTTATATCTTCAGCACCCCAATACACGGGAACATTTCCTGCAACAAATGCATCAAATATTTTTTCACTTATATATCCCTTCAAGCCTTTTATATTTTCATAAGCTATTGAAAAGCGACTACGTATTAATATATCTTGTTTGTTAGGAATTACACCTTTCCATGAAATAAAAGGGCAATATTTAAATGGCAATCTTTTCTCCAAACTATGAATTAAACCACCAAGACGAGTCGGTAACCTACCAGACATATTCCATTTTTTTCCATAAAGTGAAAAATCATTAGGAGCATTATGCTCAAACCATTTAATTGTTTTTATTCTTTCCCTGTATAAATCATTTTTAGGATGCCATCCTCTAAGAGACCTATTTGAACCAAATAGAACAACTAGCTGATCTCTTGTTTTATAGCCATCTTCTATGCCTTTACCTATTGGATGTGTTGCTAGTTGGAATTTTGTTGCTAAACCAAGATCAATTAAATCAGGGTTCCATGAAAAAGTGTGATCATATTTTTTTATCAGGTCGATATTTGAATTATCTGGGTGAATATATTTGTTTTCCCATATAATACAAAATTTAGGGCATTTACTGCTTTTTATCTTCTTAACATTCAAATGAATTTCTAGATCTGGAGTCCTTGAACCAAGAGATTCTTTTGATACTAGCTCTATACCAAGCTTATAAAGTTGATCTTTTAGAGCAATCCACTGCCCATGCAAATTAATCTTAGATGGATGAGAGTCAAAAAGGTCATTAATGTTATAATTACTATATGTAAAAAGACATTTTTTCATATTAATTATTTAATCAATTCTCAAAATTTTTTTTAAAACTAGAAAATTATTTTTTTTTAATATAGTTATTTATATAATCTTTTATATCAATTTTAGGTTTATAACCTAAGTGATTTAAAGCATTATTATTAGGTATACTTACTCCAAACCTCTCACCATCACGTTGAGGTAAAAATTTAATTTTTGATTTGAACATATTTGCAATTTGTAAAATAGTATATTGTCTTTTTGAACAAAGCATATATTCACTTTGTTTACCTTTGACAAAGGCTAAATAACAACCATTTGTTATGTCATCAATATGGGTAAAATCTCTTTTTTGTGACCCTGGTTTAACAATGGTTAAAGGTAATTTTTTTTTAAATCGAGTTTCAAATATACCAATTACGGCGGACATGGGACCGTTTAATATTTGACCAGGTCCGTATACATTGTAAAAAAATAATAATTCATATTTAAGACCAAACCACTTACTGTAGTTTTTTATTAATTCTATATTTTTTGATTTAGCCCAAGCATAAGGTGATAAATTTTCATCATTACCGTTATTACCTAAAGCACTTGAAGTTGCGGAATAAATAATTTTGATTTTATTCTCTTTTGCAAAATTTATAACTTCAAATGAATTGTTAATATTACTATTTAAACATTCTTTAGTTCTTAAAAAACTTTGGTAAATCCTTGAAAATTCACCAAAATGAAAAATAACCTTTATCTTTTTTTTATATGATTTTAATATTTTTGAAATATCAATATTCTCACTTTTAATATATTTTACATTTTTATGATTAAGGTGATTTTTTTTTGTCCCTGTTGAATAATTGTCTATACTTATGATTTTAAAGTGAGTTTTTTTTACCAAATATTTAATTAGATTTGATCCAATAAAACCAGCACCTCCTGTAACTATTATTATATCTTTCATATATGGTTTTAATGTTAGCCTTTATCTTCCCAATAGTATTTTTTATTAATATTATAGGTTTTATTTATTATAAATTCTGCAACAATTGTAGAATTAAAATATTTAAAATATTTATTTCTACCATTTTTAGCAATTTTTTGTCTTAATCTATCATTATTTGAATACTTTATAATTTTATTAGATAGGTCATTGATATTATTGTATAGAACAATTTCATTATTATTAAAAAAATTATTGTATCCAGTTTTTTTATCAATCATTACTAAGAGTCCGTTACCAATTAACTGGGCAAATCTATCACTAGTATAGTATTTAGAAGGTTTTCCTTGACTTAAGTTTAAAGCAATCTTTGATTGAGAAAGAACTTTAATAAAATTATCAGCCCATATTGGCTCTTTTTGATCAATGCCATATATATCAAATTTTATATTTGGTAATTTTTTAGTTAATTTTTTAAGAAAATTCTCACGCTCGTCAAATTTTCCTTTTTTTAAAACCCCTCTATGAACGCCATGACTCATTGCAAAAAAAACATCATTTTTTAGATCTTTATTTTCAAAATTACTCAATGTTTCAAAAGATTCATCTACTGGATTAGGAATGTAATAAATTGGATTTTTTTTAGGAAATTTCAAAATATTTGGATCTGTTGTGCAAAAATTACTATCCATAATATCAATTTTCTTTAAAAATCTTTTTTTATTATTTTTCCATTCTGAATCCATTCTGTCTAAAAACCATTGAGTAATTTTTATTTGTGGATAGTACAGCTTAATAGCTTTCAAAGTTTTAATGTCTATTAAGTCAGCGTGACCAAGTATTATTAAATCAGGTGAATAGTTTCCAACAACAGAAAGTAATTTAGAATTTAAATATTTTGCACCATTTAAATCACTCAATTTTCTATTATTACTTAGAATATCTCTATCACTAAACTCCAAGACACTATGTCCTAAACGCACTAGACCGTTATTAATTCTTTTACCTGTATTGTAAAATAATCTACCGTTATGTCTTTCATTAAAATTCGTTATATGGATAATCTTTAATTTTGATTTTAATTTTTTGGTAGAATTTGATTTAATTTCCCCACCATTTATTGTTGATCTATATAAGTCAATTTTTTTACTTATATAAGTATTAGTTAAGTAAAAATTTTTATATGATTTTTTTTGTAAATCTGTCAATTTTTTTTTATTTTTAATTAAATCATCAATTGCATTAAAGATATTATTGATTGAATTTTTTTTAATTATAATTCCATCTGTTATAGTTTCCTTTAGACCACCTTTATCTGAAATTATAACAGCACACCCTCTGCTAGATGCCTCTAAACTTGTACGTCCAAAAGGCTCATCCCATCTAGAGCAAGCTACAGCTATACTTGTTTCTTCAAGAATTTTTAAAATTTTCTTATGTTCTTGAAAGCCTAATATATTAAGATTTCTATGTTTAAAAATTAATTTTTCACGAGGTTCATCACCAGCAACTATCGCACTCCAATTTTTATATTTTTTTAAGATTTTTAATATCGCACCACCAAATAAATCATATCCTTTTGCTGAATTTAATTTTCCAACAAAAGTTATTATATTTTTTTTTTTTTTAAAATCTATTTTTGGTTTATTTGTCGATTGATTTATAACTTCAAGTTTTTTACTATTTTTATAAAAATTATCTAAATTTATCAGAAATCTACTTTTGGACCACTCGCTATTAAAAATAATTTTTTCACATATTTCTAATAAGTTTAATCTATCATTAATTTTTACAGATCCAGCCATTTCAAGTGGATCGTTATGAAAATATAAAACAATTTTAGAATTAAGTTTTTTAATATACCTTAAATAATTTGGTCTATTATGAATTTCAATAATATCTGCATTAATAGTTTTTTGTAATTTAATAAATCTATTTACATAAAACCTGCTCTGGCTTTGAAGTAAACCGCTCTTATTCAATTCTATATTTGTATAATTCTTTGATAGTTTAGATTTGAAATTTGTACTACCAAACACTCTTATATTCTTTTTAAATTTACTTAATTTTGTTGTATCATTTATAAATAAAGATACAGCACCAGCATAGTTAACAGAATAATTTTCTTTATAAGGTAAAAGTATTGAGATTTTCATTAAGTTGATTTTTCTAAAATATCTTTTCTTAATTTTTTATTTTTTTTTAATTTATATTCAAAAGACATAGCTTCATTCTTTGTTTTAAATTTTTTACTATAAATTAACAACCATTTATAGCCCATAGTTGATTTTGCACCTTTGTTTGAATTATGTTTATCTAATCTTGAAATTAGATCATTTGTATATCCTACGTAGGTCTTTTTAAAACCAGGTGAAATAGATTTAAGCATATATGTGTAATAAAACATATTAATGGCGGTCCCTGGGGGAATCGAACCCCCCTTTGCAGGATGAAAACCAGCTGTCCTAACCGATAGACGAAGGGACCATGTTGTGATCTTTTATTTTAAAAGTCATTATTTATCAAGCGTAATTAAGCTATAGGACAAGGTCTCTAATAGTTAATTGAAGAGTTTTTTTATTATTCCAGATATTTTCATTGATTTGACCTATTACATTAATGTTATTTTTATAGTTCATTAAGTGCTCACCAATCTTAGTATTAATAGAATTAAATGATATTGATTTAATCGAAAATCCTGTTTTTGATTTTAATATTGAAGAAATATGCTTGTTATTTAATACTATGGGCTTAATTATTCTCAAATCCCTTAACATAAAGGTCGGTACTGAATTTCCTGTACCGAAAGGTTCTAGTTTTTTAATATTATCATAAAAATCTTGATTAAAAGCTAGTGGTGAAACTTCTGATTCATATGAAAATATATTATTATTTACAGTATTAGATTTTAAAAAATCCTCTAATATATAATTTTCAAAATTTTTAAGGTTTGTTTTATTTAGAGTAAATCCTGCAGCCATATTGTGACCACCGCCTTTTAAAATTATACCTTGATCTAGTGAATTTTTAATTACACGACCAATATTATAATTATAAATTGATCTTGCTGATCCTTTTAATAAATCATTAGATGCGGTAATAACAACGGAGGGTTTATTAAAATAATCTTTTAATCTTGCTGCAATAATTCCAATTAAACCTTCGTTTATATTTGGATTATAATAAATAATTACTTCTTTATTTTCTTTTTCAATTTTTTGAAAATCAATTTCATTTAATATTAAGGTTTCAATTTCTTTTCTTTTATTATTCAATTTAATTAAATAATTAGATCTATCTTTGATAACTTGATCATTATTAGAAGATAATAATTCTGTAGCATATTGAGACTTACCTAATCTACCACCAGCATTCAATATAGG
>Ga0307986_10002516_pt1 | contig 13114 bp, 15 predicted proteins | sample EllFjometageno82_FD_203170 | JGI IMG/M metagenome (GOLD analysis project Ga0307986, IMG submission 203170) | Marine microbial communities from Ellis Fjord, Antarctic Ocean - #82 | ecosystem: Environmental > Aquatic > Marine > Unclassified | place: Southern Ocean | collected 2014-10-09
TTATGTCTATTAGCTGCTTGTTTTTTTTTATGACTATTAAAAGGATGAAAAAATCTATCAATTAAATATTTATAAAAAACTTTTCTTGATGCACCATTATTAAATTGATAATAAACCCTGTAATAAAAATTTTTAGAAATCATAAATATAACAAAAAAATAATATAAATAGATTTTTTTTATTTGCAATGAATCTAGCTACTGTATTTCACAAAAATTATTTTGCTAAGATTGGGGATAATCACAAATTTCCAATAAACAAGTTTGGTGAATTGGCAAACTATTTATTAACGAAAAAAATTGTAACAAAATTTCAGACCCCATCCCCATGTTCTGAAAAAACCCTAGAAAGAGTACATTCTAGAATTTATATTCAACATATTAAAAACAGAACATTGGATCAAAATGGAGTCAGAAAAATTGGATTTCCACTAGTTGACAGCGTTGTCCAAAGATCTCTAGTTGCAACGGGAGGAACGGTACTGGCATCTAAGCTGGCAATTAAATGTGGAATAGCTTGTAATACAGCCGGGGGCAGTCATCATGCAAATTTTGAAGGAGGAGCTGGCTATTGTGTATTTAATGACGTTGCGGTTGCTGCTCAATATTTACTTGATAGAGGCTTAGCGGGAAGAATATTGATTGTTGATTTAGATGTTCATCAAGGAAATGGAAATTCAGATATTTTTAGAGATAACAAAAATGTATTTACTTTTAGCATGCACTCAAAATCAAATTATCCAGCTAAAAAATCAGTAAGTGACTTAGATGTTGAGCTTGAAGACAATATGGAAGACAAAAAATATCTAAAGATACTTAACTTCCATTTAAATCAACTAAATAAAGAGAATTTTGATTATGTTTTTTATATAGCTGGTGTTGATATTCATTTTAATGATCGATTAGGTAAATTAAAAATTTCTGACGAAGGAGTTAAACAAAGGGATGAGCTAGTTACAGAAAATTTCTTTTCTAAAGGCATTCCTCTTTGTGGTGTCTTGGGCGGTGGATATAATAAAGACTTCAATAAATTGGTAGAATTGCATTCATATTTGCATCAATCCTGTGCTAAATTAATATAATCCCTGGTGTTTTAGGAGTGATAAAAAAGTAAATAGTTTAAAGAAGTTATTTTGGATTTTAAGGATAGTCCAAAAAAACCGGGAGCTAAAGATGGCTAAAATGGACTATCTAAATTAGATATTATCATGACCTCAAATAAAATGCATTAATCTTTTTTTTCAAATATAAGGGATTTATGAAAAAAAAAGGTCACACCCCTATAACTAGGGTCAAAAATCCAGAGCCACATATATCAGATCCTGACTGGATCATCTGGGCTGCTTGGGCAGACCGTATTACTTTCGAAGAAATTGAACAAAAAACTGGAAAAACAGAAGCCGAAGTAATTAAGATTATGAGACGTTCTATAAAACCAGTTTCTTTTAGATTGTGGAGAAAAAGAGTTAATCAAAAAAGTATAAAACACAGAAAAAAGTTTGAATATTCTAGAAAACAAATAACTAGTAAAATAAAAAAAGGAGACTATCTTTAAATTATGAAAAATATTACAATTTACACAGGTCCATTATGCAATTACTGTGAAGCAGCAAAAAAATTATTAACTAGAAACAATATTGAATATAAAGAGATCAGCATCACAACAGTTGATGGTGCAATGGATGAAATGATTGCAAAAACTAATGGTAAAAGAACAATACCTCAAATTTTCTTTGATGATCAGCACATTGGTGGTTATGACGACGTTAGAGCCCTTGAAAAAGAAAATAAACTACAAGATCTTTTAAAATAAAACAAAATAAATCACTAAAAAAATCAAAGTATATTCAAAAAAACTTTTAAAAATTATTATTTGTTTTTCTTTAAATTTTTGATTTATGTATTTTTTTAATAAATAAAAACTAACATTCACTAACAAAATTCCAATTATAACACCAATAACTGTTGATTTAATTGTAAAGTTTTTATAACCAAAGTAACAAGCTGCAATTAAAGTAAACCAAGAAACCTTTGTTATAAAGATTTTAAATACAATGCCAGCCTTTCTACTAAATACTGATTGAGTTTTTATTATTGAATAAGACCAAATAACACCAATCAAAAAACTGATATACTTAATGATCATTATTTTTCTTTAAAAACTAAACATACACCATTATTGCAATATCTTTTTCCAGTTGGTTGTGGTCCATCTTCAAAAATATGACCATGATGACCACCACAATTTTTACAATGATACTCTGTTCTTGCATAACCTAACAAATGATCTGTTTTTGTCTCAAAAACATCAGATAATGACTCATAAAATGATGGCCAGCCTGATCCACTTTCATATTTAGCTGATGAATCAAAAAGTTTAATCTCACAATTAGCACAATAGTAGCTACCTTCACGTTTTTCATTATTTAACACACTAGTACCGGATGGTTCTGTTCCATCTTCAAACATTACTAATTTTTGTTCAGAAGTAAGATTAGGATTTTTTTTTGTCATTTAATTATATTAATTTAGCACAAGATTATGTTTTGGGTCAGTTATAGTGGCAAATAATCAATCTTGGCTTCATGGAAGAATCCCCATCAAAACAAACAAAGAATTAAGCAGGAATCTACAAAGAATCGGTGAGAATTTTTCATCAAAACTAGCTCTTGAAAAGAAAAAAATAAATACTTTAAATTATACCTAGGGTTGTTTTTAAAAATATAGCTTAATAAGCTTGGTTTTAAACGCTTATTTTGTTGTAAAATTACAACATACATAAAAATACTTAACATTTACGACTTTATTGAGTGTAAAATATCCATGAAAATAGTAATAGTGTCCACAATTAATTAATTAATTAAGTAATATAAAAAAGGAATAAACATGAAAAAAACTATTTTAGCATTATTTTTCTCTTTATTTGTAATCTCTTCTGCTTTTGCAGATATCGGTTTGAATGTGGGAATTACTGCACAAATTGGTGAGATGTCTACAAGCGGTAAAGAAGTAAATACAGCGATGAGTACAACTGAGACAAGCCAAACAGAAAAGCATCTTTTTGCAACTGGTGGATTCTTTCTTGAAAAAGACTTTGCTTTTCTTCCAAAAATTGGTGATAGCATTGGATCAAGAATTGCTATTGGTTATGACAACATAGGTCATGACATTGGTCTTGGTACAACAACTAATGTAAGAGAAGCGAGTTTAGGAGCATCAGGCGCAGTAGTGACTGGGCAACAGAATAGCTTATCAGCTAAAGTTGTGGGCTTTGAAACTTATTACTTAACAGTAAATCTTACTGACTGGTTATACGTAAAAGTTGGAGACGTAGAAGTTGATCTTAACACTAAATTTGAACAAGCTGGTGTTGCACAAACTGGTTACGGAAACAGCCATACGTTAGATGGATCTGTTTTTGGAATTGGTCTTGAAAAGTCAACAGACAATGGTTTCTTTGCGAGACTAGAGTACAATGACTATGATATCGATGGTAAAACTGTAACTAACACAGGTACAGACTCTAAATTTACTGCTACATTAAATAGTGTAACAGGCGATACTACAAGAATTTCACTTGGAAAATCATTCTAATTAGAATTTCTTAATAAAGTACAAAAAATTTAAGCCCCCTTTTTAGGGGGCTTTTTTTTTGACCAGCATCAAAGATTTACTGTTATATTTATATTATGAAATTAGGTTTTATTGGAACTGGAAAAATTGCATATTCAGTTATAAATGGAATATGTAAATCTAAAATCTCATATAAAAAAATTATTATTTCAGCAAGAAATAAATACACCGCACAAAGTTTAAAAAAAAAGTTTAAAAAGGTTATTATTGCTAAAGATAATCAAGAAATAATCAATACATGTGATTGGATCTTTTTATCTATAACGCCAGCTGTAGGTAAAGAAATTATTAAAAATTTGAAATTTAGATCGAGTCAAACGGTAATTAGCTTCATATCAACAATTACCCTATCACAATTAAAAAAAGCGATTAGAGTTAAAGCAAAAATTGTAAGGGCAATTCCCTTACCTCCAATTGCATTAAAAAAGGGACCAATTCCTATTTGCCCACCAAATAAAAAAGTTAAAGAATTTTTTAATAAAATTGGCACAACTGTTGAGATTAGAAATGAAAAATCTTCAATTAATTTTTGGGTAATATCAGGAATTATGGCACCATTTTATGAACTATTAAGAGTGATGACCAACTGGTTGGTTAAAAAAAGGGTTAAAAGAGATGATGCACAAAAATATATAACATCTCTATTTTTAGCATTATCAGAAGATGCCGTTGTAAATTCTAAAAAAGATTTAAAATATTTAGTAAAAGAATCTCAAACTCCCAGAGGATTAAATGAGCAAGGTGTCAAAGAGTTAACAAAAGTTGGTTTTTATAAATCTCTAGAAAAGACTCTCAACAGTATACATAAAAGATTAAATAAATAAAATTCCATGGATCAACAACAGAATATTTTACAAATTGAAAGCCTATCTAAGTATTTTGGGGGTTTGGCTGCAGTTTCAGATTGTTCTCTAAAAATTAAAGAAGGATCTATTACAGGAATTATAGGGCCAAATGGTTCTGGAAAAACCACCTTGTTTAATTTAATTGCAGGAAACTTGAAGGCATCAAGTGGAAAAGTTTTATTTTATGATGAAGATGTGACAGATGTTCCTTCGTATGAGTTATTTTCAAAAGGAATATTAAGAACATTTCAAATTGCTCATGAGTTTACGAATTTATCAGTTTTGGAAAATTTAATGATGGTTCCAGCAAACCAGTCAGGTGAGGAACTTATGACAGCATTATTAAAACCAAGCTTGGTTAGAACTGAAGAATTAGCTGTAAAACAAAAAGCTCAAGACGTAGTTGACTTCTTGAATCTGACTCACTTATCTAATGAATTAGCTGGAAATTTATCAGGGGGGCAAAAAAAACTATTAGAACTTGGAAGAACCATGATGGTGGATGCAAAGCTTGTATTACTAGATGAAGTTGGAGCAGGTGTTAACAGAACTTTACTAAAAGATCTTGGAACTGCAATTCTTAAGTTAAATAAAGAAGAGGGGTATACATTTTGTATGATCGAACATGATATGGAATTTATAAGTAGATTATGTGACCCTGTTATTGTTATGGCAGAAGGTTCTGTTCTGTTTCAAGGAACTGCTGAAGAAGCAAAGAAAGATGAGAAGGTTATTGATAGTTATTTAGGAAGAGGATCTAAAATCAAGGGTGAAAATTAATGGCTTTTTTTGAAGGTTTAAAAATGACAGGGGGTTATGGCACTGGTCCAGATATTATCAACTCTTGTTCTGTTGATGTAAATAGAGGTGAGATAGTATCAATCCTAGGACCTAATGGGGCTGGTAAATCTACAGCAATGAAAGCATTACTTGGTCTTATAAATTTAAAATCAGGTGCCGTTGTTATTGGTGGAAAAGATATTTCAAAGCTTTCTCCACAAGATAGAGTTCGACAAGGTATTTCATTTGTACCACAAACAAAAAATGTTTTTGCAGGAATGACTGTTGAAGAAAATTTAGAAATGGGTGCTTATTTAAGAGATGACAACTATCAAGATGTTATAGAAGAAATTTATGAACTCTTTCCAATATTAAGAGAAAAAAGAAATCAGTTAGTAGGTGAATTATCTGGTGGTCAAAGACAACAAGTTGCCCTTGGAAGAGCATTAATGATTAAACCATCAGTATTAATGTTAGATGAACCTACGGCAGGTGTATCTCCAATAGTGATGGATGAACTATTTGATCATATCATTAAAGTTAAAAGAACAAATGTTGCTATTTTAATGGTTGAGCAAAATGCTAAGCAAGCATTGAATATCTCTGATCGTGGATATGTGCTAGTGACTGGAGAAAATAAATATACAGGTACTGGAAAAGAATTATTAAACGATTCAAGAGTAAGAAGCTCTTTTTTGGGGGGATAGTATGGATTTTTTAAATGCAATAATATTACTACTAAATTATATTTTTGTTCCAGCTTTAACTTATGGCTCACAATTAGCACTTGGTGCAATATTTGTAACTTTAATTTATGGGATCTTAAGATTTGCAAACTTTGCAACTGGAGACATGATGGCATTTGGAGCAATGGTAACCATTTTAATTACTTGGTATTTTCAATCAATTGGTATTTCTCTAGGAGTTTTACCAACCGCCCTTCTTGCAATACCTTTTGCAATAATTTTTATGATTGGTTACATGCTCTTTATAGATAAGTTTGTATTTAGATACTACAGGGTTAATAAAAGCCCTCCAGTTCAGCTTGCAATGGTAAGTATTGGTGTAATGTTTGTAACTCAAGCTGTTGTAAGAGTAATAATAGGTCCTGCTGACCGAAGATTTTTTGATGGAGAAAAATTTATTATTAAAGCAAGTAAATTTAAAGAAATGACAGGACTTAATGAAGGTCTAGCAATTAAATCTAGTCAGGTAATTACTGTACTTGTAACACTTGTATTGGTTTCAATTTTATTTTGGTTTTTAAACAAAACTAAAACAGGAAAAAGTATGCGTGCTTATTCAGACAATGAAGATCTAGCTTTATTATCTGGAATTGATCCTAAAAGAGTAGTTATGATTACATGGATTATTGCTGGTATTTTGGCAACAATTGGAGGTGCATTGTATGGTTTGGATAAAAGCTTCAAGCCCTTTACTTACTTTAACAACATGTTGCCAATTTTTGCTGCAGCTATTGTTGGTGGTATTGGAAACCCATTTGGAGCATTTTTGGGAGGATACGTTATTGCCTTTTCAGAGATATTTATAACTTATGCATATAAGAAATTTTTTATGTATATTTTGCCAGCAAGTATGGAACCAGAAACTCTAGTGCAATTATTATCGACAGATTATAAATTTGCAGTATCATTTTCTATACTAGTGATTGTCTTACTCTATAGGCCAAATGGTATATTTAAAGGGAAAGTCCTGTGAGAAATAATTTAAATATTATTTTAGCCTACACAATAATGATGGGTTTAATTATCCTGGTTGGAATATTTCAATCATGGAATGTTGCTCTTTCAATTTTTAATATGTGTTTAATTTCTGCGGTGATGACAATTGGAGCAAATGTACAGTGGGGCTATGCTGGTTTAATTAATTTTGGTCTTATGGGTTATGCAGCTTTAGGTGGGCTAGCGGCAGTTTTAATATCAGTTGATCCGGTTCAAGAAGCATGGAGTGCAGGTGGATTTGATATTCTAATGTGTCTATGGCTGATAATTGCAATGATTTTTATCATTCGGTTTATCTTAAAAAATTTTGAAAAAACTAAAATAAGAACTTACGGAATTGCAGCAATTATTATTGCTGGAATTGTAATTATAAGAATTACTTCTGAATCAGGTATTGAGGCAATCGAAGCGGTAAATCCGGCAACTACAGGATTTCTTGGAGGCTTGGGTTTACCAATAGTATTTTCATGGATAGTTGGAGCTTTCTTTGCTGCAGGATTAGCATTTGTAGTTGGCAAGGTTGCTCTGGGCTTACGTGCTGACTACCTAGCTATTGCTACACTGCTTATTTCAGAAATTGTTATTGCTATAATCAAACATGAAGATTGGTTAGCAAGAGGTGTTAAAAATGTAATAGGATTAGATCGACCAGTACCTTATGAAGTGAACCTTCAGGCAACTGAATGGTTTATTAATCTAGTTGCAAATTTTAATTCAGGTAAATTAGAATTAATTTCCAACATTGCAGACAAACAAGCTGCACTCAATCAACTGGTTATTGAAGGGTCATCTGTTTTTGTAAAACTTTGTTATTCAGGTTTATTTTTAGTTGTAGTGATAGTTTTATTAATAGTTACACAAAAAGCACTTTATTCTCCATGGGGAAGAATGATGAGAGCTATAAGAGACAACGAAGAAGCAGCCAATGCAATGGGTAAAAATGTTGTCAAACAACACTTGTTAATATTTATTTTAGGTTCAGCAATCGTAGGTATTGCAGGTGCTATGCTTGTAACACAAGATGGTTTGTTTACTCCAGGAAGTTATAGACCAATGCGTTATACTTTTTTAATTTGGGTAATGGTAATTGTTGGTGGTAGCGGTAATAATTTTGGAGCTATTTTAGGAGGATTTGCAGTATGGTTTTTATGGATTGAGGCTGCTCCAATATCGTTGTTCTTGATTAACCTGTTTACCATGGGTCTTCCAGAGACTCATGAACTAAAAGTACACTTAATAGAGAGTGTTCCTTACTTTAGGTATTTAATGATGGGAATGGGTTTATTGTTAATTATGAGGTATCGTCCAAAAGGTATACTTCCTGAGAAAATAGAAATAAAATAAAATTATTATGAAATACATTATACTTGGAGCTGCAATAGCTTGGGCTATGTACATTGCAGACAAGTATATGTTTTAATGAATAAAAATCTTTGGCTACTAATTTTAAGTCAGATTTTTGCATTTACTGCAGCACCAGTTACAGTTTTTTTAAGTGGGATAATTGGCTCTCAATTTAGTCCAATAAAATCTCTAGCAACTCTACCAATGGCACTCTCAATTGTGGGGGTAGCAATTTTCGCAATATTTGCAGCAAAAATAATGAGTATAATTGGGAGAAGATCTGGTTTTATTTTTTCCTCAATTGGAAGTTCTTTATCTTCACTGGTTGCTGCTTACTCTATAATTATTGAAAGTTTTATCTTATTTAACTTTGCATGTTTTTTACTTGGGGCAGGGGTAGCTTTTAGTCATCAATACCGTTTTGCAGCTGTTGAAACAGTAAAAAAAGATATGGCACCAAAAGCAATATCAATAATATTATTAGCAGGTATAGGATCAGCCTTTATCGGGCCGAATGCAGCAAATTTTTCAAAAGGAATTATTTCTGAACATTTGTATGCTGGATCATACATCGTACTTGCTGTTTTAACACTTACATCAACAATTTTTCTCTTATTTTATAAAGATGGACACAAACCAAATAGTGTTAACAAAAAAAATTCACGTAGTTATTTAGGGTTAATTTCTCAACCAAGATTTTTACAAGCATTAATTGCTTCTGCATTTGCTTATGCGGTAATGGCATTTTTAATGACAGCTACACCGATAAGCATGCACGTAATGGAAAAAATAAGTTTAACCAAAACGGGACTTGTAATTCAACTTCATATTGCAGCGATGTTTTTGCCATCATTAGTTACAGGTAATTTGATAAGAAAATTTGGACATAGTAAAATAATGTACGCTGGTGTTTTTTTATTTTTAATAACAATTTTAATTAGTTTGTTTGATCAAAATTTTACCAATTATTTAATTGCATTAGTTTTTTTAGGATTTGGTTGGAACTTTTTATTTATATCAGGAACAAGTTTGTTAGTTTTGTCGTACAGGGAAAATGAAAAATTTAAAGCACAAGGTTTTAATGATTTAATAGTTTATTCTATCCAAGCAACTGCCAGTTTATCAGCAGGAGTTTTCTTAACCTTAACAAGTTGGAAAACAATGAATTTAGTTTGTATAACTTTTTTAGTTTTAATTATTCTATCAACACTGAGAGCTGATATTAAAGAAAGAAAATAACATTGGATTTTTTATCATATTTTGATCTCAGTCTAGTCGAAATTTATTTTGGAATATTTACAGTATTTATTGCATCAATAATAAGAGGTTTCAATGGCTTTGGTTTTTCAGCAACATGTATTTCTGGCTTTTCTTTTATACTTCCAGCAATAGAGATAATTCCAATTATACTAGCATTAGAGGTAATAATTAGCATCTTTATGGTTCCATATATTTGGAACAAAATTGACTGGAAATTTGTTTTTAAAATATTGTTTGGAATTATTATTAGCTCTCCTATAGGTCTTTATCTATTAAAGTATTTACACTCAGAAACAACACATCTGTCTGTCTGCTTGTTAGTAATATTTTTTTCAATTCTATTAATGAAAGGTTATTCAAATCAAAAAATTAACAATAATTATGGAAAATTTTTTACTGGAATAATTTCTGGAACATTAAATGGACTTACAACGTTGGGTGGCATGCCTATAGCACTTTTTTTATTAACCACAAGTATTCAACCCTCAGTTATTAGAGGTTCTTTAGCTGCTTTATTTTTTTTAACAGATATCTATGCATTCATTTTAAGTTTTTTTTCTGGAATTGTAGACATCACAACTATCTATAGAGTTATTCCATTAATTATTATTTTACCAATGGGTGTTTTTATTGGTAATAAATTTTTTATTAAAAGTAAGGAAGAGACTTATAGAAAAGTCGTTTTTTATTTTCTTATCTTTATTTCAATATTGGGTATTTTTAGAATTATAAGCAATATTTAAGTATAAAAAAACCCCCAGCAAATTTCACTGCTGAGGGTTTTAAAAATTAAGATTTTAACTATCTTTGTTTTTTATTTATAAATTTTCCACCTTTGATTTCTTTTTCTAAAAAAGAACCTTCAGCTTCACCAACATCCGTAAAAGCAACTCCAGTTGCACCTTCGTAGTCAACTTTTTTACCTTTTGCTAGCAAATCTAAACCTTTTTTAAGCTCACCTGGATAAATTTTAGTTCCAGGACCGTTAGCAACAGCCATTACATTTTTTGCAATAGAAGCTCTATCAGCTGATCCACCTGCTTGCATCGCAAGAACGATTAAAGCTGCTGCATCATAAGATTCACCTGTGTAAGGTCCAGATGAGTCGATACCAGCTGCTTTAGCAACAGACTTAAAAGTACCTGCTGTTTTTTCATTCATAGAACCGGGCAATGAACCAAAAGATTTATTTAGATCTTTTCCAAAAGCATCAGTTAACGCATCACCAATCATACCATCAGATAAAATAAATTTATCAAAAGCACCAGAGTCCAAAGAACCTTGTATAATTCCTTTTCCACCTTGGTCTAGATAACCAATTACTGCTACTGCATCACCACCTGCTGCAGCTAAAGTAGCTACTTCAGATGAGTAATCAGCTTTTCCATCTTCATGAGCGGTTACTACTGTTACTTTTATACCATATGCTTTTACAGCTGCTGCATAAACATCAGCCAAACCTTTTCCATAGTCATTATTTGTAAAAGTAATAGCAACACTCTTAATTCTTCGGTCTTTTGTAATGTCAGCTAAAACTTGTCCACCTCTAGCATCCGAAGGAGCTGTTCTAAAAAAGAACCCTTTGTCATCTAAAGCTGTAAGTCCTGGAGATGTTGCTGATGGTGAAATCATTACTACACCATTTGGTACAGCAACATTTGATGCAATAGCACCAGTTACACCTGAACAGTCAGCACCCATAATAGCCGCAACACCTTGTGCAATGACACCTTCAGCTGCTGCAGTTGCTGCCGCTGAATCAACACAAGTTGAGTCTGCTCTTACTACTGAAATAGTTTCTCCACCTAATAGTGAACCTGAATCAGAAGCTTCTTTAAAAGCGAGCTCTGCAGATGCAGCCATGGCTGGTGTTAGGGATTCAATAGGACCAGTAAATCCTAATATAATTCCCATTTTAACTTCTGCGAATGTATTCGTTGTAAATGTTGAAACGAATATAAATGCAGCAATAAATAGTTTTTTCATTATTTTCCTCTTTGATTGTTAACAATTTATAAAAAGATGATTAAATTATGATTAATCAAATATTACAAGTGGATTTAAAATTATATTATGAATAAATAGCCTAACGGCTATGGAAGTGAGCTTTATATGAGCTTTTATATATCATTGGGGATCTTATAACTAAAAAATCTTACTTAGCAAGACAAACTTAAATTAAGATGAGTAATTTATCTTATTTTATGAAGTAAAAAGACAGAACTAATAACGATTACACCACCTACTAGGAATAAAATTGTTGGAACCTCTCCAAATATTAAAAAAGTTAGTCCTATTCCAAAAATAGGGAATAAAGAGTAAGAAGGAAAAATTTGCCCAACAGTATAAAATTTGTACAAGTAAAACATAAGCAAATGAGCGCCTAAAGAAACTACAATGGCTTGATATGAAATTAATAACCAAGAATTTAAGTTAATTGACTTAATATTTAAAAATATTTCACCTTCGATAAAATAAGAAGCAATAAATAATATAGTAAAACCAAACAAACCAGCAAAAGCATTTGTTAAGCTAATATCTAAGTTTCTTAATCGTCTTGAGAAGACTTGAGCTAAAGCAAAAAAAAATGCCATTAAACTTGCAAAAAATAACCCCAAAAAATTATTAGCAAGTTTAGGGTCAAAAAATATTATTATAATTCCAACAAATGCACTAAAGATTAGTAACCATTTTTTATAACTTATATTTTCACCTAGCATGATGGCACTTGCAAGAATCCCAAAGGGTATAGCTAACTGTGAGCCTACAATTACTGGAGATATAATTTTTGAATAATAAAGAGCTAAAGTCATAAAAACATAAACCATGACTCCCATAGAAATAGAAAATGCTATTAAAGAGGGTATGTATTTCTTTTCAGGTATTCTAAATCTCCAAAACGGTACTAACAAAATCAATACTATTCCCATTCTAAGAGATGCCATGAGAATAGGAGGTACAGAGTCATTTAAAACTAATTTAGTAAAAGGGAAAGCACTTCCATGTACAATAGCTATAAAAAGTAAAATAAATAAATGTTTTAAAGGCAACTTTTAAAAATTAAAAATATTTTTGAAACGTTTCATTAATTGATAAAACACCATAATCATTCAATCCACCAATGATTAATTGAAGACCAACAATTAATATAAAAACCAACCCAACATATACTATCCAAATATGTTTTTGGATATAATTGGCTAAATATGTAGCTAATGCACCAGTAAGAACAACAGACAAGACAAGTCCAAAAATCATAAAACCAAAGTAACCCTTAGAAGCCCCAACTACTCCAATAACATTATCAAAACTAATTGTAATATCTGCAAATAATACTTTATATACACTTTGTATATAAGATGGTTCGGAAGATTTTTTAACTGGGGATTTAATCTTATTTTTCATCTCAACTAAATCTTTTCTCAAATCATTAGCAATCCAAATTAAAAGCAAACCACCTAAAATTTTTATAAAATAGAATTCAAATAAGTGGGTAGCAAATAATGCAAAA
>Ga0307986_10002518_pt1 | contig 13111 bp, 13 predicted proteins | sample EllFjometageno82_FD_203170 | JGI IMG/M metagenome (GOLD analysis project Ga0307986, IMG submission 203170) | Marine microbial communities from Ellis Fjord, Antarctic Ocean - #82 | ecosystem: Environmental > Aquatic > Marine > Unclassified | place: Southern Ocean | collected 2014-10-09
TATTGGACACTCAGAAAATAGAGAAAAAGGTGAAAATGATAAATTAATAAATATAAAAATCAAAAGTGCCTTAAAAGCAAAATTAAAAGTTATTTTTTGTATTGGTGAAACCTTAAGTGAAAAAAAAAAAAATAACACTCAATCAATTTTATCTAAACAAATAAAAGTTGGTTTAAATAATATAAATAATAGATCAAATATTTTTATAGCATATGAACCTGTTTGGGCTATAGGCAGTGGTATTATTCCGAAATCAAAAGATCTTTTTAAAACAGTTGAATTTATTAAAAATAAATTGAAAAATAAATTAACAAAAGTTTTATATGGGGGTTCTGTAAATCCTCAAAACATTACAAGCTTAAAAGAAATTAATAACATTGATGGTTTTTTGATTGGTGGAGCCTCTATAAATGCCAATAAATTTATTGATATAGTTAAAAAAACATATAGTTAGTCCCCATGGAAAATATTTTATTAGTAGTTAATTTAGTGCTCGCTGTAATGCTTGTACTTTTGATACTCCTTCAAAAATCAGAAGGTGGAGCACTTGGTATAGGTGTATCTCAAGATAATTTTATGCTTTCTAGATCTGCTGGTAATTTTATGAGCAAAGCTACTGCGGTAGTAGCAACATTGTTTATAATTTGTAGTTTAGCCTTAACAATAATATCTAGAGGGGAGCTTACGCCAACATCTTCAGTATTAGATATGAATGAGGAAAAATCTGATGATACTCCCTCAATTCCTGAAAATAACAATTAATTCTTTCCAATCTATTAATTAATCACTATAAGATGATTCCATGGCGCGATTTATTTTTGTCACCGGCGGTGTGGTCTCATCTTTAGGAAAAGGTCTTTCTTCAGCTTCGTTAGCATATCTACTTCAATCAAGAGGTTTTAAAGTTCGTTTAAGAAAATTAGATCCCTATTTAAATGTTGATCCAGGAACTATGAGTCCATTTCAGCATGGTGAAGTTTTTGTAACTAATGATGGAGCTGAAACAGATTTAGACTTAGGTCATTATGAGAGATTTTCTGGAATATCTTCAAAAAAATCTGACAACATTACAACTGGAAAAATTTATAGTGATGTTTTAAAAAAAGAACGCAAGGGTGAATATCTTGGAAAAACCGTTCAAGTTATCCCTCATATAACTGATCGTATTAAAGATTTTATAAAAAATGAAACATCAAAAGAAGATTTTGTAATTTGTGAGATTGGAGGAATAGTAGGAGATATTGAAAGCCTTCCTTTTATTGAGGCGATTAGACAATTTGCAAATGATGTTGATAAAAAAAATGCCCTGTTTATTCATTTAACTCTAGTTCCATACCTCAAAGCATCAGATGAAATTAAAACTAAACCAACTCAACATTCTGTAAAAGAACTAAGAAGCTTAGGTATCCAACCAGATATTATCATTTGTAGATCTGAAAGATCTATTCCTTTAGAGCACAGAAAAAAAATATCTTTATTTTGTAATGTTGATATTAAAAATGTAATTCAAACAGTTGATGTCAAAACTATCTATGAAGCGCCAATTAGATTTAATAGAGAAAATTTAGACAAACAAGTTCTTGGGTATTTTAAAATTAAATCCAGAAAAAAAGTTAATTTAAACCCTTGGAAAAAAATTACCAAAATTATTCTTCATACAAAAAAATTAATTAATATTGCGATTATTGGTAAATATGTTGACCTTAAAGATGCCTACAAATCATTAGATGAAGCATTAACACATGGCGGTATTTATAATAATTTAAAAGTTAACTTAGTAAGAATAGATTCTGAAAATTTAAAAATATCAGAAATTAAAAAAAAATTAAAAGGAGTTTCTGGAATTTTAATACCTGGAGGTTTTGGTAAAAGAGGAACAGAAGGTAAAATTGAAGCAATTAAATATGCTAGAGAAAAAAAAATTCCCTTCTTGGGGATTTGTTTTGGAATGCAAATGGCAATCATCGAGTTTGCCAGAAATAGATTAAATATAAAAAAAGCTACATCTAGTGAATTTGGAGCCGGTGGAACACAAATTATTGGATTAATTAGTGAGTGGAATAAAGATGGTAAGGTAATTAAAGGAACTGATAAAAACCTTGGAGGAACTATGAGACTTGGTCTTTATGAAGCCAAATTAAAAGAAAATTCATTGATAAAAAAAATTTATAAATCAAAAACAATTCAAGAAAGACACAGACATAGATACGAAGTTAATATCAGCTATAAAGAACAATTTGAAGAAAATGGCATGATTTTTTCAGGATTATCTCCTGATAATAAGTTACCTGAAATAATTGAGTTAAAAGACCATCCATGGTTTGTAGCTGTCCAGTTCCATCCTGAATTTAAATCTAGACCTTTAGCACCACATCCTTTATTCTCATCTTTTATAAAAGCAGCTAAAAATCATAAATGAAAAATATAAAAGTTAATTGTGGAAATATAGAAATTTCAAATAATAATAAAATTTTTATTATTGCTGGTCCATGTCAGCTCGAAACTGAACAGCATGCTATGGATATGGCGGGTCAAATTAAAGAAATTACCTCTAAGTTTAATATGGGATTCATTTATAAAACTTCTTTTGATAAAGCTAACAGAACTAGCTTAAAAGGAAAAAGAGGTGCTGGTCTTGAACAGTCATTACCAATTTTTGATAAAATTAAAAAAGAATTAAATGTTCCAATATTAACTGATATACATAATGCTGAGCAGTGTTCTTTGGTGGCACCACACACAGATGTTTTACAAATACCAGCTTTTTTATGTAGACAAACAGATTTATTAATTGCCGCTGCTAAAACGGGAAAAATTATTAATGTCAAAAAAGGACAATTTCTTGCACCGTGGGACATGGTTAATGTTACTAAAAAAATTGCAGATTCAGGTAATAATAATATTTTAGTTACAGAAAGAGGAGCAAGCTTTGGATACAACACTCTAGTCTCTGACATGAGATCCTTGCCAATAATGGCAAAAAATGGTTATCCTGTTATTTTTGATGCCACTCATTCAGTTCAACAACCTGGTGGGTTAGGAGATACGAGTGGCGGACAAAGAGAGTTTGTTGAATACTTGGCAAGAGCTGCGGTTGCAGTTGGTGTGGCAGGTGTTTTTATTGAAACACATCAGGACCCAGATAACGCTCCATCTGATGGACCCAATATGGTTCCTTTAGATAAATTAGAAAAATTACTGTCTCAACTATTTGAAATTGATAATTTAATTAAAAAGTAAATGAGTAAAATCTTAAAGATAAGAGCTCGTCAAGTTTTTGATAGCAGAGGAAATCCCACGATTGAAGCAGAAGTTTATTCAAAAAATTTAAGTTCATCTGCTATTTGCCCATCAGGAGCTTCAACTGGTACTTATGAGGCATTTGAAAAACGAGATAGTAATAATCGAAAATATTTGGGTAAAAGTGTTTTAAGTGCAGTCAATTTAGTAAATACAAAAATTTCTAAAAAACTAATAGGTAAAAATATTCACGATCAAACACGCATAGATACAATTTTAATTAACCTTGATGGTACAAGACAAAAAACAAGATTAGGTGCTAATGCTATTTTAGCTGTATCGATGGCTGCTAAAAAACTTTCAGCAAAAATCAAAAATGTATCTTTATATAAAACGTTTTTAGTGAAAAATAATTATAAATTACCTTATCCATTAATGAATATTATTAATGGAGGAGCACACGCTAATAATAGATTAAGAATTCAAGAATTTATGATTAGACCTGATAAAGCTAAAAGTTTTTCAGAAGCTATGAGAATATGTTTTGTCGTAATTAACAATTTAAGAAATTTAATTATAAAGAAGGGTCTATCAACATCTGTAGGAGATGAAGGTGGTTTTGCACCAATGATTAATAGTAATGAAAAAGCTTTAGATTTAATTGTAGCTGCAATTAACAAGTCAGGCTTTAAGAATGGTAAAGATGTTTCAATTTGCTTGGATGTAGCTGCAAATGAATTAATTAAGAAAGACAAATACTCAATTCATTCAAAAAAATATATTTCAGTAGATCAATCAATTAAAGAATATCAAAAAATAATAAGTAAATACAAAATTAAATCAATTGAAGACCCATTTGGGGAAAATGATTGGACGGCATGGAATAAACTGATGAAACATACAAATAATGTACAAATTGTTGGGGATGATCTTTATGTCACTAATTTAGAGAGACTTAAAAAAGGTTTTTTAAATAACTCTTCAAATTCCATATTAATTAAACTCAATCAAATTGGAACAGTTTCAGAAACACTTGAAGTTATTAAATTTGCACAAATAATTGGATATAAAACAATAATTTCTCATAGATCTGGAGACAGTGAAGATACTTTTATAGCAGATCTTGCTGTAGGCACAAATTCAAGTCAAATAAAAACTGGATCATTAGCTAGATCTGAGCGTGTTGCTAAATATAATCAATTATTACGCATAGAAGAAGAGATTGGAAAAAAATCTATAATGAATAAAATTCACTAATGTTAAGTAAATTAAAAAAAAATTATTTTTTAATAATCTCTACTTTTTTAATACTTTATTTTTTTTTCAACCTTTTGGATGGTGAGAGAGGTCTCTTTTCTTATTTTAAAAAAAATGAAGCTTTGATAAACTTACAAAGTGAAGAATTAGATCTTTTAAGGAAAATTAAAGATCTTGAGTTTAAAAATTCTTTATTAAGCGACAATTTAGACCTAGATTACGTTGAGACGTTAATCCGAAAAAAGTTTTTGTTTGGCAAAGAAGGGGAGACCCTTTATATAATTAAAAAGAATGACAATTAAACCAAGACATCCAGAAAAAGTAAACAAGCCCATTAATCCGATCAAAAAAAAACCAGAGTGGATAAGATCCAAACTCATAAATAGTAAAGAATTCTTTTTAACTAAAACTATCGTTAATCAAAATAATTTAGTTACAGTTTGCCAAGAAGCAAATTGCCCAAATATTACTGAGTGTTGGAGTAATCGTCATGCCACATTTATGATTATGGGAGATACTTGCACAAGAGCTTGTGCCTTCTGCGATGTAAAAACAGGTAAACCTGAAAACCTGGATCCCCTTGAACCATATAAGATTTCAAATGCAGTACATAAGTTAAATCTAAAACATGTTGTTATAACTTCTGTTGATAGAGATGATTTAGATGATGGAGGCTCAAATCATTTCTTTGATGTAATTACAGCTACAAGAAAAAAAAATCCACTAACATCTATTGAAGTTTTAACTCCTGATTTTTTAAGAAAAGGAGAGGCATATAAAAAGATTTTAGAAGCTGACTTAGATGTTTTTAATCATAATATTGAGACAGTACCAAGTCTCTATTTGAAGGTAAGACCAGGTGCTAGATATTTTGGTTCTTTAGATCTTTTAAAAAATGTAAAAAAGATTAATAAAAAAGTTTTTACTAAATCAGGTTTGATGGTTGGTTTAGGTGAAGATAAAGATGAATTGATTCAAGTAATGGATGATTTAAGGTCAGCTGATGTAGATTTTTTGACAATTGGTCAATACTTGCAGCCCTCTGTAAAACATCATCCTTTAGAAAGGTATTACCATCCAGATGAATTTAAAGAATTAGAAAATATTGCAAAATCAAAAGGCTTTTTATTGGTTTCATCCTCACCTTTAACTAGATCATCCTATCATGCAGATGAAGACTTTGCACAACTAAAAAAAAATAGGTTAGAAAAATATAATGCCCAAAGCCTCAGTTAAGAGATTAATTGAATGCAATAAAGAGCAATTAATTGATTTAGTTTTGGATATTGAAAGTTATCCTTCATTTATACCTTATTGCATAAATTCTAAAGTTTATGAAAAAAAGAATGATAAAGATTTCATATCAATCATTGCTGATTTAACAATAGGAAAGGGCACATTTAAATCTACTTATAAAAGTGATGTTAAGTTTAATAAAAATACAGATACTATTTATGTCACGAATATTGAAGGACCTCTTAAACATTTAGTTAATGAGTGGTTTTTTTTAGAAAAAGGTAATTCTACTGAAATATCTTTTGATATAGATTTTGAAATAGAAAATAAATTTTTAAATATTATAATGAACAAATCTTTTCAGTATGGTTTAGATAAAATAGCTGACTCTTTTCAAAAAAGAGCTAATGATTTATTTAAGAGTAAATAAACAATAAATTAATCAATATATGTGTGGAAAAGATGATTATGTCTACAGACCTAAAAATAAGAACTATAGCAAAAACAATAACATGATGCGTTACCAATAGTTTAACAAGCTTCTTAATTGTATGGATGTTAACAGGCAACCTATTAATTGGAGCTTCTATTAAAGGCATTGAAGTTATAGCTAAAATATTTTTATGAAAAAATTTGGAATAATAAAAAATTGAGCAAAAATTAATAAAAAATAAATTTTAAATTTTGGTTTTAGCTTTAGATAATTTTATTAACTAGTTTTAATGAACTATTAACAGTGGCTTTTTGAATTGATATTCTTTTTTTACTTTTATATAGAATTTTTTTAACTATTATTTTATTTCCTTTCTTAATACCAATATAGACTAAACCAACCGGTTTTAATTTAGTTCCTCCATTAGGTCCAGCAACACCAGTTATTGATACTGAAATGTTGGCTTTACTAATCTTACTTAAGTTTTTAGCCATAGATAAACAACATTCTTTACTTACAGCACCAAATCTAGTTATTATTTTCTTAGGTACTTTGAGAATATCAATTTTTGCTTTATTGGAATAAGTGATTATGCCTAAGCCAAATACTCTTGACGAACCACTTATTGAAGTTATTGAACTTGATAAAAGTCCACCTGTGCATGATTCAGCAAAGGATATCTTAAGTTTTTTTTTGTCTAATTTTTTAACAAGTTTATTAGCTAAATTTATCATTATAAAACATAACTTTTAATAATCATAAAACACACAAGGGTAAGCACCACATAAAATCCAGCGCAGATATCGTCCATAATTACACCAAAGCTATTTTTAAAGTTTTTATCAAAAAAGTTTACTGGAAATGGTTTCATGATATCAAAATATCTAAAAAGTATAAAAAATAGTGAGTAATAAATAATAGCTTCACTCCCATCTTTTGTTGTGCCATGAGATATTTCATAAAGATATATTGGTATGGATTGACCTAAAAATTCATCAATGATGATTTCACCAGGGTCTTTATTTTCACTATTCTCTATATGATTTGAAACTGCATAAAATGAGTAAACAAATATAATTATCAACCCTGTTAAAATTATACCCGGTGAAACGTTTAGAATATGGAATAAATAATAAAGAATAATCGTAGTTGCTAAAGAACCAAAAGTTCCAGGTATAAATTTAATTTTACCCAGACCAAGCATTGTAACAAATAATGAGTTGAAAGTTTTAATCATTTTTAATTATTGAAGCAATTACCTCACAAGCTATAGCTTTTTCTTTTCCAATTACACCTAATTTTTCAGTTGTTTTACCTTTAATATTTATTTGTGATGATGAAATATTACATAATTTTGCAATACAATTTTTAATTTGTTTTTTATATTTTTGAATTTTAGGTTTTTGAGTAATGATGTTAACATCAAGGTTATTAATTAAATAGCCATTATTTTCAGTTTGTTTAATTATTTTGCTTAAAAGAATTGTAGATCTGATATTTTGAAATTTTTTATTCTTATCGGAAAATTTTTCACCAATATCACCCATGGAACAAGCACCAAGAATTGCATCTGTCACAGCGTGCAAAACTGGATCACCATCTGAATGACCTAATGTGCCTAGTCGTGAGGGTATGTTAACACCACCTAAGTAAAGTTTCTTACCAGGTACCAATCTATGAACATCAAACCCTAACCCATATTTGATTAAATTATTAATATTGGTATCTGAACTTATTGTAATTTTATTGTTATTAAGCTCACCTTTAATAATCTTTACTTTCTTGTTAGATCTTACAAATAAATTTGCATCGTCTGTAATATCAACACCCCTATTATTTTGAAGTTTACATAATTCTTTATAGTTAAATGCTTGAGGCGTTTGAATTAAGAATATATTTTCTCTTTTTAAATTTGTAATAATATTTGAAGATTTTTGTTTAATCGAGTCTGTGGTTTGTATTGCTGGTATAACACAATCATTCAATTTGAGCCCTTTATACAATCTATCTAAAAGTTTTAGAGAAAAATTTGGTCTTGCCGCATCATGAATCATTACATTTTTTATATTATATTTTTTTATACTTATTAAAGCTCTGTACGCAGACTCAGCTCTAGTCTTTCCACCAGTAATAATTTTTATATTTTTGATTTTAAGTTTTTTAACATGTGCTGTATGTTTTTTGTTAATAACCAGAACAATTTTGTAAAATTTACCATAACTTTTAGCCCTATCTATTGAATGTAATAATAAAGGCTTACTTTTATATAAGTGGTAAGGTTTAGGTGTTCTTGAATTAAATCTTTTACTTTCTCCAGCAGCTAGTATTATAAAGCAGTTATTCATGATTAAAAATTATAATACAGCAATTATCTCATAATGATCGATTTTATCAAAAAAAATATTTTTATTACATTGGTCTTTTTAATAACATTATTTTTAGGTTTTGTTACTTTTTCCACTTTTTTGGATAAAAGTTTTATTAAATTAAGCGATGAAAACCTCCAACTATTGCTAATTGCAAATATGGCTTTCTTGATCTTATTTTTCTTAGTAATTTTTTTAGAAATTAAAAAATCATTAAAAGTAGACGTAGATATTGCTGGATCAAGAGCAAATAGAAAATACATAACATTTTTTGCATTATTTACCTTGGCACCATCTATTTTAATTTCTTTGTTTTCTCTATTTTTATTATCTTTTGCACTTGATAAATACTTAGATAAAAAAATTACAACGGCAGTAAATAATTCGTATGAAATTGCTAAAAGTTATACAGACGAAGTTAAAGCAAAAACTCAATCAGAAATAATTTTAATTGCCTATGATATAAATAAAAGTATTAATTTTTTAATCAAAAATAAAAATCAATTCAAAAAATTCTTAAATACACAAAAATTGCTTAGACGTATGGATGAAGTTCATATTATTGATGGAGAGGGTAAACTATATTTATCAACATTAAATGATATTGTTAAATACGATGCACCTTTGAAAAAACCTCTTGAGATGGTTGCAAATGATAAACGACCTCTAAAAATAATTAATGCTTTTGAAAATCAGTCAGCATCATTAATGCAATTAGAAAATTTTGATGGAAAATATCTTTACGTAATTAAATATTTGGATAAGAAAATTTCTCAATACTTAATTGAATCTGAAGAAGCTGTTAATTTTTACTATACTGTCTTAAACAAGCAAACTGGTATTAAGGTTTCATTTGCACTTATTTATTTAGTTATAGTTTCATTATTGTTATTTTTATCGATCACTATAGCTATACGTTTTTCGTCTAGGTTTTTTAGATCAATTAATAATTTAATTGTTGCTTCAGCAAATATTGGTAAGGGAAACTTAGAAATAAAAGTTCCAGAAATCAAGGCTGATAAAGGTATTGAAATTTTAAATAAAAATTTTAATTCAATGATAAGTCAATTAAAATCACAACAAGAAAAGTTATTGATTACTGAGAGACATGAAGCATGGGGTAATTTAGCAAGAAAATTAGCTCATGAAATTAAAAATCCCTTGACACCAATTCAATTAACAATTGATAGATTAAAGGATAAATATTCAAAAAAATTAGATATAGATGAAAAAGAAAAATTTAAAGAATACTTAGGCATAATCAATAAACAGATTAAACAAATAGAAAATTTAGTTAATCAATTTTCTGATTTTGCAAGAATGCCCAAACCAATTTTAAAAGATAATGATCTGGCTCTAATAATCGATGAAAATGTAAAATTACTAAAAGAATTCGACAATAAAATTGAAATAAATTTTAAACCAAACAACGTAAAAACTATTTTTAATTCAGATTATGAGCAATTAAGCCGTGTATTTTTTAATTTACTTAAAAATGCAATTGAAAGTATTCAGGAAAAATCTATTAATAATGAAGATTACAAAGGAAAAATTAATGTTGAACTTTATGATAATAATGATGAAATAGTGATTGTAATTAAAGATAACGGTATAGGCTTTGGAATTTTTGAAGATAATATAAAAGATATTTTAAATCCATATTTTACAACAAAAATTAAAGGTACAGGTCTAGGACTTTCTATAGTTAACAAAATTATTAATGACCATAATGGTTCAATAGACTTTATAGGTATTGATAACGGCGCAAAGATAAAAATTAAATTTATAAAACTATGAGTACAGAAATATTAATTATTGATGATAACGCCGATATAAGAAACATTATTAATGATTTTATTATTGAGTCTGGTTACATAACAAGATTAGCAGCTAATTATAATCAAGCATTAAATGAAATTGATAAAAAGCTTCCCGATGTTGCTATTATTGATGTAAAGCTAGACAAGGGTGACAATGATGGCCTGGAACTAATGCATCATATTAAAACTAAAGATAAAAATATTCCTGTAATTATAATTACAGGCCATGCTAATGTCGAAATGGCAATAAAGGCCCTTAAAGCGGGAGCTTTTGAATTTATTGAAAAACCATTTAATCAAGAAAGATTACTTAATTTCGTTAATCGCGCTGTTGAAAATATTAATCTAAAGAATAAAAATAAAGAATTTGAAAATAAACTTTTTTATTCACATGAATTAATCGGTGATAGCAAAAATATTAAAGATATAAAAGATCAAATAAATAAGATTTCTATCTCTGAAAGTAGAATTTTTATTAATGGACCAACTGGTTCAGGCAAAGAACTAATTGCTAGGAAAATACATAAGGAATCATCAAGAAAAAATGGGCCCTTCACTGTTTTAAATGGAGCTTTATTAGACATAAAAAAATATGAATTAGAATTATTTGGTGAAGAAAAAAGCAATGGATCAATTTCTTATGGTGCTTTAGAAAAATCTTCCAGTGGAACTCTTTTAATTGATGAAATCTCTGAAATTCCACTAGATACTCAATCTAAAATTTTACGCGTTTTAATTGATCAAAAATTTAAAAGAATTAACGGTAATCATGATGTTAAGGTAAATGTCAGAATTATATGCTCATCAAGTAAGGATATTAAAAAAGAAATAGAACTTGGTAGTTTTAGGGAAGATCTTTACCATAGGCTAAATGTATTTGAGATAAATATAGAACCACTTAAAAATAGAGTCTCTGATATCCCTTTTTTAGTTAATTACTTTTCAGAAAAAATTTCAAAAAACTATAATCTGAAAAAATTAAACATTGATACAAACAATAATTACTTATTAAAGTATGAGTGGCCAGGCAATGTTAGGGAGTTGAGAAATTTAATTGAAAGAATAGCAATTCTTTCCCCTGACAGCTCTGATAAAATTTCAAATATTATTAAAGAATCTTTAAAAACACCAGATTTTAAAAGTTTACGATCTGAAAACTCTTTAGCTATAACATTAAAAGAGGCTAGAGAAAATTTTGAAAAAGAGTATTTAACTACTCAATTAAAAAAATTTAATGGCAATATATCAAAAACTGCTGATTTTGTTGGAATGGAGAGGTCCGCCTTACATAGAAAATTAAAAGGTTTAGGAATTAAGGAATTAAATTAAATGAATATAATTATTTGTGGTGCAGGTAGAGTTGGTTTTACAATTGCTAAAATTTTAAGTGAACAAAGTCATTCAATAACTGTAATTGACCAATCTAGTGAAGATATTCAAAAAATTGATGATACCCTGGATGTAAAATCTATTATTGGTAAAGCTACATATCCATCTATTTTAGAAAAAGCAAACGCATCTGAAGCCGACATGATCATAGCTGTCACACGTAATGATGAAATTAATATGCTTATATGCCAAATCGCATTTTCAATTTTTAATGTTCAAAAGAAAATTGCAAGAATAAGGTCGCAAGATTATTTAAACCCCAAGTTTACAAAAGTGTATAATAAAGAAAATTTGCCAATTGATGTAATTATTTCACCAGAAATTGAAATAGCGAAATCTTTACAAAGAAAACTTGAAGCACCAGGGTCTCTGGACAATGTTCCGTTTGCTGATAATAAAATCCGATTATTGGAAATTTTAATTAATGAAAAGTGTTTACTAAGAAACATTGAACTTAAAACACTTACTAAAAAATTTCCTAAATTGAATGTTAATATCATGGGTGCTGTTAGGGAGGATAAATTTATGATATTTAAGAAAAATGACACCATGCTTAAAGGTGATAAAGCTTACGTAATAATTAACGCCTTACAGATGAAAGAGACGCTAACTGCATTTGGACATAATGAAAAAATTTCTAATAAGATTTTGATAATAGGTGGTGGAAATATTGGTTTTAACTTAGCTAAAAATCTTGAAGAAAGTTTTGATGCTGCAAGAGTAAAAATTATTGAAAAAAATAAAGAAAGAGCAGAACTTATTGCAAGTGAACTTAATAATACGATTGTTATTAAAGGTGATGCTTTGGACGAAGAAGTTCTGAAAGAAGCAAATATTGATGAGGTTCAAACTGTACTAGCCCTTACTAATGATGATGAGGATAACTTAATGGTTAGTGTATTGGTTGAAAAATTAGCAAAAGATAATAAAGAATTGAGTGATAAGAGAACTATGGCTTTAATAAATAAACCAAATTACTCTTTACTTCAATCTTCTTTGAAAATTGATGACTTTATTGACCCAAGGATGAATACTGTCTCTAGTATATTAAAACATGTTCATAAAGGTACAATTGAAAATGCATACAGCATATTAAATGGAGAATATGAAATTATTGAAGCAGAGATAATTGAAACCTCTGAGTTAATTAATAAAGAATTGAAAAACTCAAATTTACCAGATGAGATACGTGTAGGTGCAATTCTAAGAGGAGAAGAAGTTATTATCCCCAGATCAGATTTTATATTCAAAAAAGAGGATATTGTTATTCTTCTTGCAAAAAAGGACTTCCTACATGTTGTTGAAAATATGTTTCGTTTAAGTTCTATTTAATTAAATGAATTATATTAAGCTCATTTATTTGAGTGTAT
>Ga0307986_10002519_pt1 | contig 13108 bp, 11 predicted proteins | sample EllFjometageno82_FD_203170 | JGI IMG/M metagenome (GOLD analysis project Ga0307986, IMG submission 203170) | Marine microbial communities from Ellis Fjord, Antarctic Ocean - #82 | ecosystem: Environmental > Aquatic > Marine > Unclassified | place: Southern Ocean | collected 2014-10-09
TTCACTCTCATCCAGAATGGAGGAACACTGAGTGTGCTATCTCATCAACTCGTAGAGTTGTTAAAATAGCGGAACGATATAATAAGCAAATTCACGTATTGCACGTTACTACAAAAGAAGAAGTTGACTTTTTAGCAATGCATAAAAAAAATGTAACTTTTGAAATAACACCTCAGCACCTAACTTTATACGCACCAGATTGTTACGATAAGTTAGGAACCTTTGCTCAAATGAATCCGCCTATTAGAAAGAAAGAACATTACAATAGATTATGGACGGCTGTTAAAAATTCTGTTGTTGATGTTTTGGGCTCTGATCATGCCCCGCATTCAAAAGAAGATAAGAAAAAAAAATACCCTTCCTCTCCCTCAGGTATGCCAGGTGTACAGACTATTCTACCAATTATGTTAAATCATATTAATAATGAAAAATTAAATTTAGAACAGTTAATTAAATTAATGTGTGAAAATCCTTGTAAAATTTTTGGTATTAAAAATAAAGGTTATATCAAAGAAGATTTTGATGCTGATTTAACAATTGTGGATATGAATAAAGAACAAACTATTAAAGATGAAATGATGGCAAGCAAATGTGGCTGGACTCCATTTAATAATTTTACAGTAAAAGGTTTTCCAGTGGCAACAATTGTTAATGGAAAAATAGTAATGTCTGATGGAAAAATTAATATCGAAGGGTCAGGTAGACCTCTAGAGTTTTAATATATTATTTTCAATTAAATCTTTTCTTATCTCATCTAAAATCATCGGATCATCAATTGTAGCAGGTGTCTTATAAGGTTCGTTGTCAGCAATTTTTCTAACTGTTCCTCTTAAAATTTTTCCTGATCTTGTTTTAGGAAGTCTTTTAACAATAATTGCTATTTTAAAAGCTGCAACAGGTCCAACTTTATCTCTAACCATTTTTACACATTCGTCAGTAATTTCTTTTTTATCTTTAGTTACGCCTACTTTTAAGGCGAGTAAGCCAATTGGAATTTGTCCTTTAAGTTTATCTGCTATTCCAAGAACAGCACATTCAGCTACAGCTTTGTGTTCGGCTAGCACCTCTTCTATTGCACCGGTAGACAATCTATGTCCAGCAACATTAATAACATCATCTGTTCGTGACATGATCCATACATACCCATCTTCATCAATATGACCAGCATCATAAGTTTGGTAATAACCGGGATAAGTTGACATATAGTTTATTTTATACCTATCATCGGCTTCCCAAAGAGTAGGGAATGTTCCTGGAGGCAGAGGAAGCTTAATAACAATATCTCCCATTACACCTGGCTTAACTTCCTTTTTTTCAGTATTTAATACTTTTACATTATAGCCAGGTACAGGTTTGAAAGCAGAACCGTATTTAACCGGGAAAGACTCGATACCTGTACAGTCAGCGGTTATTGCCCAACTCGTTTCAGTTTGCCACCAATGATCTATAACTGGAGAATTTGATAGTTTTTCAAACCATTTAATTGTATCTGGATCAGCTCTTTCTCCTGCAAGAAATAATTTTTCAAATTTACTTAAATCATATTTTCTAAAAAAATCTCCATTAGGGTCTTCTTTTTTAATAGCTCTAATAGCTGTTGGAGCTGTAAAAAGAGATTTAACTTTATGTTCAGAAATAATTCTCCAAAAGACTCCAGCATCAGGAGTTCCAACAGGCTTACCTTCAAATAAAACTGTTGTGCACCCATAGAACAGAGGAGCATAGACAATATAAGAATGTCCTACAATCCAACCAATATCGCTTGCTGACCACCAGACATCATCTTGGTCAATATTATAAATATTTTTCATTGTCCATTTCAAAGCAACTATGTGACCACCAATATCTCGCACTATACCTTTTGGTAATCCAGTTGTTCCTGAAGTATAAAGAATGTAAGCATAGTCACTTCCTTTCATTCTTTCACAACTTGCAGGCAAAACATCTTTTAACGAATCCTCCCAGGAAATATCAATAGTAGGGTCAAGTTCTGCTTTAAATTTTTCTCTTTGGTAGACAATACACTTGTTTGGTTTATGTTTTGCTAGCTCTATTGCTTTGTTTAAAAGAGGCTTATATTCGACAGTTCGACCAGGTTCATAACCACAAGATGCAGATACAACTAATTTTGCCTTGGAGTCATCTATTCTACTAGCAAGTTCATTTGCTGCAAAACCTCCAAAAACAACTGAGTGCACTGCACCAATTCTTCCACAAGCTAGCATAGCTATTACTGCCTCAGGAATCATAGGCATATAAATAATAACTCTATCCTTTTTATTAACGCCTTGTTTTTTTAACGCCCCAGCAAATAAAGCTACTTTATCTCTAAGCTCATTGTAACTTATTTTTTTTTTTATGTTTGTAATAGGGCTATCATAAATGATTGCTATTTTTTCACCTCGTCCATTGTCAATATGATAATCTAGAGCATTATAACAAGTGTTTGTTATCCCATCTTCAAACCATTTATAAAAAGGAGGGTTGTCGGTATTTAAAATTTTTGTTGGTTTTTCATACCAAAAAACATCCTCAGAAATTTTTTTCCAAAAATCTTCTTTGTTTTTTATAGATGAATTATAAACTTCTTTATATTTAGACAATAAAACTCACTAATTTAATTTTTTTAATAATTTAATTATCATCATAAAAAATAAAAAATCTAACAAAAACAACACTTTTTTCAATTACTAGCTAAGCGATTAAGGGAATTAAGGTCCTTAAAGTGTGAAACTTTAAGCCCTTGCCCTATTATTTTTAGTACCTATATTAAATTTAATGCCAAAAATTACATATATTACACATGACGGAGAAAAAAATACAGTTGAAGTCCCAACGGGCCTTTCTGTTATGGAGGGAGCCTTACAAAATAATATCAAGGGAATAGATGCCGACTGCGGGGGTTCAATGGCTTGTGCTACTTGTCATGTTTATGTCTCAGAAAATTGGTTAAATAAATTAGAAAAAATTCATGAAGCAGAGGTAGACATGCTTGACATGGCACATGAGCCAAAAAAAAATAGTAGATTGAGTTGTCAGATTGTTGTTTCGAATAATCTTGATGGTTTGGAAGTTACAACACCTATAAAACAAAGTTAATGATAAAAACTGATGCAATTATAATTGGTGCAGGCCCAACAGGTTTGTTCGCAGTTCATCAGCTTGGAATCATTGGATTAAAATGTGAAATTATAGACAACTTAGATCGAGCAGGTGGTCAATGTATAGAACTTTATCCAGACAAACCTATTTATGATATTCCAGCTATTCCAGAATGCACAGGAGAAGAATTGACAAATGGTTTATTAAAACAAGTAGCACCATTTAAAGCTAATTTTCATTTAAACCAAAGAGTAGAAGAAATAAAACAAGAAAATAATTTATGGATATTAAAAACAAACAAAGGAAATGTTTTCTCAGCACCAAATGTTATTATTGCTGGTGGCGTAGGTTCATTTGAACCGAGAAAACTTACACTAAAAGAAGCTAAAAAATTTGAAGGTAGTCAGATCTTTTATTCTGTGGCTAACAAAAACATATTTAAAAATAAAAAAATCTCAATCTTTGGTGGGGGTGATTCAGCATTAGACTGGGCTTTAGAACTTTCAAAAACAAATGAAGTTACTTTAATACACAGAAGATCAGAGTTTCGAGGAGCTGCCCACACTTTAAATGAAGTTAAACAAAAAGAAAAAGAAGGCAAAATATTAATAAAAACGCCCTATAATTTAAATTCTATTGAGGGTGATAAGATTATGGAAGGAATTGAAATTAAACATGAAGATGGAAAATTAGAAAAAATTAAGACTGATTATATTTTAAGTTTTTTTGGTCTTATTATGAAGCTTGGACCCATCGCTGAGTGGGGTTTAAACATTGATAAAAAAACTATTCCAGTTAATACAGAAACTTTTCAAACTAACAAAGAAGGTATTTTTGCTATCGGAGATATCTGCACCTATCCAGGCAAATTAAAACTTATTTTATCTGGCTTTCATGAAGGAGCTTTAGCCGCAAGAGCTTGCTTTAAGAGAGCTAAGCCTAATGAAACATATAGATTTGAATTTACGACAGCTTCAAAAAATATTCATGACAGACTAGGTCTAAAAAAATGATCGAACTTTTCACTTCAAACACTCCTAATGGAAAAAAAATTTCTATTATGCTTGAAGAGATTAAATATGACCATAAAGTAACTTTAATCGACATATCTAAAGATGATCAATTTAAATCTGAATTTAAAAAAATAAGCCCATTTAGCAAAATACCGGTCATTAAAGATCATGAAAATAGAATTAGTCTTTTCGAGTCTGGTGCTATCCTAGTTTATTTAGGAGAACAGAGTGGAAAGTTTTATGATCAGGATAAAAAAACAATTATCAACCAGTGGTTAATGGCTCAGATGGCTTACGTGGGGCCTATGTTAGGACAACATCATCAATTTCATCATTATAATCCAGGTAAAAGTCAATTTGGAGAAGAAAGGTATTTTAAAGTTTGTACTAGAATTTATAAAGAATTAGACGAGAGATTATCGAAAGTAGATTACTTTGCTGGAGACTTTTATTCCATAGCAGATATTGCAACTTTTCCATGGATTGCTAGACATGACTGGCATGATATTGGACTTAAAAATTATAAAAATTTAATGAGATGGTATGAGTTAGTTTCAAAAAGAGAGGCAGTTCAAAAAGGTTACGATCTTTTTAAAAAAGGTGAGAAGATTCCTAAGGTCTAATTATCAATAAATATTTTTTCATCTCGTTCATGTCTTTCTTGAGCTTCAATCGATAGCGTTGCAACTGGTCTAGCTATAAGTCTTTTTAACCCAATAGGCTCAGACGTTTCCTCACAGAAACCATAGGTATCGTCTTTTAATCTACGTAAAGCAGATTCTATTTTTTCAATTAGTTTCCTGCTTCTTGCTAAAGCTTTCATCTCAACAGATTTGTCCGTATAAGAGGAAGCTTGATCGATCATATCTGCCGATGAAACACTATCATCTGAAGAATTCAAAAGATTAGTCAGGCTGTTAGATTTAATTATGTCTGACTTCCAGCGAAACAACTCTTCTTTAAAAAATTGCTTATGTTTAGCACACATATATTTCTCCGTGTTACTAGGCACGTAGCGTTTAGAATTAGTTTTTTTTACTGTTTTTATCTTAGAATTTTTAACAGTTTTTTTAGTAGATTTTTTTATCATATTTTAAAAAGGGGGGAGTATATGTTTCAAATTTTACGTGTCAATAGGCATAAAATTGTATTAATTTAGGAAAAAAATGATAAAAAAAAAAAATATTCATACAGTTTTTAATCTATTTCTTTTAATACACCTGATAGTCTGGACACTTGTTCCGTTTATTTCAAATAAAAACTTACCACTAGATGTCATAGAAGCCCTAGCCTGGGGAAGTAATTTAGATTGGGGATTTGAAAAACACCCACCATTAAGTGCTTTTTTTCCAGAAGTTTTTTATCAAATTTTTGGTAGTCAAGACTGGGCTTATTACTTATTGAGCCAGCTATTCATTGTATTTTCTTTTTTTGTTGTTTTTAAATTAGCTAAAGAGTTTTTAAAAAATGAAGTAAATGCACTACTTTCAGTTTTTTTATTAGAGGGAATTTACTTTTATAATTTTACGACACCAGAATTTAATGTCAATGTTTGTCAAATTCCTTTTTGGACTTTAACTATTTACTATTTCTGGCAATGTTTTAAGGATAACAAAATTCAAAATTGGATTTTTCTCGGACTGTTTGCAGCCTTAGGAGTTCTATCAAAATACTTATTTATTTATTTATTAATTGGAATGGCAACATTTCTTATTTTTAAGTTAAAAAATAATAAAAAATTTAATTATAATTATCTTATTCCAATACCAGTTTTCTTATTAGTTTTAATGCCTCATCTTATGTGGCTAGTTGATAATAATTTTGAAACAATTGCTTACGGACTTAAAAGAACAAGTATCATAGAAGGAAATTTTTTGAATCATTTACTCTACCCTTTAAACTTTATTTTTAAGCAAATAATAATTCTAATTCCTTTTTTTGCTTTATTAAGTTTAATAATTTCAAAATTTAAATTTAAATTTAATTTTCGTGACGAAAAATTAATTTACTTAATATCTGTAACAATTGTACCAATTTTATTAATGTTATTAACATCGTTAATTTTTGGTGCACGCATCAGAAATATGTGGATGACACCATTTTACTTATTCTTTGGATTGTTATTTGTTTATATTTTTGAACTAAAAATTAATCTAAATTATCTGAAAAAATTTATGATAATGTTCTTATTCATTTCTATTCTTTCACCCATAGCATACTTATACGTATCCCTTTCAAAAGATAATAAAAGAACTGATTTTCCAGGCAAAGAAATTGCTAGGCTAGTGCAGACTAGGTGGAATAAAAACTTTACTAATAAAATATCTATAATTGTTGGTGATGAATGGTTGGGCGGAAACTTATCTTATCATCTTCAATCTAGACCCAGGTGGTTTAACGATTTAAGTCCTGAATTAAATAAGTTGACGTTAGAAGGTGGAATAATCTACACAGGGAATGCCAGTGTTTTGAAATCAATTTGTCCGGGTGTGTTTGGTAAAATTCAACTTCAAGGCATATGCATGATTGGAATAAGATGAAAAGGTTTACTATTTTAATCCCCATCTATAATGACTGGAAATCCTTAGAAAAACTCTTATTTAACATTAACGAGAACATTAAAAATATTCCAAATACCAGATTTAATTGTGTCATTATCAATGATTGTTCTAGAATTAAAAATCCAGAAATACAAAATCTATCCAATATTAATTCTATCAAAATTATCCACATGCTAGAAAATAGAGGACACGCAAGATGTAATGCTTTTGGTATAAAGTACTTATCTAAAAGCAAAGATCTAGATTATCTTATCTTAATGGATGGAGATGGTGAAGATAGACCCGAAGAGATAAAATTATTAGTTAATAAAATTTTATCTGAACCCTATACGTCAGTGGTAGCAAAACGTATTAGAAGATCTGAAGGTCTTTTTTTTAAGTCACTTTACCAAATCCATCTATACTTAACTTTGTTAACAACAGGAAAACTTATTAATTTTGGAAACTATAGTTGTTTAACAAAAAATGATTTAGAAATTTTATCAACAAAAGCAAGTTTATGGAGTAGTTTTTCAGGATCTTTTAAAAAACACATTAGAAAGTACAATGAAATAAACTCCTTAAGAGGAATACGATACTTTGGTCCCTCACAAATGTCTCTTTTTAAACTTATCATTCATTCCCTATCTATTATAGGTGTGTTTAAATACCGTGTTTTTTTTATCTCATTTATTTTAATTTTATTACTCCAGTACTTAGTCACTTTAGTCAGCTTTAATTTTTTGTTTTTTCAAATAACTCTAGTATTATTCAACCTATTTATATTTGCTGTTTCTTTAAGAGAAAGCGAAGTAGCGCTAAAGAACTGCGAATTTAACATAAAAACAATCGAAGAATTTACACACTAAAGGGTTGAAAAATGAGTCCAGATAGGAATCAAAAGTGAATCAAAACGTGAACATTCAATCTATATATTGATAGTTTGTGGATAAACTTGATAACTTGTGTCTTTATTAGCATTTGCTAAAATCAATAAAAAAGATTTAATCACTAATAATTATGAAAATTGAATACTTTTATGCCATACCGTCACCATTTGCATATTTAGGTTCTTTAAAACTTCAATCAATCACAAAAAAATACAATGCTGAAATAATTGAAAAACCTTGCGATTTAATCGGTGGTATATTTGCGAAAACAGGAGGAATACCAGTTCCACAAAGATCACCACAAAGACAAAAATATCGATTAGATGAAATAAAAAGATGGAGTAAGTTTTTAAATATTCATATGAATATTAAGCCAAAATTTTTTCCACCGAAAGATCCTCATCTTCCTGCAAAATTTACGATAGCCGCTAACTTATTAGGCGCCAAAGTTGTTTTTGGTCATGAGCTTTTAAAACAGTTATGGAGTGAAGAGAAAGATATTTCAGATGAAAAAAATATAGAGAATGCAAGTAATAACTTTAAAATTAACTTTAAAGAACTTTCTGTGCTAGCAAAATCAGAACAAGTTTCTAAAATATATGTAGACAATACAAATGAAGCCGTAGAAAAAAATGTTTTTGGAGCGCCAACTTATATTTTCAATAATGAGTTATTTTGGGGACAAGATCGTTTAGAATTTTTAGAACGAGCCCTAAAAAATGCTTAAAGAAAAATTTTTAAATATTTTAGAAAAAAAATATTTAAGCTTCCTAGCTACGCAGGAAGTACGTGGAGAGCCTTTTCACAACAAACTTGGTCAGCTAAATAAATTTTACCTACCTATTTGTAAAAAAATTTACCAGGATTATAAAAAAAATAAAAAAGTTAGAATAATTGGGCTTAGCGGAGGTCAGGGAGCAGGAAAAAGTACCATCACTCAAATTATAAAGATAATTTTAGAAACAAAATACAATTTAAGAGTAGTTTATTTTTCAATTGATGATTTTTACAAAAAAAAATCAGAAAGAATAAAGATGTCAAAAAAAATTCACCCACTTTTTAAAACCAGAGGAGTTCCAGGAACACATGACGTAGATTTAATAAAAAAAATATTTACAAATTTAATTAAAAAAAAATTTAAACCACTAGCTATTCCTGTTTTTGATAAATCAAAAGACGACCGTTTACCCAAAAAAAAATGGCAAAAAATCAAAAAACAACCAGAAATTATAATATTTGAAGGTTGGTGTGTTGGCGCAAAACCGCAAAGAAAAAAATATTTAAAAAAACCAATTAATATTTTAGAGAGAAAGCAAGACGCAAATTTAATATGGAGATCAAGAGTCAATTATGAATTACAGAACGAGTACACAAGTATTTTTAACAAGATTAATAAATTAATTTTTTTAAGAGTTCCTAGTTTTGAATGTGTTTATAAATGGAGGTTGCTACAAGAAAAAAAGCTTCAATTGACATCTAAAGGAAAAAAAATTATGTCTCCAACTCAGGTTAAAAGTTTTATTATGTATTATGAACGTACGACAAAGCAAATGCTTATAGAGTTAACAAAAAAAGCCTACGTAGTTCTTTATTTAGATAAGAAGCATAGGTTTAATAAAATTAAAATTAATTAAATGAAAGCTATTTTTTTTTTTATATTCATAATCTTTACAACAAACGCACTTTCTGCTGATGAACTTTTAACTTATTTAGAGAGTGCCTATAAAAACAATCCAACTTTAAATGCTCAAAGAGAAAATTATAAAGCTGTTAAAGAAAATGTAAATATTTCAAGAAGTGAATTTTTACCTAGTGTGTCTGTATCAGGAAGTCAAAGCAGCCAACAAAATTCTAATAGAACAAACCGTGCAGGGGCGTCATTGAGTGACAGCAGCAACACTTCTGAAATACAATCTGTTTCTGTTGATCAAAAGATATTCCAGGGTTTTCAAGGTTACAATTCAATAAAAAAATCTGAACTAGAAGTAAAACAAGCATTGCTTCAACTCAAAAATACTGAACAACAAATTTTATTGCAATCTGCTACTGCTTACTATGATCTTGTTTACAAAATTAATAATACTAAATTTAACTTATCGAACGTTGATCTGTTTGAAAGGCAAGTTGAATCAGACAGTTCACGACTACAGAAAGGAGAAATTACATTAACTGACCTGGCTCAATCAGAGTCATCTCTAGCCGGTGCAAATGCAAAATTTATTACAGCAAAAACTGAACTTTTTACCGCTAAAAGTAATTTTGAAAGAATAATTAGATTGTCTGCGCCAGAAAAAATTACTAAAGATAATTTTATAAAAAATATAAGTTTAAATTTTCCAACAAGTTTAAATTCTGCTTTAACTTTTTCAGAAAAAAATAATCCAAAATTACATCTTGCCAAATTAGATTATAATATATCAGAGAAAAATGTAGATATAGAAAAATCCAAATTTTCTCCATCTGCAGCAGTTAAGTATACTCAATCTCATAACAAAAATTTTAGTTCATCTATAGACGAAACAGATCAAGAGACTCTTAAGGCAACAGTTACTATTCCACTTTTCAAAGGTGGAGAGAATTATTCCTCACTTAAAAAATCAAAATTTAAAAAAGAACAAAGCAATCTTCTTTTGCAAGATACAATTAATGAAGTAAAAACTGACACAGCAAATTCGTGGTCTGTCTACCAGTCTTCTGGAAGTATTTTAAAAGCCACGCAAGCTCAACTTAAGGCTGCTGAGATTGCCAATGAAGGAATAACACTAGAATATAATTCTGGAAATACACGTACGACTCTTGAGGTTATTCAGTCCAGAAGCCTTCTTTTAGACTCAAGAATAAGCAACGCAATAGCAGAAAGAAATTTTTCCATATCTAAATTTAAACTGTTGGCTGTTATTGGAGAATTAACTCTAAAAAATCTCCAAAAATCATAAATATTTTTAAATATGCTTTAATGCTTGTAAAAAAAGAACAAAGTGTGTACATTTAATATAACGATTCGCACAAATAAAAGGATAAAAAATGATAAAAAATAACTTAAAAGTAGTCAAATCAGACAGTAAAAAAGAACAAGAACTAAAAGAAAAGAACAAAGCCTTAGAGGCTGCTATTAGCCAAATAGACCAAAATTTTGGAAAAGGTTCAGTGATGAAACTTGGACAACAACAAGCATTAGACATTGAATCTGTATCAACGGGTTCTTTAAGCTTAGATTTAGCGCTTGGTATAGGAGGTCTACCAAAAGGTAGAATTATAGAAGTTTATGGACCAGAATCATCAGGAAAGACGACCTTAGCACTTCAGGTATTAGCAGAAGCTCAAAAAAAAGGTGGGATATGTGCCTTTGTTGATGCTGAGCATGCGTTAGATCCTATTTACGCGAAAAAATTAGGTGTAAAAACTAGTGAGCTATTAATTTCTCAACCAGATACAGGTGAACAAGCATTAGAAATAGCTGACACACTAATTAAATCTGGATCAATATCAGTACTCGTTATTGACTCAGTTGCTGCTCTTACACCAAAAGCTGAATTAGAAGGAGAAATGGGAGATCATCACGTGGGCCTCCAATCAAGATTAATGAGTCAAGCACTAAGAAAAATAACTGGCTCTGTTTCTAAATCAAACACAATGGTTATTTTTATAAATCAGATAAGAATGAAAATTGGTGTTATGTTTGGAAACCCTGAAACTACCTCAGGTGGAAATGCCTTAAAATTTTACTCGTCTGTAAGACTAGATATTAGAAGAATAGGCGCAATAAAAGACAAAGATGAAATTATTGGAAACTCAACTAGAGTTAAGGTAGTTAAAAACAAAGTTGCACCACCATTTAAAGTAGTTGAATTTGACCTTATGTATGGAAAAGGAATAAGTAAGACAGGTGAATTAGTGGATCTTGGTGTTAAAGCTGGCGTTGTGGAAAAAGCAGGTGCATGGTATGCTTACAAAGGTGAAAAGATAGGACAAGGCAGAGAAAATGCTAAAATCTTTTTAGAACAAAACCCCAAAGCCGCTGAAGAAATTGAAAAAACAATAAGAGATCAAGCCTCAGCAATACGTGAAGCACTAGACGGAAACCCCGTTGCCAAAGAAAAAGATTCTGGAAGTGAGCTGTCAGATAAAAAAAATCTTGTAGAAGAAAAAAAAGAAACAGTTGAAAACAAAAAAGAACCAACTGATAAGCCAATAAAATAAATTAAAGTCGTTATCTCAACGGAAGGCCTTAACAGGCCTTTCGTGTCCCTTCATATCTAACCTTTTTAATAAATAAATATACAACCTGTAATTACATACTGGTAAAATTTTCAGTATAATGGAATTATTGTTTGTAGTTAAATTTGTAAATAAACAAAAGGAGGAACAATGAGTGCACAATTAAAAAACTCGAAAATGTCATCTTCCATAGATACATCGCATTTAAAAGTAAAGTTTCCATTTAAATCCAAATATGGAAATTTTATTGGTGGAAAATTTGTAGAACCAAAATCAGGAAAATATTTTGATAATACAACGCCAATTACAAATGAAGTTATCTGTCAGGTGCCACGATCGAATGAAAAAGATGTTGAGTTTGCATTAGATGCAGCTCATGCGGCTTTTCCTAATTGGGGAAAGACTTCTATTAGCGAGAGATCTAATATTCTTTTAAAGATAGCAGATGTAATAGAAAAAAACTTAAATCTACTAGCAACAGCGGAATGTCTTGATAATGGTAAACCAATCAGAGAGTGTATGGCTGCAGACTTACCACTAGTTGTTGATCATTGGAGGTATTTTGCAGGAGTAATTAGAGCAGAAGAGGGTTCTATAGGTGAAATAAGTAATGATGAGTATTCCTATCATGTCCCTGAACCACTTGGCGTAGTTGCACAAATTATACCATGGAACTTCCCACTTTTAATGGCTACTTGGAAACTTGCTCCAGCTTTGGCTGCAGGAAACTGTGTTGTGTTAAAACCGGCTGAACAAACCCCGGCATCTATCTTACTATTAATGGAACTAATTGGTGATCTATTACCACCGGGTGTTTTAAATATTGTTAGTGGTTATGGATTAGAAGCAGGAAAACCTTTAGCGTCCTCTAAAAGAATTAGAAAGATTGCTTTTACAGGTGAAACTACTACTGGACGTTTAATTATGCAATATGCAGCACAAAACATAATCCCAATAACGTTAGAGTTAGGAGGAAAATCACCGAATGTATTTTTTGAAGATGTTATGGATAAAGATGATGCTTTCTTTGATAAATGTTTAGAGGGCTTTACTATGTTTGCACTTAATAACGGAGAAGTTTGTACTTGTCCGAGTAGAGCTTTAGTTCAAGAGTCTATTTATGATAAATTCATGAAGAGAGCTTTAGAAAGAGTGAAAGCAGTTAAACAAGGCAATCCTTTGAAAATGGACACTATGTTAGGAGCGCAAGCTTCTCTAGAACAAATGGAAAAAATAAAATCTTACTTAGATTTAGGTAAGAAAGAAGGTGCCAAAGTTCTAGCTGGAGGAAATGTTGCTAAACTGAATAGTGGTTTAGAAAAAGGAAACTATATTGAAGCAACTG
>Ga0307986_10002522_pt1 | contig 13097 bp, 17 predicted proteins | sample EllFjometageno82_FD_203170 | JGI IMG/M metagenome (GOLD analysis project Ga0307986, IMG submission 203170) | Marine microbial communities from Ellis Fjord, Antarctic Ocean - #82 | ecosystem: Environmental > Aquatic > Marine > Unclassified | place: Southern Ocean | collected 2014-10-09
ATCATCAACTACGATAGCAAAAGCTTCCGTTACGGTAGTGCCCGGGTAGTATTGAGCCGGTGTGAACTGACTCAGTGAATTGACGTATTGAACGCCCATAAAGACACCGCTGGGCGAACCCGTAGTAGTGCCAGTAAACTTCTCGATTGTGCCTGCCGCTACGATTTTAACCAAATCACCGGCATAGATAGCTGTATTGTAAGTGCTCGCAATAGGAATAAGGCGAGTGGCACCTGCATAAGGCATACCATCTATACGGTTAATTGGCTCAAAGCCGTAGGGAGCGTTGACTGTTGGATAAGCCATTATATGTAACTCCTAATTTTTAAGTTAGCCTTTGCCGAAAGTAACCTTCGTTTTCCTATCGTTAAATAGGGGCATACGAGGGTCATTCTCACGCATAAGACTGTTATCAACAGATTGCATCTGCGTAGCTGCCTGATTGTTATAGTAGGCAGTTCGCTGCTCAATCATCTCGTTAGGAGCCTTGCATAGCATTAGACCACCCACAATAATATTGTCCTTAAACCGAGGGTCGTCCACGGCATCAGAGAATATCTCGGGGTGTACCGTTGCTGGTACAGGCTCCCATCCTTCACGCATTTTGGCGGAAACATTAGCCGCATCGGCTACACCCATCATAGACACTCGGACCCAACGATACTGGTAACCTTCTTCAGCAACGGGGTTTGGCAGTGTTTCAGGCCGTACCCATGCTGCTTTGCGCTCAGTTTTCGTGCGGGTTTCAGTTTCTCGATCTAGTCTGTTTGCAGCCATTATTGTTTCCTCATTAATTCAGCAGCCTGTTTGGCGTAGTCTTCCAGTGAAATACCAAGTCTTTTTGCAATAGCAACTTGTGATTGGTTAAGTGTCACCTTCTTCGGTGACGTGCTCCGCGTAGCGGGTGCAACCACATTGCTAGATTTTCTTTTAGTGCTTTCCGGTTCCTCGTCAAATTGATCCGGGAATACTTGTCGCATACGAGCATTAATCTTCTCGTAGTAAGTATTTGATTGGGGGTCTATCCCCTCTTCCTTAAGTCTAGCGTCTAACCCCAATGCAAACGCGGTCATTTCTAACCCGTCGGGAGTTTTTTCACCAAACCAAGAATTTTCTTCCGCCCAAGATACCGCTTGTTCGTCACGAAGTTCTTGAGTTTCAATAGGTTGTTGAGGTACTTGTACAGGAGTCTCTTCCTGCTGTAAAGGAGCGGGCTTAAAGTTGTCTACTTTATCTGCGCGTATTTTAGCGGTTGTAAGGGCTTCTTGTGCGTTTATTAACGCGTCTGGGTCGCCTTCCTCATACGCTTCTTTATACTGGCGCTTAGCGTTCACCATTTCCGCAGCTACGGTGTGCTTAGCTTGATTAAGCAAAGTCTCCTGATTCTTATCAACAGTACCTTTAAGCTTGTTATTCTCTGCAACCAACTGTTTAGCATAGTTTTCCAGTTCGTTACGTTCTCTTAGCGCAGCTTCTTTTACCCTACGCTCGTCGTGATAGCCTTTACTAAGGTGCTTAATACGCCCTTTAACTTTATCAGAGTAGTTTTCTAACTCTTCATCGGTCACTTCTTCTGGAGGCTTAGAAGGCTTGCGTCCTCGATCTGCTACAGGCGTATCATCTTCTATCTCTATCTCTAGCTCTTCCGACTTGGGTTCCTTATCTGGAACCTTCATATCTTCTCGGCCTACAGCACCTTCTACTTCAAGGCCATTATCCTCTTTTTCTTCTAAGTCTACCGTTATCGCAGTAGACTTTGAATCTGAGTCAGGGAACTCATACTCTACTTGTTGCATAGCCATACCTTACTCCTTAAGCACGCGTGACAACACGCGGATCAGCAACGACTGCTTCAATAGAGTCGTCGTTCATTAAACGATATTCTTGGCTTCCCACCTTAAAACGCGTACCAGTGTTAGCTCGGAACATCACGTAGTCACCCACTTCACACCACGGGCCATTAGGAAAACGCTCTTTGTCGGAATACGCTTGCTCCCCTAACTCAATAACTGCACCCACAGTAGATAGGATATACTCCTCCCGCCGCGTAGAGTCTGCCTTAAGAAGCCCGCTAGCCCCGTAAGTCTCATCTACATTAGGGAGTGCAATTAACACCCGATAGCCCACGGGCCTCGGAATCTGTGCCTCTAGCTCTTCCGCAGACGCTTCTTCTGCTTCTATATTACTTTGGCGCTTTATCTCTAAAGCGGTCATAGCTGTTTCAGCGGTTGCACCTACCCCATTAACCGTTATAACTTCATTCATCGTCATCTTCCATGTAGTTACGCGAAAGGTCGCCTACTTCTCTTAATGCAGCGTTTAGACCTCGAATCACACCGCACACCTCCTTATACTCGGCAAAGTCTTTAGGACCACCCGAGGTTAAGAATTCTTCGCTAGAGCCTTTAAGCTCTGTAAGTTTTAAATTCAGCACGTCAAAGACGGTTGTAGCCATTACTTACTACCTCTTACTTAGCTTTCTTCTGTGCCGTAGCCGACAAGTCTTTTAGGTGAAATAACTTCACACTACCTTTAGTATGACTTTTCCCACTGTGCAAAGTGCCATCAGCCATCTTGTGTGAATTACCTTTAAATTCAGTTCCGTCTCTTTTGTAATGCTTAACACCTTTCATGTTATCTATCCCTCTCTATACGGTCTAGGACAGCGAGTGCGTTTACAAGATTCAACACTGACTGAGCGTATTTCATTGCTTCGTCTGGATTAGTGGCTCTTTCCGCTGTTGATACAAGTTTTTCTACTGCTTCTTCTATTTTCTTCTTCATAGGGTTCTAACTCCTGTGGTTTTAAGGTTAATGTTATCTATCCTCTCGGTTATCGCGGGCAGCTTCAGCTCTGTCCCGTTGTGCTTCGGCTTCAGTGCGGTCGTTCTCTATCCGTATTTTTGCAGCGTCCATCATTGCCTTGGCTTCACCTAAGTCATTCTTCGCCTGCGCTTGATCGTTCTGCGAGGCTATGCGGTTTGCTTCAAGGGACGCGGTAGTTGTAGCTTTCTGTGTATCTAGCTCTAGGCGAGCCGCATCGAGTTGTGTATCCGCTTGATCTTTAGCAGCCTTCCGTTGTAGTTCGCCCTGCTTAAGCTGTAGCTCGGCTTGTTGCATTTGAACAATAGGGTCTTGCGCCTGTTGTTGTGCTTCTTGCTGCGCCTGTTGTTGTTGGTGCTGCTGCGTAAGTTGAATAGCTGCTTTCGCCTGAAGCTGAGCAATTTGTATTTCAAGTTCTTGCGGCATCTCTTCGTTCGGGACAGGTAGTGGTGCGCCTATGGTTTCTTCAATCTGACGGCGGTACATAAACGCGGTATGTTCAGCTATATGTGATTGCAGTTCCCCCATAATTTGATTTGCTAAAGGATTCTGCCCAATAGTCTGAGCGATCATTGGGTCTTGCATAAACGCTTGGTGCGTAGCGATATGCGCTTGATGGTCTTGGTACATAAACGCTTTAATAGGATTGCCTACTAGGGCATCCATGTTTTCGCTAACCGGATCAACTGGGTGCATATCGTCATCAGTTGGTACTAGCTTATCCGCATTCTTAACTCCTAAAACCTCAATCATCTGGCGATGAAGCTGGGGTAAGTCGTAGATTTGGGGGGCGGCCTGCGCCATCTGCATAACAGTCTGATACTGCACAACGCGTTGTGCCATCGTACTGCTATTAGGATCACTGACGGGAATCACTTCCACCGTGGCATAGTCGGCTTGTCTAGCCCTAGGTTCGCCACGGTCAGGCACATACATATAGTCTATCGGTGCATACTCGGCAATGATCTTACGCAGGAGTTTAAATTCCTGTTTCATTGCGTAATGGACACGGGATTGGACCGCAGCCATTGGCTTGAGAGTACGCTCTAATAGCGCAAGAGTGGTTCCAACAGGCGCATTTGCGCTCATGTCAGAGATGTTCATGTCCGATATAGCCCCTAAACGGCGACCTTCCTCAGTAATCTTGTTTAATAGTGCCAATAGCGTCTGGCTAGGCTCTTTATAGGGTAACGGAAGGATATTGTCCCGTATTGACCCACTAGGTACGTCCACGTCACGGAACTCGCCCGGTCCGATGGGTGTATCGTCACCCTTAACCCGCAATCCACGAGACTTTAAGCCTCCCGGTAGGTTAGAAAGCGTACCTGCGTCAACTAATTGGCGAATTAGAGACGTTCCCGCCTTAGCGTAGCCTCCAATAATGTGAATTAAACCAAGACCATAGAAGCCAAACCCCGGTACGTACACGTAATGCACGAAATGTTGACGTTTAAGCGTCAATCCATCGTCAGGATTCCAGTTACGGCGGATACTTAACACTGTATTAGTGCCGCGCTCTACCGTAACGACGTAAGGTAGCGCTATTTCTAGCCCCTCTTCGGCTTCTTCGCCCAATCCATCGATAATTAGGTCAGCATGTATCTCGTACAAGCAGTAGCGCTCATCATCGCTAAGAGAAAACCCGCCTTCTTCGGCTTTTTTCTCCTCAATGTCGCTGTGATATGGCTCGGGATCGCCCAGATCAGTGTCCAGATAAAACCCAACCGCCTGTAATTTGACCAATTCGTTCTTAGTTTTACGCATAACGTGCGTAACCCGCTCGGCTTGCTCTATGTTAGACGCGCCATAAGGGACAATTACGTCCTCAGCAGGTATGTATATAGCCACTTGACGGCCTAGATTAGGGTCGTAATACACCTTTTTGAAGGCTGAACCGGCTAAACCTAGGCTATATAGCATCCTTTCATGCTCGGGGCGGTACTCCGTCATTACCTCAGTCAGCTCGTAGTTCATGTCAGTCTTGACACGAAGGGCTGCATCTTCCTTCTCGCGGGTGATCTCACCCAGAATCTTAGTTTGTACTGGGCCTGCCGCAGGAAACGTCTCGCTCATGGCTTCAGCTTGGAAGCGAATAGCCGCTTCGGCCAAAACTGTACTGTAAACGCCACACGCGTCTTCCCACGGACTAGAGCGTTGCTCCATTTTCATGCCAATGGTTTCTAGCCCTTTAACAAAAGTATCTGCCCACTCTTTGCGTGAATTAACATCGGAGTCAACTGAACCAACCAGATCGTTAGCCAACTTAGTAAGTGCTTGGTCATCGAGGTACTCAGCAAGGTTGGCATCGAACGGTGCGTCGTCTAAGTCTCCCGATTCTTCCCCGAAAGTAATCTCAACACTGCCGTCTTCCAGCACTACTTCAACGCCTTCGTCAGACATGACATCTATAGCTATCATGGCTTCGCCTTCTTCCATGTCCTCGATGCCTTCTGGCAAGTCGTATAAACCCTTTTCAATAGCCATCTATAATTCCTCTTTGCCCCATTTTTGTAGTGGGCACCACGCATCTATTAGCCAGACTTTAGCAGGCATAAAGCAACCGCATTGTTTGCATATTTGTATTTTCTTTATTAGTTCAGGGCACTCCGCACATATACTTTGACGCTTTGCGACCGCTGCCTGCCGTTCACTAAGCTTTATATCCATTAATAGTAGCCGCCAGTTCTACGCTTAAAGTATTGTTGCTCTTCTGCTTCGTCCGAAGGTAAGCGAATAAAGCCTCCCTGCCTAAACCGCATAAGGGCCATGATAGTGCAGTCAACAAGGTCATCGTTGCTCCCGAACGGAAACGCAGCCACTTCATCCACTAGCACCTCAGCCCACCGCGTGCGAGGAACCCAGCAAATACCGGATAATACTATATCTGCTACAGAGTTCAATCTTGCTATTTTGTCCCCTGAGCCTCTGTGGGGAGTGTAGTCAGTAACCGGAATTCCCATTCTACGCATTTCTTGGTATAGGGGTGTACCATTACTTTTTTTCTCTACGATAAACGCATCCGGCTGCTCGTCAGCATAAATCTCTTTCGCCCGCTTTTTAAGCTCAGGGAATTCTAAACGCTCCTGTATAACATCTAATAAGATGATGTTATACGCCTCCTCTTCCTCGTTCATAAACACCCCCCAGCGTGTGATGCCCGTATAGTCAGCGCGGTTATTTTTCTCCGCTGCAGCATCTAAAGTAACAATAACGTACTCACACGTAGGGGGTTCCTCTTCCTGCCATTCCCGCCAGTACTCCCGCTTAATAATAGCGGCTTCTTCTGCGGTGGGGTGCTGCTGGTACTGGGAATTCCACTGGAACAGGGGCATTGAAGCTTTGGTTCGGTGGAGTGCGGCTAAGGTAAAGAACTCAGGCCAGAGCGGTTTCTCCTTTATCCTCGATTTCTTCAGCGCACTTATAGGTATCGGGCTATCTGAGGATACTTCAATCTCGACAGGCTGCATGAACCCATCCTCATCAGCCTGCTCTTCTACAGTTACGTAATAGTCTTCTGGTATTTCAAACACAGCAGGAAATTCAACAACGTGGTATGTATCAGCCTCGTCGTTAGTCGCCATGTCTCGGACTAGCCGCCCCGTCAAGTCATCCATATGCCATCTTGTCTGGACTACCGCTACCCTTCCCTTCGGCATGAGTCGAGTACGCGCTCCGTAGGTAAACCACTCGTAGGCTTTCTCAAATACTCCGAAATTACCGTTAATTACGTCTTGCTCCGAGTGAGGATCGTCAATAATGAGCAAATCCGCACCACGGCCCGCAATCGAGGAGCCTATACCACAGGCGTAGTACTCGCCGCCCGCGCTTGTGTTCCACCGGCCTGCCGACTTACTGTCACTAGACAGCCCTACGTTAGGGAATATCTTCTGGAATTTCGGGGAGGAGATGAGGTTACGCACTTTACGACCAAAATCTACTGCCAAGTCCGTAGTGTGCGACACCATCATTACTTTTTTAGTGGGGTTACGTCCTAAATACCACGCTGGGTAGTACAAAGACGTTAGAATACTCTTGCCATGACGAGGTGGCATGTTCACCGCCGCTCTATCCTTGCCCGTTGTCGTGCCATCTTCGTGTTCAGTTAGGCCACCTTCCAACTCCATAAAAAGATCGGCTAGTATCCTGTGGTGTTTCCCAACAATGTAGTCCTCTTGCATGTAGCAGCAGAAAGCAATCAAGTCATTGTACGCCCCGTCTATCGTGTTCCGCTCCTCCAGAGCCTCTAAGTTCTCCAGTATCTCTGTAGCTTCCGCTTTAGAGTAGCTGTCGATGTTTTTAAGTAGGAGGTCGATTTCTTCGGGGGACAGGGCATCGCCCGCTAGGTCAGCGGGTTTTGGTTTGGGTAGGATATTTTCTGGCGTTACGTCAGCTTGGGCTTTCATGCTCTTCTTCTTGCTCATCTGCAAAGATGACTTCGCCTTCAGGGCTGATAGATTTCTTTAAGGTCAGCAGCTTTTCCTGCAACTTATCTCTAAGCTCTTTGCTAGAGCGGTGTGTAACCACCACTTCCTTCTTCTCAACAAATAAACCTACGTGGCCCATTTTGCCTAGTAGCTCCAGTGCGCGGATACGGATGCGCCCATCAGGGTTTTCAGTCTCTAGTACTAGCTTGTTGACCACGGTGTTGCGCACCTCTGCGGCATTATTCGCAACTAGAGCGCCGAATTCTTCGAGTATGTGGTGGGTTTGGATAAGAGAGGCGCTTGTTAGTGTGGCGAGGCGGGAATCAGTTACCTCTTTAGAAGTACGCTCCATGTCTTTTGCGTAAGCCATAGCCAGCGTAGCGGCAATATCGTTATCAATCTCGCTAGGTTCACCGGCAGATACACCGTGTTCTTCAAGCTCAGCAATCGTTTTACACGCGGCTGCAGCACGAACAGCTAAGTCCATGTAGTTTACGTTTTTAGGAATCTCGATGCCGAGTTCCGGGGTTAGCTGTAAAGCCATAGTGCCTTCGCGCCAGTGATACTGGGATAGGCGAAGTATGCCGAGTTTGTTATTTTTTTGCAAAAAATTTTTTAGAGGCGGGTTTCGAATTTTACTATGAAAAACGTGGGGAAATGCAAAAGATTCGTCTGGATTAGTATGTATACACGCGCTGGCGAGCCTTCGGAAATTTGGGCCGTAGGGTAGGGGGTGGGTTAATCCCATGGCAAACCAAAAAGGATGGCGGGTTTGCCATGTTTTTTGGTTATCGGTTTTCAAACACTGGCAATATTCCCGTCAATTCCCTAATATGGGAACCATCAGAGCGAAGCAGCGTCAACGGCGCATACAGTTTTGATTCAATGGAGTAACAGTATGACAATATCTAATATTGTAACCGCAGCAGCAGCCAATAAGGCTGTCAACGTAGCACTTACCACAGCACGCGTAGAGTTCGCTGAGTATGGTGCATCGACTAGTAAGCTAGCGAAGGCGAGTGATGCGCAAGATGCGACTAGGGCAGCGCTAGTAATAGCGCTGAATAACGCTAAGTGCCCAACCCTTCCAGCTTGGAATGCAGGCGATGCAGCAGTTAATGCCGTAGCCGCTTTGATCATCGCAGGTATGTCGACAGCACATCAGAAGCTGGTAGGCAATTCCATTCGTATGGGGGACGCTAAGAAGGCCCATTTTAGGGGCACTGAGTTAACCGGCGAGAAACTTAAAAAGGCGAAGGTCGCCTTCGAAACCAAATGGAATGCAGAGCAGGGGGCTGCATATTTAGTGAAACGAGTTATCAGGGTAGCTTATACCGCTCTCAAGTCGGCGCTGGATAATCCGGCGGCACCAGCAGGCGAGGGCGATAAGAAAGGCGCTAAGCTGAAAGGCGATAAGGTAGTTTATACCGCTACACAGAAAGCATTCGCTGCTTTTGTTATCGCTCATGAGGAATTGGGGGGCTTAGAGAAGCCTACTGAGAAGCAGGTAGACTGGGCAATACGCGCACAGCAACTGATAGATGAGGTGACAGCAGAAAGCAAAGAAGTTGCGAAGTTTAAACGCAGCAAAACAGAAGCCTCGATACGGTTTATCAAAGCCAAGTAGTTCACTAGGGGCCATGGAAGGCCCCATCTTTTAACCTTAATAACTTGGAGTAGATAGTATGACTAAGAATCAAAAATCACTTAGGTGGCACCGTCGCCGAGCGTACAAAAATATGGTAGGCACGCATTGTATGATTGACCTCGAAGCGGGTAACTGCAATGAGACAGTTGTCAAAATGCTAAAACGTAAAATCCACGATACTTATAAAGTAGAATGGATTAAGAAATGAGAAACTTCCTTAGCGAGGTAGCATCGGCTGCGGTTGTAGCTGCGCTATTGTTGTTTGTACTTTGGAGTTTCTTTGTAGCTTAATCTTGCCCCGTCTGTTAATTCAGATGGGGCATTTTTTTGCCTGCAATTTGTGCAAGCCGATACCAGTAGTATTCACGCTTTCTGCGGCAGCTAGGCACCACGGCCAATTCGTCATTACGCTTAGCTCGTCATCACAGCTAACCATGGCCGACCAAAAAGCATGGCGGGTTCGCCATGAGATCAGGTCGATACCAGACAGTATACACGCTGTCTGCGATCTCACTTCATAACAACGCTAACCAAAAAGCATGGCGGGTTTGCCATGCTATCGGGTTTGCCATCGATTGTACTTTGTCATCTTAGCCTAGTACGTTTGCGTAAGTGCTTCAAGGAACTACCCTTTGAGAGAAACTACTTTGCGTGCTGTGCAGTAAATAAACCCAGAGGTCACTCACAGATTTCGTGGTTTTGGTATAGGTATGATTGGGTACTAGGTAAGGTAAGGTATTGTATTTATTATATATATTTTGTTTTATGTTTTTATTAGTTATTGTTGTTATTGAGTTTGAGAAGTTGTGCAGTTTGTGAAGAAACTTTGTGGGTCTTTCCTGTGGAGTTATTATATAACGCTGAGAACTCCAGTGTATGTCACTGTACGCCTTGCGGACTAGTCGAAGCTGGCATAGTAGTTTTTCGTGCTTCACAAACTGCACTAGCTGCACAACATCCCCACACACCAAACCTCACGTGGCACTCAACTTTTTCCAAAAAACGACATCACGTCCGAAAACTGCACTGCACGCTGGAAAACGCACTGCACACTGTGTATGCTGTGTATTTCACTAGCACCACAAACGAGGACAGAACCATATGAATATCGCCACAGAGTTAGGCTTCTTTGACCCCACCAACAACACCGCTCAACTGCAAGTAAAGTTCAGGCGAAACTCCACTTGTTGGAAGCTAGCCAAACACCTTAACGGCTTAACCTTTGACGAGCCATCCCGCCTACCATTAATACAAAACCGATACGGTGAACCACTATCCCTTGCGGATGTACGCCAAGCACTGAACCGAATCAGCAGGGTATGGGGACTAGGTGGATACACCACTTGCATAGACTCAGAGCCAACAGCAAACCATCCAGACTCAGAGCATCAAACTAAGTACATAGTGATAGCTGTATACCGACCTGAAGAGCCAACAACCCCATAAAATCGACATAAGAAACACCTAAAAGCTACACAAACACGTGGTGGTATCTTTGACACAACCCGTCAAATATGAGATAATAGCTGTTCAGTTGGAGATTAAATAGCAAACGGCAACACAACGGCAAAGGCCATATGGCCTAACCAAAAAGCATGGCAGGTTCGCCATGCTAACGGGTTCGCCACCATCAACAGCAACAGGAGAACGGTATGACTAAGCAATTAACCCTCAACAACGAGGTCATCGCAATTAAGAGCGTAGAGATTGCAAGACACGCTTTAGCTATACGCAAACTACGTGGAGCAACTCGAGGAGAGTCTGCGTTTTGCATCCGCTACCTAAGAGCCATCGCAAAAGGAGAACGACATGAAGATTACTAAACAGCAATTCAAAGCGGCACTAACCGTAGCATACGAAGCGGGGTTTGATGGGGGGCGCGTACTACAGCACTCACCCACTGATACGGTTAAACGTATAGCCAAGCATGAAGTGAAGCACGCCAGAGCGCGCAAGCATTGGAACGTAAACAACACAACGCAGCGGTTAGCTGCACAAGAAACTTTAATTCAAAAAACGAGGGAGTTAGTAGCATCCCTTGCACCTACCACCTTGGATGATCTACTCGCAGACTTCAACTTCGATGAAGAGCAAGACAATGAAGGATAAAGAAGACAGCACAACAATAGACTGGATTGACAAATCAACAGCGGCACAGCCGCAGGAGAACGACATGACAAACCAAGCAACAAGCAACAACCTTGAGCCGATTCATCACGCACCTACACTAGCGTCTTCTAGTATGAAGGTATCCCTATCAATCAGCGTGCCGACATTACGCAAGAAGGACAAGGCCGCAACCCTTGCGGTACAGCAAGACAACGAGGCCGCGAAGGACTCAGGCACGTACACAAAGAAGCTACTGTCTTCTGCGATACACACCACGATCAAATCCTTGGAAGGTGAGATACGCGAGTACCACAAAGAAAAGACATCGCCGTGGGGTGAACTGGGAGAGAAACTCCTGCCTAATCCTCTGCTGATTGACTATAAGAACACCATGAAATCTTACTTCAAACAGTTTGATGTACTCAAAGAACAGTTTCGATTGAGCTACCCACAAGAGGTGGAGCGTGCCAAGCAGCACTACGTGGGACTGGGTAAGATGTTCAACGCCGCAGACTATGATGACGTAGAGACGTTGATGGGTAAATTCAAGATACGCTTGGACTTTCATCACCAACTTAGAGGCTCAGGGACACCAAGAGATAGTGGACACGGTGACCGCAACTAACGAGGCTCGCATGAAAGATTTGATGGACGATCTATGGAAACGTCTTCTTGCACCTCTGAAGAACATGTCCGAGAAACTGGACTACGACGATGCGACAGGTAAGCCGCGCAACGGACACTTCAAGGGCACACTAGTGGACAACGTGACCCAGATAGTTGACCTGATGAAAATGTTCAACATAGCCAACGACCCGAAGATGACGCAAGTACAGCGTGACCTCAAAGACGCACTGACTGGCGTGACCTACGATGGGCTGAAAGCATCCGACACCATGCGCGACAAGGTGAAGGGCAAGGTGGACGAGATCATCAAGGGCATTGGGCCACAAGATACACCAACAACTCAGGACACATCACAAACTCAACCCACCGGGGGGCTGCCGGAAGTCACAACCACAGGAGCTACTAGCCTAGGTTGGTAACGCATGGTCTAAGAACTAGACAACTTAACTGAAACAAACTAAACTTAACCTAAGTAAACGCAACACCACAATTGGAGAACGACATGAGTATATCAATAGCAAATCCAGTACAAGCAACAAACGTAAAGGCAGGTTCACGCGCATTAGGTATGCTTGAGATGGCTAACCTTATTGAAGTGATGGGGACGGCAATCTGTGTGCTTGTTCAAGGACAGATGGGCATAGGCAAGTCAGCCCTGCTTGGGATACTAGGCAAGCGCCCGAAGTATAAGAACCACAGACTGATATACATAGACTGCAACACCAAGGCCGACAGCGGCGATCTGTTTATGATTAAGTATTCAGATGATGGCAAGACCTTCGTGACCATACCGCACGCAGAGCTAGGGATGCACCTCAACGTACCCTGCATCATAATGATAGACGAGCTAGGCAAAGCACCTAACTCTGTGAAGCTATCATTAGCTAGGCTAGTAAGTGAGCGTATTGGTGGTGGGTTCAAGGCTCACGAAGAGACAGTGATATTCTGCACAACTAACCTTACCTCGGAAGGACTTGGGGACAACATCCCTCCGCACTTGAGAAACAGAATGACCGTAGTAGAGATGCGCGGTGCTGACAACTTAGAGTACATCGAGTACGGATATCACATCGCCAACCCACCTATCAACTCACTAGTATTGCAGTGGTGCAAAGAAACGCCGCAAGCATTTCACAGTGCTGAAATGTATGAAGACCCAGAGGAGAACCCGCTAATACCTCACCCCAACGCAGCATCACGTGACGAAGCGAAGGTAACTCTACGTTCACTCGACAAGGCAAGCCGTATCATAGACAGACGTGCTGACATGTCTGGCCTAGCACTGACCGCCGCATTAGAGGGGACGATTGGCCTTGAAGCCACACTGAACCTAGCCACTTACGTTCAGTTAGCTGACCAACTACCAACAACTGACTCTATCAAGGCCGACCCGCTTAACGCGATAGTGCCAACTGATGCGTCAGCGATAATGATGGTGGTGTATCGCACACTGGCTACGATTGAGC
>Ga0307986_10002523_pt1 | contig 13093 bp, 15 predicted proteins | sample EllFjometageno82_FD_203170 | JGI IMG/M metagenome (GOLD analysis project Ga0307986, IMG submission 203170) | Marine microbial communities from Ellis Fjord, Antarctic Ocean - #82 | ecosystem: Environmental > Aquatic > Marine > Unclassified | place: Southern Ocean | collected 2014-10-09
ATGGAGATAATAGTCATCATATAATTGAATCTTGTTTTAAAGGTTTAGCAAGGTCACTAAGAACAGCTTTAGAAATAGACCCTAGAAATAAAAAGAGTATTCCATCAACTAAAGGCTCATTATAAATTTGATGAATGTCACGATTGTTGACTATAATTCAGGAAATATCAGTTCTGTAATAAATTCATTTAAGGAAGTTGCTAAAGATAAAGTTAATATCGAAGTAACCTCAGATTTAAATAAGATTAAATCAAGCGATAAGGTGGTTTTACCGGGGCAAGGATCGTTTAAGAGCTGTGTCGATGCACTGAATAACGTAAATGGCCTAGTAGAGACACTCAATGAGTTTGCACTTACTAACAAAAAACCCCTTCTTGGAATTTGTGTTGGTTTGCAGATGTTTGCAGATATTGGTTATGAGGAAATTGAAACAAAAGGTCTTGGTTGGATTTCAGGAAAAGTATCAAAAATTGATAATCAAAATAATAGATTCAAGCTTCCACACATTGGCTGGAATGAAATTAGTATTATTAAAGAAAGTAAGATTTTTAAGGGTATAGAAAATAAATCACATATGTATTTCGTGCACAGCTACGAATTTGTTCCAGATGATAAAAATGTAATTTCAGCAACAACAGATTATTCATCAAACATTGTTTGTTCTGTTGAAAAAGAAAATATCTTTGGAACTCAATTTCATCCTGAAAAAAGTGATAAGTTGGGACTTCAAATAATTAATAATTTTATAAATTTATAAACAATATTAAATATGAAAATATTTCCTGCAATAGATATTAAGAATAAAAAATGTGTGAGATTGGTTAAAGGAGACTTTAACAATAAAACTGAATATGAAATGTCACCGGTTGATCAAGCTGCCAAGTATAAAGACCATGGTTTTAAAAATTTACACATTGTTGATTTAGATGGTGCCTTAACTGGAGAGACAGTTAATTTGAATATCATTAAAGAAATAGTCAATAAATTTGATTTAAAAATTGAAGTGGGTGGAGGCGTTAGAACCCTTAATAGTATTCAAAAATACACAGATGTAGGAGTTGAGAAGGTTATTTTAGGAAGTGCAGCCGTAAAAGATAAAAAGTTTTTAAAAGAAGCATGTCAAAAATTTTCAAATAAAATTGCATTAGGTTTGGATGCTAAAGATGGATACTTGTCAGTTTCAGGATGGAAGGAAAACACTAATCAATTGACTTTAGATTTTTTAAAAGAAATAAATGATTATGGTGTTAGTAGATTAATTTATACTGACATAAACAGAGATGGAACCAAACAAAGCCCAAACTTTGAAGAAACATCAAAAGTTGCAGATATTTCAAAGTGTCCAGTGATTATTTCTGGGGGGGTTTCTTCAATTGATGACATAAAAAAAGCAAAGAGTTTAAATAACAATATTGAAGGAATTATAGTTGGTAAGGCTATATATGATGGAGACATTAAGTTAGAAGAGCTAGTGAGGGAAATAGATGCTTAAAAATAGAATTATTCCATGTCTTGATGTTAAAAATGGGAGAGTTGTTAAAGGAATTAATTTTGTGGATTTAAAAGATGCTGGTGATCCAGTTGAGCAAGCTAAAATTTATAGCGATGGTGGTGCTGATGAAATTTGTTTTTTAGATATTACTGCTTCAAACGAAAATAGAGATACAATTTATGATGTGGTTGAAAGAACATCTACGCAATGCTTTGTACCATTAACAGTTGGAGGTGGAGTTAGAGGAGTTGATGATATTAATAAATTACTAAATTGTGGAGCAGATAAAGTTTCAATCAATACTGCTGCAGTTCAAAATCCTGAAATGATAGTTGAAAGTTCAAAAAAATTTGGCTCACAGTGCATTGTTGTTGCAATAGACGCTAAAAAAAAAGGTAATAAATGGGAGGTTTTTACTCATGGTGGAAGAAACAACACAAACCTCGATGCAATAGAATTTGCAAAAAAAATGGAAAATAGTGGAGCAGGGGAATTACTAGTTACATCCATGGATAGAGACGGTACCCAAATTGGTTATGATAATGATTTAATGTTTAAGATATCTTCGACAGTTAATATACCCGTGATTGCCTCAGGTGGAGTGGGTAAATTGGATCACTTAGTAGATGGTATAAAATTGGGAAATGCTAGTGCAGTTTTAGCAGCTTCAATTTTTCATTATGGAACACACTCAATAAAAGAAGCCAAGCAATATTTGGACTCAAAAGGAATTCCTGTTAGAATTTAGATATGTCAGAAAACTTAATAGATCTAGTAAAAATAATTAGAGACAGAAAAAACAAAGATGAAGATAAATCTTATACTTCCTCATTATTAGCTGGTGGGCTGTCTAAATGTATAGATAAAATGGAAGAAGAATTTGGTGAGCTTAAAGAGGCATTAAATGATAAATCTAACATAGTACACGAAGCTGCAGACACAATTTATCATTTATTAGTTACACTTGAAGCAGCAGATGTTAGGTTTGAAGATGTTTTAAAAGAATTAGAAAATAGACAAAAACAGTCAGGCATAAAAGAAAAAAAAAACAGATAATGAGTTACGATAAAAATAATATTTTTGCAAAAATTTTAAGAAAAGAAATACCCTGTAAAAAAATATTTGAAAATGATCATGTTCTTTCTTTCCACGACATCAATCCTCAAAAAAAAATTCATGTATTAGTGATACCAAAAGGTGATTATATTAACTTGGATGATTTTAATAATAGAGCCTCAGATAAAGAAATAGTTGCTCTAAGTAAAGCTCTTACTGAAGTTTCTGAAATATTAGGAATTTCAGCTAATATTAATAAAGGTTATCGGGCGCTTACTAATATAAATGAACATGGAGGCCAAGAAGTTCCACACTTACACTTTCATTTATTTGGTGGGGAAAAAATAGGAAAAATGGTCGAGTGACAGAAAAAATTTTTAGAAATTACTTAGAAATAAAAAACCAAGTTGATTTTAAAGAAGTGGAGAAGCCATCAAAGAGTTATACGGTAAAGATTGTTGATCCTAAAGATTTTCAATTAAATAAATTTTTTTATAAAAAAATAGGAAAAAATTGTCAATGGGTTGATAGACTTATTTGGACAGATTTAAACTGGATAGACTACGTGTCAAATGAAAAACTTTTTACTTATATTCTTAAAGATCGAGATGAAATAGCGGGTTATTTTGAACTTTTATTAAACGAAAATAGCCAAGAAGCTGAAATTGCTTACTTAGGTATTTTGAGTGAATATTTTGGAAACAAACTAGGTGGCTACTTATTAAGTGAAGCAATCAAACAATCATTTAGAATGAAATCTTTAAGGGTTTGGGTTCATACATGCTCACTCGATCACAAGAATGCTTTAGGAAACTACCTATCAAGAGGTATGAAAATTTTTAAATCAGAAACTTTGATTAGATAATTAATTAATCATTCACTGGTAATATAAAGATTTTATTATCTATATTTTCATTAATTTTTATAGATGAGATATAAGTAATACTTAAATTTTGATAAATATCTTCAGTTTGCCAACCCACTAAATTAAAGCTTCTTTTGTCAAAAAAAATATTAATTTCATTGTTGTTTTCAAAAATTTTAAAACTTAATAATTGATCATCGACATTTATTGCATCTAAAGTTTCTATTTTAGATATTAGGAACTTTTTATCTAGTAGTGATTCCAAAGGTGTCTTTTTGAGTGGATAAATATAGTAGTTGCCACTGTTTTTAATTTTTATTACTAATGATTTACCATTAGAGACAAGAATTTTTTTAGTTGGGCTAATATATTTACAAAAAATTTTTTTAGGATACTTTATTATACAAGATCCATTTTCTTTTTTTTCATTAATTGTTTGTATGAAATTAAAACTTAAAATATTAGTAAGCTTCATTTGTGAAATAATCTTTTCTTTAGCTGAAGAAAAAGCAGGATTATAAAAATTTAATATAAATAGAATTAATAAAAACTTGAGCATTAAAGAACGTCTCTTTTGCCAACATGGTTGGCTTTACTGACAACTCCATCAGCCTCCATCATATCAACAATTCTAGCAGCTCTATTATATCCAATTTGCAATTTTCTTTGTAAAAAAGAGGTTGAAGCCTTACCTTCAGATCTGATTATATTAAGTGCTGCTGGGTATAACTCATCTTTATCTCCTGAGTCTGATGAACTGCCGCCAATTTCTTTTTCATCAACAAAATTCAAAATTTCATTTATATAATCGGGTTCGGCTTGACCTCTTAGGTAGTTATTAACTTTTTCTATTTCATTATCAGAAACAAAAGGCGCATGGATTCTAATTATTCGATTGGCTGAGGACATGTAGAGCATATCACCTTTGCCTAATAGTTGTTCTGCACCTTGTTCTCCCAAAATAGTTCTACTATCTATTTTAGAAGTTACCTGAAAGGATATTCTAGTGGGAAAGTTAGCTTTGATAGTTCCTGTAATGACATCAACGCTTGGTCTTTGGGTTGCCATAATAATATGAATGCCAGCTGCTCTTGCCATCTGTGACAATTTTTGTATATAATTTTCAATTTCTTTTCCTGCCACAAGCATTAAATCAGACATTTCATCAACTACTACTACAATGTAAGGCATCGCCAATGAATGCTTGCTGTTATAACCATCAATATTTCTAACACCATCTTTAGTCATAAGTTTATACCTACTCTCCATTTCTTTAACCACCCATCCAAGTACTGATGCAGCTTTTTTAGCCTCAGTTATTACTGGGCACAACAAATGAGGAATACCCTCGTAAGCTGACAGCTCCAACATCTTAGGGTCTATTAAAATAAATTTACATATTTCAGGTGGGTGTCGATAAAGGAGAGAGAGAATAATAGTATTTATACAAACTGATTTTCCAGAACCTGTTGTTCCAGCAATTAATAAATGAGGCATAGAGGTCAAATCACCAACGACTGGAATACCTGAAATATTTTTTCCCAAAGCAATCGGCAACTTAATATCTTTTTTTGTAAAATCTATATTCGAAAGTATTTCACTTAGGTAAACATTCTCACGCAATGAGTTAGGTAATTCGATGCCGATTGTACTTCTTCCAGGTATAGTTGCAATACGAGCAGATTCTGAACTTGTGTTTCTAGCTATGTCATCAGAAAGGTTAATAATCTTAGAAACTTTTACACCAGCAGCAGGTTCAAATTCATTTAAAGTAACCACAGGTCCATGACTCACTTTCTTAATTTCACCACTCACACCAAAATCTAAAAGAATTTTTTCTAAAAAACCACTATCAATATAATTATCATCCCTTAATTTCCCCTTATCTTTTTTTGTTGGAATTTTTAATAAATCAATAGAGGGTAATTTAAATTTAATTTGTTTGTTCAATTCTTTGTTTTCATTTTTTATAAAAGGTAAATCCTCTTGAATTAAGCTTTTGATTTGTTCTTGTGGAATGAATTCATTAATTATTTCATTTTTATTAGTGTAACTTTTTTGTTTATTTGAAAACAAAAATTTAAATAATTTTTTTATAATACTGTAAAAAAAACTAATCTTAAATTGAATGGAAGTTAAAAAAAAACTTATCATTAGCAGTATTAATAAATAATAAGAAAAATGAGAATTAAAATTAATTAAAGAATTTAAAAAAGTAGCTTCTAAATATTTTCCAATAAAACCACCGTTACCATGAATGTAGAGCTCGAAAGCATTTGTATAAAAAATAGAAAAAAATAAGGAACCACATAATAGATATACAATAATAAAAAAATTACTTTCAATTATCAAAAAAATTTTTTTACTAAGGATAATATTTGCTCCAGTAAATATTAAGCTAAAAGGGATTAAAAGAGAAATTAAGCCAAAAGACTGAAAAAAAAAATCTGCTGAAAAACTACCCCGGTAACCAAGAAGATTTTTTATTTTTTCGCTTTCTGGAAAGATAAAGTTAGGATCATCTGGAGAAAAACTATTAAGAGAAATTAACAGCAAAACTCCTATTACAATAATACACACACCAAAAATCTCTATAAATCTATTAACACCAAAGGTTAACACATTATTGGCTAATTTTTTTATTTCCATAAATCAAATTAATCACTTTGTATCATCTAATTTTTATTGTTAAAATTAAAAATTAATTATGAATGTTTGTATTATAGGTGATGGGCTTACCAGTCTATCTTTGGCCAGAAATCTTATAAATAAAAAAATAAATGTACACATTTATTACAAAAGGATGACCCATAATTTTTCAACAAACAGAACAATAGGAATATCAAAAAATAATCTAGAATTTTTTGAAAAAAATATTGTTGAGCTACCCAAAAAGATTAAGTGGGAAATAAAAGAAATAGAAATTTACTCTGAAAAATTAAAAAAAAATAAAATATTAAACTTTGAGAATAATAAAAAAAACTTATTTTATATGATCAAGAATGACATACTTTATAATTTTTTAAATCGCGGGTTATTAAAAAATAAATTTTTTAAAAAAAAAGTAATAAAAAACAATTCTTTTTATGATGGATTATTAAAAAAAAATAATTATGATTTAATAATTAATTGTGATCAAAATAATCCTATATCAAAAAAATATTTTAGCCAAAAAATTATCAAGGATTATAAAAATTTTGCTTATACAACAATTTTAGAACATGAGAAATTAGAAAATAATTCAGCTATTCAAGTTTTTACAAACTTAGGACCTGTTGCTTTTCTGCCAATATCAAATACAAAAACTTCAGTTGTTTGTTCACTGGATACTAATAATAAAAATTTTAATGATAAAGAAATATTAGAACTAATAAATGCAAATAATCCAAAATTTAAAATAAAGAGCAATTCTAAATTTAGTAGCTTTGCCTTAAAATCTTCAAATTTAAGAAAATATTATCACAATAACATTTTGGCATTCGGAGATTTGCTTCATAAAATTCATCCACTAGCAGGCCAAGGATTCAATATGACTATTAGAGATATAAAAGATTTATCAGAAATAATTCAAAATAAAATAAATCTCGGTCTCCAATTAGACACTTTTATTTTAGAAGAATTTCAAAACAAAACTAAAAACAGGAATTTAATTTTTTCTAGTGGTATAGATTTTATTTATGAAATTTTTAATTTTGATAAAAAAAAAAATGGAAAAAAGTTGAATAAAATTTTACAACATTTTGGAACTAATAAAACCTTTATGAGTTCAGTTATTAAATTTGCAGATAAAGGTCTAAGTATTTAATACTTACTGTATAGTAGTATTGTCATAAATGTCATGACTATAAGTATTTAAAATTTCAGCAATTTTATTTTTTCTTATTTCTAAATTTTGACTTTCTAACAAGATCTGCTTTTCTTCAAGTGAAAAAGGAGAAGCCATAGCTAAAGCATTTATTGTTTCGTTTAAATCCTGTTTTTCTAGTGATTTCCAATTAATAATATAACCTTTCTTTTCAAACAAAGATTTTAAGTCTTTAAAAATCAACTCAAGGTCAGAAAAATTTATTTCTTGTTTGGGTAATTTTAGGTCAGCTTGAAAACCATCAAAACTAATTTCACATTCACGGTAAAGTTTATCATTTTTAACTTCTTTAATAATATTGAAACGGCTCAAACCATTTAATTCGATTATATATCTACCATCCACATTTTTAAAGTTGGTAATCTTTCCTAAACACCCAACCTCATGTAAGTCTGGAAGGGAATTATTATTTTTCTTTTTTGGCTGAATCAAACCAATCATCTTATTTGTTTTTATACTGTCATTAATCATTTCAACATATCTTGGTTCAAAAATATTCAATGGTACGGTAGTATTGGGAAAAATAATAAAATTGCTCAGTGGAAAGACAGGTATAATTTTTGGTAAATCTTCTTTTTTCATTCTTTCTTTTAGCAAATTTTTTATAATCTATATACCAATGAAAAACTTTATTATTGCGTGCATGAAAAAAAACGTCTATTTATAATGTTTTTATAGGCGGGTCTAGCTCATTGGTAGAGCGAATCGTTGCCAACGATTAGGTAGAGGGTTCGATTCCCTTGACCCGCTCCATTAGAATAAATTTAAATATGAGTGATCTTTTAGATAAAAAATGTGTTCCGTGTGAAGGGGGTATTCTCCCGTTTGATATGAGTGAAATTCACAAATATCAAAAAAAAGTAGATGGATGGAGCATAACAAAAAATGAAAAAAAAGTATACTCTCTAGAAAAAAACTTTGTGTTTAAAAATTTCATAAGTAGTCAAAATTTTATAATTAAAGTTGGAGAGATTTCAGAACAAGAAAATCATCATCCAGATATTTCATTTGGATGGGGGTATGCTAAAATTTTAATTACTACACACGCTATAGAAGGGTTATCTGAAAATGATTTTATCTTAGCTGCTAAAATTGACCAAATTGCTAATGCCTAAAATGTCGTGTTTTAGAAAATACCAGAACAGTATTAGTTTGATTTGCAAATTTTATTATTTCCTTATCTCTAATAGAGCCAGATGGCTGTATAACAGCTGTTACACCAGATTGAACCAACTTTTCTATACCGTCTATAAAAGGAAAAAAAGCATCAGAAGCCGCAACTAAATCTTCTTGAATATTTTGAAATTTATTCATCTTATCTATAGCAATTTGACAACTATCTATCCTACTGGGCTGACCAGAGCCTATTCCAACAGTTGCATCATTATTGGCTAAAACAATAGCATTAGATTTAACGTACCTACAAACATTAAAAGCAAAAATTAAATTCTTTAACTGATATTTGCTAGGTTTTTTTTTTGAAACTATTTTAAAATCTTTAATGCTGAAAGGTTGTAAGTCTTCTGATTGAGTAAGGATAGATTCATGGGTTGAATTAAACTTAGTTGAGTTCTTCATTGAAAAACTAGATGCATTAATAAGTCGCAAATTTTTCTTCTTTTTAAGTATTTTTAGGGCTTGAGCATCAAATCCATTTGCAACAATGACTTCTAAGAAAATATTACTAAGTTCCAAAGCTAAAGTTTTAGATATTTTAAAATTACAAGAAACTATTCCACCAAAAGCACTTACAGGATCACAAGCTAGTGCCAATTGATAACTTTTTAAATTATTTTTGTGTATAGAAACACCACAGGGATTTGCATGTTTTACTATAACTGTGCCCAAATTTCTTGGTAAAGATTTTGAAATAATTAGTGCCGAAAATAAATCATTATAGTTATTGTAACTTAATTGTTTGCCATGAATTTGTTCAATATTTAAATTTTTTGTCTTTGAGTAAATTCCAGCTTCTTGGTGCGGGTTTTCACCATATCTTAATTTTTCAATTAAATTTCCATAAATAACTTTCTTTTTTGGAAAATTATTATTTTGAATTTTATTAAAATAGTTTGAAATCACTGCATCGTAATAAGCAGTTTCAGAAAAAGCCTCCATGGACATTTTTTCTCTAAAACTTAAAGAGGTAAAACCTTTGTTTTGCTCTAATTCAGCAATTAGCCCATCATACTGACCAGAAGAAGTAATAACAGTTACATCGTTATAGTTTTTTGCAGCTGCTCTGACCATTGTTGGACCTCCAACATCAATATTTTCTATAATCTTTATGCGGTTATTTGTTTGTTCTAGAGTTTTTTCAAAAGGGTAGAAGTTAACAATTACTAAATCAATTTCCTCAAAATTATTTTTGATCAGGTCAGTTTTGTGAGATTTATTATTTCTTTTACTTAATATTCCAGCATGAATTTTAGGATGTAAGGTTTTAACTCTACCACCAAGTATTTCTGGTGAACCAGTGTATTCTGATACCTCTAAACACTTAAATTTTAGTTTTTTAATCTCCTTATAAGTACCACCAGAACTAATCAGTTCAATTTTATATTTAGTTAAAGCCTCTAATAGGTCTTTTAAATTATTTTTATCTGATACCGAAACTAAAGCTTTTTTAATTTTTTTCATTATAGTTTAGTGATTTCCCACTTTATAGTCTGATTATCATTGTTAGTCATTCCTGAAATAAATATATTTTTGCTATCAACAAAAGAATTTTTTTTACCAAAATACAATCCATTATCAATATTTATAGTATTGTGAGTAGAATTAAATTTCCACCCCTCCCCATCCAAATCAATAAGTATACTCTTGCCATCCAGTGTTTTCATTACTTTAATACTTGGTTCTAGATGAAATCTAATTTCAAATTTTAAATTTCTAATATCATTTTTTGAAATAATTTTATCATGTCCAATAAACTTCATTTGTTCAGGATAAAATTCAATCTCTCTATCATGTATGGCACCATATTGTTTTAAATAACCATCATGAGCAGCATTAATTTTCCAATAGTTTTTCTCAAAAACAATATTTTTTTTTATAATCCTAAGACCTTCATAAATTTTTGATTTTTTTGTAAACTTACATGAAGACCTGTCATCTAAAATTAGTGTACTATGTGTAGCACTCGACTTTGATATCTTATTTAATTGATGTTTAAAGTTTTGAAAATAACCAGAGTTACAAATCAATTTTTTTCCACCAGATAAGATTTCAAAAGACAAAGACCCTGCTTGATAATTTGATGAAAACTTTTTATCAGGAGTTGGACCAACATCCATAACTAGACAAATTTTTTTGTTATTAAGAATTGCATACCCACCCAATTCATTGTTTTGGTTTTTAAAATTGTAGCCAAACCTTTTTAAGTATTTATCAAGGTCAACGTTGTTATTTTCATGATTACCGTTAAACAGAAGATTGCATTTACTATCTTGCGTAGTAAAGGCATAAGCTTGACCTAGATAGTATATATTTTCATTAATAAATTCAGGTATTTCATTCTGAGATTCTTTAAGCCACTCTCTAATTAAAACAAAATATTTTAAATAAAAATTTAATTGTCTAATATTTCTTGACTTAGGAAAGCCATCATTATCAAAAGAAATTTTAACTAGTTTCCTTAATAGGTTTAATCCTATATTTAAATAGCCATCCCTATCCTGGTAAGATAAACCAGTTAATATAATCGCTGAGCAACCTATCATTTTATCATCTACCCATTCAGAAGCTTTTATTTCGTTGATTAAATGATTGATCTGTTTTTTTATAATATGGTTAAATTTCTTTTTGTAATTGTCACTACTATCTTCGTAGGTAAGACTAGAGTTAGAAAGCCAAGCAATTATTCTTTTTGCAACTATATCCACTTTCCAACTCTCAACGTCATATCGGTAGTTTTTTCTCATCCATTGTAGAATTATATTTTGGGTATCTTTTTTTGAAGATTTTAAATCCAAACTAAATAACCAAAAAAAACTATTCAAATTTATGAAGTGTTTGCTATTCAGTTTTTGGTTGTTCCATATTTCATCTAAAAAATAATTTTTGATATCAATTCTTTTTTTGTCATACTTTATGAGACAATCTAATAAACTTGGACTAGGTTTGTATTTTAAAGAAAAGTTACTACAAGAAGAAATTTTTTTATTATAAATGCTTGAATTTAAATATAGGGATCGAATATTTTTTTTTACAAGTATAAATAAATTATCTACAAAATTAAACGAATTTTTGAAAATCATTAATTTAACTTGATTTTAGAAGATCTATATTCTTTTTTATGTTCCCATTATTCTCTTTAAATACTGTTGTGCCAGATACTAAAATATTGGCTCCAGCCGCAATGGCCAGCTTATTGTTATCAAAATTAATTCCACCATCAATTTCAATGTCAAATTTCAAAGATTTTTGATCCTTTATTTTTTTTAAATCTTTAATTTTTTCTAATACATCGGGCATAAATTTTTGACCTCCAAATCCAGGATTTACGCTCATAATTAGAACCAAATCAATTTTATCTAATAGGTTTATTATTAAATCAATTTTAGTTTCAGGGTTTAGAGAAACACCTACTTTTTTATTTAATCTTTTAATGTGTTGAATAGAATCTTTTAAATCTTCAGTAGCTTCGGGGTGTATAGTGATAATATCTGCTCCTGCATCAGCATAATCTTGAATATATTTGTGAACAGGTGATATCATCAAGTGAACGTCAAAGGGAAGTTTTGTGTATTGCCTTAGAACTTTAATAATGGGTGGTCCCATAGTTAAATTTGGAACAAAATGACCATCCATCACATCTACATGGATCATGTCTGCGCCACCTTCCTCTAATCTCTTAATTTCATTTCCTAACTGACTAAAATCAGCTGATAATATTGAAGGTGAAATTTGTATTTTTTTCATTGATTACAATATTAATAGTATCAATTTTATTTTTTGATTTGAATTAATTATTTACCAAAAATACGATAAATTTCTGCAGCAATTTCACTTTCTAAAGGAAAAGACAGCATTCCCATGACAGAATATCCCAACAGATAAGGCACAAGGTAAAATCTGACCATATAAAAGAACCAAGCCACATAAAGTGGAACAAGAGGATCTATGATGAATGAAGGAGTGATTGGCTTAAATAAACGAATTAATGGGTTCGTCAATTTAACAAAAGCTTTCATAAAAAAAAATTCAGAGTTTTCTCTTTGAAAAATATTCATTGCAACTCTTCCAATGAGGGTCCACATAACGACACCTAAAATATAATCAATTATAAGAATAGAAGGATGAATTTCTGGCATAAATTAAAAAGGGAATTTTGTTTTTTAAATTAACTAAGGGGCGAAATAAGTCGCCCCTTACTATAAAAATTTAATTAGTGTTGTTTTCCTAGAACTGTTCTACCACTAGGAATACGAACTTCATCAATCATTGCTAAAGTTTTTGCGTCAGGTGCTTTAGTTGCTAAACTAACAGCAACCATGGCAACTAAACTAACCAATGATCCAACGATACCGAATGTAAGTTGCGTTATACCCCAGAATCCAGATCCACCATTACGTACCCAAATTAAGTACGCCATACCAGAACCTAATCCTAATAGCATTCCTGCAACAGCACCAGGTCCATTCGCTCTTTTCCACCATACACCAAGTACAAGTGGGAAGAATAGTCCTGACATCGCAAAGTCAAAAGCCCAAATTACTGAACCTAAGATACCTTGGATACCCATCGCGGCAATAGTTGCTCCAGCAAAACCAATTAATACAAGTAATACCCTTGCAACAATCAGTCTTTTTGC
>Ga0307986_10002525_pt1 | contig 13088 bp, 14 predicted proteins | sample EllFjometageno82_FD_203170 | JGI IMG/M metagenome (GOLD analysis project Ga0307986, IMG submission 203170) | Marine microbial communities from Ellis Fjord, Antarctic Ocean - #82 | ecosystem: Environmental > Aquatic > Marine > Unclassified | place: Southern Ocean | collected 2014-10-09
CATTTAGCACTGAGATTAAATCAGGGCTGTGACCAAAATATAAAAAATTATACCAAATCCGACAAGAACTCATTACATCAGAATTATCGTAAACAATAATATGATCAGAATTTTTAATTCCCAGATTCGAAACTGTTTCCTCCCAATATTTTGCGTCAGGCAACATGTGCGGTAGTAATGAATTTTGATCTGAAGTTTTTTCTAAATCAAAAAAATTTGAATTTTTTATATGCGCATTTTGAAATTCTCTTAAAGTATTTCTTTTTGTATTTGGCATATGCCATGAAGCATCCAATATTCTTACATTATCTAAATTATTAGCTAGCCAATTCGTTGATACTAAATTTTTCATCTTTTACTCTTTTCTATATATTTTTGATGATATTCCTCTGCTCTACAATAATTTTTTATTTTAGAAATAATAGTTTCAATTCTACCATTGTATTCTTTATTTAAATTATTTTTAAACTTAATGGCGTTTATTTTTTGTTCTTCTGTCTCATAAAAAATTTCACTTCTATACTGTGTTCCTATATCTGGGTATTGCATGTTTTTTTGCGTAGGATCATGCATCTTAAAAAATAAGTCCAACAATTTTTCATAAGATATTATTCTTTCATCGAAAGACAATCTCACAACTTCAGCATGTCCCGAGTTGCCTTCACAAACTTCTTCGTAAGTTATTTTTGCGTTTTCCCCCCCGGCATACCCCACTTCTGTTTCTATAATGCCAGTTTTGCTTTTAAAATTTTCCTCAGGCTTCCAAAAACAACCTAGAGCAAGTGTACATTTTTGCATAATTTATTTAATATGTTTAATTCTTATGAGGTTATTAAATTGTTAACACAAAATCAAATAGGCGTATTGTACATGATAGCAAGCGTAGTCTGCTTTTCCGCCATGGATATTTGTGTTAAATGGTTAAATTATTATCCTATAGGAGAAGTATTTTTTGCAAGATTCTTTATTGGTCTTTTTCCAATATTTTTTATTATTCCAAAAGATAAATTGTTTTCATTTTATAAAACTAAAAGACCGGGACTTCACGCTTTTAGAGCTGTAACTGGATCGCTCGCAATCATTGCGCTTTTTTTTGGACTTAGAGAGCTTCCATTGGCAGATGTTGTTTCATTAACTTTTGCTGGACCAATATTTGTCACTATCGCATCAATTTTATTTTTGTCAGAAAAGGTTGGCTTAAAAAGATGGTCTGCAGTCTCTTTAGGTTTTATTGGTATGCTATTGATTGTTCAACCTGCTTTTACTGAACTAAATTATTATTACATCACACCAATTATTTTTTGTATTTTTTTTGCTTGTGTAGCTATTAGCGTAAGATCTTTGTCTAAAACTGAGCCCATCTATAGAATAGCAATTTACTTCACAGTTTTGAATTGCTTATTGGGTCTCGCGACGTTGCCTTACGGATGGGTTGTTCCTACAAAAATAGATATTATCATTTTTATTATAATGGGACTTTGTGGCAGCATAGGAAATCTTTTATTAACACAAAGCTATAGAATCTCAGAAGCCTCTTTAGTAACACCTATAAAATATTTAAGTTTAGTTTTTGCTATAGTTTTTGGTTTTTTAATATGGAGTGAAGTGCCTAAGTTTTTAACATTACTGGGAGCATCCTTAGTAATTTTGAGTTCTTTCGTAATATTTATTAGAGAGACAAAACTAAAAAAACAAAAACATTCAATTTAGATAATGAAAAAATCTCCTCCGTATTGGATTAAGGCTAAAAAATTTTTATGTAGAAAAGACAAAATAATGAAAAAATTAATTTTAAAATATAAAGATGGATCTCTAATTACTAGAAATGATGTTTTTTACTCACTGTGTAAAAGCATAATCGGTCAACAAATTAGTGTTGCAGCGGCTAATTCAGTCTTTTTAAAATTTAATAAAAAATGTAATGGCAAAATTAATGCAAAGACAATTAATCTCTTATCTTTTGTGAGTCTTAAGAGTTGTGGTTTAAGTAGACAAAAGGTTAAAGGAATAAAGGATTTAGCAAAAAAAACTATTAATAAAAGTTTTAAACCCAATCTAATAAAAAAAATGAGTGATGAAGAAGCTATAGAATATTTATCTAGTTTAAGACAAATTGGAAGATGGTCAGCAGAAATGATATTATTGTTCACATTTAATAGATCAAATATTTGGCCACTACAAGATATTGGTCTTCTTCGAGCTATATCTAATAATTATAAAAAAAAGTATTTTCCCCCACCAAGTTTTTTAAAAAAACTAAATAAAAAATTTACCCCTTATTGTTCGGTGGCAACATGGTATCTTTGGCGATCAATAGATGATGAACCAATTCAGTATTAATATCCCTCAATAATTATGGCGTTAAAATTAGCCTTACCATCTCTAAAGGATTTTGCTTTTTGATATTCATTAGAATTATAACATTCTTTGGCTTTTTCGATGCTTGGAAACTCCACAATAACGTTTCTTTCAAAGTCATGTTTTCCCTCAATAATGAAATATTTACCTCCTCTTACTAAGTATTTTCCTCCAAATCTTTCAATCGCGAACTTAGCTCTAGTTGCATATTCTTTAAATGCTTCAGCATTATTTATACTCACTCTTACCACCCAGTAACCTTTGTTCATTTACAATTCCTCCAAAAAGATTTAAAAATTTTCTATGGCTAATAAATTAATCATAGATTGGAAAGAGTACAATTTAATTGTAGAAAAACTTGCAATAAAAATACATGAAAGTGGCTACAAACCAACAATGTTAATTGGTATAATGCGAGGAGGAGCACCAATCATCGATGTACTAAGCAGAGTATTTAAATTAAAATGTGCATATTTAGCAGTAGAATCGTATACCGGTGAAGGAACCGAAGATCAACAAGGTGAACTTGTGTTTTCAAGAGAGATAAGCTCAACAGTTCAAGACATGGGAGGAAGGCTTCTACTTTGTGACGATCTTTCAGATACAGGAGTAACTTTAAAAAAAAGTATAAATTGGCTAAAAAGCTACGAAGCAATAAAAAATATTGAAAGTATTAAAACAGCAGTTTTGTGGAAGAAAAAAGACTCAACATTTGAACCAGATTATTGTGCAGAGAGACTCGATACTAATCCTTGGATTGTACAACCTTTTGAACATTACGAAGAAGTAAGAATTGAAGATTTAATAAAGAAACACAAGAAGTAAATAAGGGCTAGCTTTCACCAGCCCCTAAATTTAATTTTCTAACTAACAGCAAAACTAGCAACACTTGCAATTGCAATAACCCATATAGCAGGTGAAGTTGAGCTAAACTTACCTGTTAAAATTTTTATTAAGGCATAAGAAATGAATGCTAAAGCAATACCATTACTAATACTATAAGTAAGTGGCATCGTAATCATTGCTAAAACAGCAGGACCAGACTCTGCAATATCATCCCACTCTATATCAGTAATGTTTCTTACAAAAAGAATAGAAACATAAAGCAAAGCAGCTCCGTCTATTTCTTTTGGTAAACTAGTTGCTAACGGTGAAAAAAATAAACAAGCTAAAAATAAAACTCCGATAACCAAAGAAGTCATTCCAGTTCTACCACCAGCTTTTACACCTGCACCTGACTCAACATAACTTGTTATTGTGCTTGTGCCCACTAATGCACCAGCAACAGTTCCAACACTGTCAGCTAGCATAGCTTTGTCTATATCTTTAACTTTTCCATCCTTACCAACTTTACCGGCAACGTTCGCTACTGATGTGAGAGTTCCAGTGGTATCAAAAAAGTCAATAAATAATAAAGTAAATATTACCGTAGACATTCCAGCTGTAAAAGCAGCAGTTAAATCAAATGCAAATAGATAAGTCATTGGAGGAGGTGCACTAATAATTCCATTAAATTTAGCCAACCCAGTAACCCAAGCAATAACACTAAATACAAGTATGCCTATAATTATATTGCCTCTGATTTTCATTTTTTCTAAAACAATCATAACTACAAAAGCAAGACAGGCTAAAAGAACTAAAGGATTTTTTATATCACCGAGTGTTACTAGTGTTACTGGATGATCTCCAACAACTCCCATTATTTCTAGCCCGATGATTGCAAGGAACAAACCAATTCCCCCGCCTATTCCAAGCTTTAAACTTTTTGGAATTGAATTAATTAACCATGCCCTTAAAGGTGTTAAAGATATTATTAGAAACAATATACCTGCTACTAAACATGCTCCCAAAGCAGCTTGAGGCGTATACCCCATACCAGCCACTACTCCGAACGCTAAAAATGCATTGATTCCCATTCCAGGCGCAAGACCGATTGGCCAAGTTTTTCCGTAGAATGCCATTATGAAACATGCAATTGCTGTCGCTACTATTGTTGCAGTGAATACTGCACCGAAATCAAAAAACCCTTTTTCCACACCAGCGAATTCGCCAGAAAGGATAAACGGGTTTAAAAACATGATATATGCCATAGTAAGAAATGTAGTTACACCGGCAATTACTTCTGTTTTAAAATTTGTTTTATGTTTTTTATATTCGAAATATTTTTCCATCATAGATGAACCTCCTGTTAATGCTAAATACTCTGATTCTTTTATAAAATCTTATGAAATATCAATTTTTTGATAGATTACAACCTATGGGTAATATTTCTGTTTATAAGTATAAGGTGTAATCTAATAAATATTAAATATGAAAAATTTGTTAATTTTTTTTACAGTACTTTTTAGTCTAATTTTTTTGACTTCTTGTCAAACAGTTTCAAATAAAATTGACAAGAAAACAACAGAAGAACAAAGAGAGCTAAGTAAGTGGCTCAATCAACCAGAGTCAGAATTAAAAATTGTTTTTGGTAAACCCGATAGAATTGATTTTAAAAACAAAAGTAAAAATAGATATTATGTTTATCTTTCAGAAAAATTGAAAATTAAGTGTGAAAGAAAATTTGAGATTGATTCAAATAATATGATAATAGGCTTTAGCAGTAAAAACTGTTTTTAAAGCATGAAAAGCAAAAACAAAAGCACCTTCATAGATTATTTTACAAAGGGAATTAAACAGCCAAATGATTTGAAAATTGGCGTTGAGCATGAGAGGTTTTTATTTGAAGGAAAAAATAAAAAAAGAATATCAATTAGTAAATTAAATAAACTTTTTGAGAATTTAAAAAAAAAAGGGTGGGAGCCAGTCCTAGAAAAAAAAAATATTATTGGACTTAAAAAAGGAAAAAAACAAATTACTACCGAGCCAGGTCTTCAGTGTGAGCTATCAGGAGAGCCGCTTGAAAACATACATCAAGTTTGCAATGAAAGCGCAAATTATTTAAAAGAGATTACAGAGGCAAGCATAGGACTAGACATTAACACTGCATCAGTAGGTTTTGATCCATTTAACAAAATTGATCAAATAACAAGAAGCCCGAAAGAAAGATACAAAATAATGACTAACGAAATGCCAAAAAGTGGCAAACTCAGCTTAGACATGATGTACAGAACATGTGGAATACAAATAAATTATGATTATACCTCTGAAAGTAATTTTGAAAAAATATTTAAACTAGGAAACTATTTAGTTCCATTAACAATTGCTTTATATGCCAATTCTCCTTTTGAAAACAATAAACCTACTGGCTATCATTCATATAGAAATAAAATTTGGCAAAAAACATCAAGAGGAGGAATTATGCCAATTGCTTTTGAAAAAATGACTTTTGAAAAATATTTTGATTTTATTATTAATTACCCAATTCTTTTTGCTGTAAAAAATAAAGAATATATTCACCCAAACGGCCAGACGTTTAAAGATTTTATAGAAGGAAAATTTACCAATATTAATGGTGAGGCTAATATAAAAGATTTTGAAATTCACCTATCAACTATTTTTACTGAAGTTAGGTTGAAACAATATATAGAAGTGAGATCCTTAGACACGTGCGATTGGGGATGCATATGTAATGGTCCAGCATTTTTTACTGGCCTATTTTATGGCCCTCTAGATGAGGCTTCTAGTATTGTTTCTAAATGGAGAAAAGAGAATGTGATGAACGCTTATTTGGACTCTCCAAAAACCGGTCTTTCTACAGAATTAGAGGGAAAAAAACTTTATGAATGGGGAAATATTTTTCTCAAATTAGCGAAAGATGGATTGATAAATAGAAAAAAAATGAATGCTAGTAATAAAGATGAAACTATTTATTTACTTCATACTGAAAATGTAATTAAAAATAGAAAAAATAGAGCACAATTGCTACTAGAAAGATTCAATAAAACAAAGAATTTAGATTTTTTTAATGATGAAAAAGAAGATTTTAGCTATTCAGGGCTCTAGCCTCAAAAATGTTAATATAAAAACTGACTCAACTTTATTCCTGGCATTAGAGGCTCAGAAAAGAGGATACCAAGTATATTACTTTGAGCCTAAAGATCTGAGTTTTTTAGACGGTAAAGTAATTGCCAAATGTCTTTGTTTAACTTTTTATGAAAATAAAAAAATTTTTTACAAGATTAGTAAAAAACTAAATTGTGATTTATCAAATGTAAAAGTTTTATTAATAAGGAATGAACCCCCTTTTAATCAGCAATATATAAATTCTACCTTTATTTTAGAACATATAGATAAAAAAGTTAAAATCATAAATCACCCCAAATCTATCAGGGAAGTCCCTGAAAAACTTTTTTCAATTCGCTTATTTAAATTCATGCCCCCAACATTAATCAGTCAAAACTTGGATGAAATTAAAAAATTTTTTAAAAAAAATAAAAAAATAATTGTTAAACCTATTAATGGATATAGTGGCAATGAAGTCGTTCTATTGAGAAAATTTAATAGCAAAATAGTAAATAAATATTTAAAAAAATATAATCACACAATATTTCAAAAATTTTTACCTAAAATATCTAATGGAGACAAAAGAGTATTTATAATAAATGGAAAAATTAAAGGCTCAATTTCAAGAGTGCCAAAAAAAAGAAGTATCTTATCCAACATGAGCAAAGGTGCTATTGCTAAAAAAAGTAAACTTACTAAAAAAGAGATACAAATTAGCCTACAAGTTGCTAATTTACTTAAACAGAATAATATTTATTTTGCCGGTATTGATTTTATTCAAGACAAACTAATTGGTGACATTAATGTAACGAGTCCTACCGGACTAGCTACTTACTACAATCTAACAGGAGTTAATCTATCTAAATATTTTTGGGATAATATTTAAATTTTATTTGAAATTTTTAAAGCAAAAGCGTAATCAAAAGCTATTTCCTCTATAGCGGCGGTTCTTCCGCTCTTACCACCATGTCCCGCATCCATCTCACATTTCATAAGAAGTAAATTATTATCAGTTTTAAAATCTCTTAATTTAGCACAATATTTTGTTGGTTCATCAAATAGCACTCTAGAATCTGACAAAGATGTTGTGATAAGTATATGGGGATAGTCTTTTTTTTCAATATTGTTATAAGGAGCATAACCAAGAATATATTCAAAATGTTTCTTGTTATTTTTCGCATCTCCAAATTCCAAAAGCTCCCCTTTTGTGAGTGGTAGCGAATGGTCCATATTTGTTGTTAAATTATCTACGAAAGGCACGGCCATGATCGCTCCTAATAACAAGTCGGGAACTTGATTTACAATATTACCTAAAAGCAAACCTCCCGCACTTCCACCATAAGCTATAATTTTTTTTTTACTAGTATATTTCTTTTCAATTAAGAATTTTGCGCAACAAATAAAATCAGAAAAAGTATTTTTTTTATTTAGCATTTTACCCTCTTTCCACCAGCGCATTCCTCTTTCCATTCCTCCTCTAATATGACAAGTAACCCAGATGATATTCCTATTAATCAAACTTAATCTTGTGGATGAGAAATTTGGTCCCATAGACATTCCATAACTCCCATAACCATATAATAAAACATGTGCATTACCGTCTAGCTTTGTTTTTTTATGATAAGTAATAGTCATAGGAATTTGACGACCATCGTGACTTGCGCAGTTTAATCTTTCAACAATATAGTCATCTCTGTTATGTCCAGAAGGAACCATCTGTTCTTTTACCAATTTTTTCTCTTTAGTTTTGATGTTATATTCGTAAGTTCGAGAAGGAGTCTTAGGAGAATCATAACCTATTCTAATAACGTCAGTATTTTTGTCTTTTTGCATAAGACTAATACCAGGACTAATAACTTGCTCTTCTGTAATTTTTAATTCTTCTTCTGCATTAGTCTTAATATTTCTTATATAAATTTTAGCTAAGGCATTAGAAATTTCAGAACGAATAATCCAATCATTTAAAAAAGTTAAACCCCCGATAAGAGTACCTTCTTTTGAAGGAATAAAATCCATCCAATCATTTATATTTTTATGTAGGCATCTCGAAATTTTAAAATCCTCTGCATTTTTATTTGTATTCATCCAAAAAAAATCATTCCAACTATTAATTGAATACTGAACACCTTCTTCTCTTGCAATAAATATTTTAGGTTTTAAATCTTTATTATTTTTATCTATATAATAAATTTCTGAGGTAGTGTGCTCTGAAGTAGAAATAAAATAAAATTTTTCATCAGAGCTTGTGCCGATGCCACAAGTAAATCTTTCATCTTTTTCTTCATAAATTAATTTATCCCCTTTAACTGACGAACCTAATCTATGTTGGTAAATCTTTCTAGGTCTATGCAGACTATCAAGTTTTGTATAAAAAAAAGATAAATCATCATATGCCCATGTAATGCTTCCTGAAGTTTCAAGTATAGGTTCTTCAATAATTTTTTTATCAGAAATTCTTCTAATATTTATTGTAAAATATTCACTTCCTTTATCATCAATTGAATAAGCTAGAAGTTCATCGTTATTTGAGACCTCAATATCACCGGCGCTAAAAAATTTTTTTCCTTCAGCTTCAATATCACCATCCCAATATGTTTCAATTTCATTACTGCCTATTTTTTTTCTTAATTGCTTGGAATAATTCCCTTTTTCTGTAGTTTTAGTCCAGTATTCATATTTTAAGTCTTTAAACTTTAAACTCTCGTCTTCGAGTTTTATTCTTCCTTCAATTTCTGTAAATAATTCCTTTTGAATAGGTTTTGTGTCTTCAGTATTTTTTTCTGTGTATATATTTTCTTGTTCAAGATAGGTTTTCACTTCAGGATTAAGTTTAGCTTTATCCCGCAGTATTTCTAGGCAGTTTTTTTGATGAACCCAAGAATAATCATCCTCCCACTCGTAACTGTGACAAGATTTTTTTTCTGTTTGTTTTCTAAGTTGTGGTATTTTCATTTATAAAAAAAATTATATGAATTTGTTCTTATTAGGAATTATCATTTTTGTCATTGTTTATTTATTTTTAAATTGGTTTGCTGGCACTAGTTCTAAAAAAATAGCATTAACAATAAAAAAAATAGCAGTGTATTTATCTCTTGCGCTTGCAGCAATATTTACAATTGGAGGAAAATACCTTTTTTCTCTCCCTTTTCTTTTTGTAATATTAAGTGGATTAAAGATAAAAGGTTTAACAGCACTTCAAGTGGTACAATTATGGAGATTAATTCAATTTTTAAAAAATTCAGGAAAATTCTCTAATAATAAATTTAAACAATCTCAAGCATCAACAAGCGTTACCACTGATGAAGCTTACAAATTATTAGGTTTATCAAAAGGATGTTCAAAAGACGAAGTTTTACAAGCAGCAATGAAAATGCAAAAAAAAATTCATCCGGATATGAATAGAGAAATCAAAACAGAAAGACTAAGTCAATTAGTTAATGAAGCAAGAGATAAAATTCTAAAAACTGATTTTAATTAATTTAATAATTTTAGAGTTTTTTTATATACTAATGAAAAAGATATTTTATCACCACCTAAAGTATCGTGAGTTGTACTTTCTTCTGTTTCTCCTTCAGGCACAATTACAGAAATATTTTTTGAATATTTACCATAGGCCATTACGGGACTATCCATAAATAGTGCCAAACATTTTAATCCTAAAGCTGAAGCAATATGAAGCCAGCCAGTATCATTGCCAATATATAAGTCACAATTTTTTATAATAGGCATCGTATCTTTTATTTTTAGATTTTTGAATGATATACAATTTATTCCTATTTTAGAATTAATTATTTGATTTATTAAGTCTTCATCATTTTTTCCACCAGCTAAATAAAACTTACATGGAAAATTTTTATTTAATTTTTCACATAGATTAATATAATTATTTATGCCCCATCTCTTAGTAGGTCCGCTAGCAGATAGCCCAATGCAAATATGTTTTTGGTTTCCATCAAAAGGTTCTTGAATTTTATTTTCTTTAAGTATTATTTTTGGTTGAGTTGAAATAATTTCATTTAAATATTCTTCTGTAAAAATCTTAGCAGAAAGTACAATATTATCATTTTTTCTAAATAATGGATATTGTATAATTTTTTTTATGCCAGCGTATTTAGAAATTAAATAATACCTTAACGAACTATTAAAAATAAAAACCTTATCAAAATTTCTGCTTTTAATTTCTTTGGATATTTTTATGAATCCAAAAAATCCGTCATGATTTTCATTTTTTTCTTTACTTCTTTCGAGAAAAATTATTTCGTTAATACAATCATCATCTTGTAAAATTTCATCAGCTTTGGAGTTTTTTTTTACAAGAAGAGTTACGGGTGCGTTGTATTTTTTAGAAATAGCGTGAATATATGGCAAATATATAACCATATCTCCCATGCCAATCTTCGGTTGTATTACAAGAACTTTCATTTTTAATTTTATTATTATAACTTAGAGTAATTAAAAAAGGTAAGATTATGATTAAAAGAGGAATATACGCAGCAGGTTTAAGCATTATTAATGAAGATTATTCTTTAAATATTAGCGCCACTATTGCCCACGCAGAATTAGCAATTAAAAAAGGTTTGCACGGGGTCTTCTTTTTTGGTTCTACTGGGCAAAGTCAATTAATATCAGTTTCAGAAAAAAAGCATCTCATATCAAGTTTAGCAAGTCATAAATTAAGAAAAAAATTTTTTCTTGGCACAGGAAATAACTCATTAAAAGAAAATATTGAAATTATCACTTATGCTATGGAGTACAATTTTCAAACATTTTTAATAATGCCCCCCGCATACTACAAAGGTAATAGTGATGAAGGAATAGAAAATTTTTATACTTCAATTATTTCTGCGGCTCCAAAGATAAAAATAATTCTGTATAATTTTGAAAAACTTAGTGGATTTAAATTCTCAGAAGATTTAGTAAAAAAATTAGTAAACAAATTTCCTAAAAATATAATAGGCTGCAAGGACTCAAGTTATAATTTATATGAGCATCTTAAACTTCCTAATTTTTTTATTTTTCCAGGCTCAGAGGCAAAACTTTTTAATGGCCTGAAAGTAGGGTGTGCCGGGTGTATTTCGGCAGTAACAAATGTTACCCATGAACTTGCAAGAAAAGTTTTTGATGACTTTGAAAACAATACTAAACAAGAAGTTAATAAAAAGTTAATAGCTGTAAGAGAGACCTTTGACGAATATAATTTAATTTCTGGAATACATAGTTTTATGTCTATAAATGATAAAAAATATGAAAAGCTTTTGCCTCCACTGGTAAAACTTTCTACTGAAAAACAAAAAGAACTTTTATTAAAACTAAAAAATTTAGATTTTATACCTGCTAAAAATATAGCTGCATAATGAATTTAGTTGCTAAATTATTTGATAGGACCCTAAAAAAAGGAGGAATAATATTAATTGATTCATCTGGAAAAAAATTTATTTGTGGACGCCCTGATAAAAAAAAACCTATCACAGTTAAATTATTAAAAAAAAATTTGAATTGGAAAATAATACTAAATGCGGATCTTGCCTTTCCCGAGGGATACATTAATGGAGATTTAATTATTGAAAACGCATCTTTAGCTGAATTTTTAAATTTAATTTTCAAAAATGTTGGAAGAAAAGAAATAACATTTACTACCCATGTAGTAAAAAGGTTACTACATTTTTGGAGATTTATTAGTAACTATAATTTACCAGGTAAATCAAAAAAAGATGTTCAACATCACTATGATGTAGGTGGAGCAAAGGGAGAAAAACTATATGATATTTTTTTGGATAAAATTCACAGACAATATTCATGCGCATATTTTAAAAATTCTAATGAGAGTTTAGAGGAAGCTCAACAAAATAAAATAGATCACATCATTAAAAAGTTAGATATTAAGCCAGGTCAAAAAATATTGGACATAGGATGCGGATGGGGAGGACTGGCATTTGAAATAGCCAAACAAAAAAAATGTAAAGTCACAGGCATTTCGCTTAGCCATAATCAAATTAACTATTGTAAGGAAAAATCTAAAGAAAAAAACTTAGATAACCAGGTCAATTTTGAGCTTATTGATTATCGTTTAATAAGGGGCAAATTTGATCGAATTGTAAGCGTTGGAATGTTGGAACACATAGGAAAAAAATTCTACAAAACATTTTTCAAAAAGATTCATGATTTACTTAAAGATGATGGAATAAGTTTAGTGCATACAATAGGTTCAATTGACTATCAACAACCTACGGCTCCATTTATTCAAAAATATATTTTTCCAGGAGGAATAGTGCCATCATTAAGTGATCTAATCACCCCAATAGAAAAGACAGGTTTGATAGCCAATGATATAGAAACAATGATTAGACATTATGATAAAACTCTAGAGTTATGGTTGCAAAGATTTAATAATAGAAAATCAGAAGTAAAAGACATGTTTGACGAAAAATTTGTCAAAATGTGGGAGTTTTATCTTGCTAGTTGTGCATCGGCTTTTAAGTACAGGGACCTTGTCGTCTTTCAATTGCAGCTTGTGAAAAGTTTTGATTCAATACCAAGTAATCGAAGAGACTATATTTATTCATAAAAACTGATATTCAGTAAGGTTAGAGCATGAAAAAAAATATTAAAAGTAATAAAGTACAAAAAAAATCAGTTAAAGTTCTGAGAAAAAAAAGACCAATCAAAATATTCAGAAAAAAAAATTTCAAAAAAACAGTAAAAAAAAAGAAAAGAAAAAACCTTAAGAATATTAAAAAAAATTCTAGAAAAAAAATATTAAAAAAAACGAATTCAAATAAAAGAAA
>Ga0307986_10002529_pt1 | contig 13085 bp, 12 predicted proteins | sample EllFjometageno82_FD_203170 | JGI IMG/M metagenome (GOLD analysis project Ga0307986, IMG submission 203170) | Marine microbial communities from Ellis Fjord, Antarctic Ocean - #82 | ecosystem: Environmental > Aquatic > Marine > Unclassified | place: Southern Ocean | collected 2014-10-09
GAATTTAACAAATATTAAAATATTATGGCTGGAAGTTTAAATAAAGTATTATTAATTGGTCGTTTGGGCGCAGACCCAGAAATCAAACAAATGGTAAACGGAAAAAGTGTAGCAAGACTTAGTTTGGCTACAAGTCAATCCTGGAAAGATAAGAGTACTGGTGAAAAAAAAGAAAAAACTGAATGGCACCGTGTAGTTGTATTTAATGAAGGTCTTGTAAACGTTATTCAGCAATATCTTAAAAAAGGAGCCCAAATATATATTGAGGGTCAAATGACTACGAGAAAATGGAAAGACGAGCAATCTGGCCAAGACAAGTATTCAACTGAAATTGTACTTCAAGGGTACAATTCTACTTTAACAATGCTTGGTGGTGGTAACACAGGTGGTGGTGGAATTCAAAATGATACATCTCAACAAAATAATAATATAGAAGACTCACCTCAAGTTTCTAACGATATGGACGACGAAATCCCATTTTAGTAACTATGCAAAAAACTGAAGTACCAAAAGAAGAGAATATCAAATCAATCTCTATGCATGATGAGATGAGTTCATCTTATCTTTCTTATGCAATGAGTGTTATTGTTAGTCGTGCTCTACCTGACATTAGGGATGGATTAAAACCTGTTCACCGTAGAATTTTATTTGCTATGTACAAAGGTGGTTATGATTGGTCTAAACAATTTAGAAAATCTGCAAGAATTGTTGGAGATGTAATCGGTAAATATCATCCACATGGTGATCAATCTGTTTATGACGCTTTGGTAAGAATGGTTCAAGATTTTTCAATGAGCCTTCCACTAGTCCAAGGTCAAGGTAACTTTGGATCTATTGATGGAGATCCAGCTGCCGCCATGAGGTATACTGAAACACGACTTGCAAAAGTTTCGCAGTTTCTTATTGATGACATTGAAAAAAATACCGTTTCATATAAAAGTAATTATGACGAAACAGAAAAAGAACCAACTGTTTTACCAGCTCAATACCCAAATCTTCTAGTTAACGGAGCAGGCGGTATAGCTGTTGGTATGGCAACAAGTATTCCCCCACATAATCTAGGTGAAATTATTAATGGAACTTTAGCTTTGATTGAAAATAAAGACGTAAAAATAAAAGAATTAATGAAGCACATTCCAGGTCCAGACTTTCCTACCGGTGGAGTTATTATAGGGAAAGACATTATCAAACAAGGTTACAATAAAGGAAGAGGATCATTTAAAATTAGAGGAGAAGTGTCAGTAGAGACACTTAAAAATGGAAGAGATAGACTTGTTATAACCTCAATACCATATCAGGTTAATAAATCGGTTCTCAATGAAAGAATTGCCCAATTAGTAAGAGAGAAAAAAATCGAAGGTATAAAGGATATAAGAGATGAATCGAACAGAGAAGGCATAAGAGTTGCCATAGATTTAAGAAATGGTGTTGAGCCAGAAACCATTAAAAGACAACTTTACAAAAACACACAAATAGAAAGTTCTTTTGGTTTTAATACTCTTGCTATTGTCAAAGGAAAACCTGAATTATGTAATTTAAAAGATTTTTTATCAAATTTTTTAACGTTTAGAGAAGATGTAGTAATAAAAAAAACTAAATTTGATTTAAAAAAAGCCGAAGATAGAGCGCACATTTTAATAGGCTTATCTGTTTCAGTAGAAAACCTAGATAAAATAATAAAGATAATAAGATCATCAAAGACACCTGATGATGCAAAGAAGTCTATTTTAAATACTAAATGGAAAATTAACAAATCTCTTAAATTAATCTCTTTAGTAGAGGATAAAAAAAATAAAAATCTTTACTCTCTTTCAGACTTTCAGGTGACTGCAATTTTAGAACTAAGGTTACAAAAGTTAACAGCATTAGGAATTAATGAAATAGAAGTTGAAATTAAAAAATTAGCAGAATTAATAACTGGTTATAAAAAGATTATAAATTCAAAAAAAGAGTTATTAAAAGTTATAGGTGAAGAACTTAAGGGTATAAAAGAAAAGTTTGCCGTTCCAAGAAGAACTAAAATTATTGATGCGGTATTAAATTATGATATAGAGGAAACTATTCAAAAACAATCAGTAATAATTACAGTTACACTTCAAGGATATATCAAAAGAGGCTCATTAGACAGTGTTAAACAACAAAAAAGAGGTGGTAAAGGAAAGTCTGGAATTACCACAAGAGATCAAGACTCTGTAATTCAAACTTTGTCAGTTAATACTCACACTTCTGTCCTCTTCTTTTCCACTGAAGGTTTAGTTTATAAAGTTAAAGCATGGAAAATACCAGAAGGTTCAACTATCTCTAAGGGGAAATCTTTATTTAACATCTTGCCTTTAAAAAATCATCAGTCAATTAGTTCGATTATGCCAATGCCCGAAGACGAAACTGAGTCTAAAAATTATCAAATAATATTTGCAACTGCCCAGGGTAAAGTAAGAAAAAATAGTTTAGAAGATTTTTCTTCAATAAATGCTTCTGGTAAAATAGCTATGAAGCTAGATAATAATGATAAGATTGTAGGAGTAAAAATTTGTCAAGATGACCAAGATATAATCTTAAGCACAAACTTGGGTAAGTGTATTAGATTTGAAGCAAAAAAACTAAGGGTATTTAAGGGTAGATCGTCAAAAGGAATTAAAGGAATAGAATTGGGACCTAAAGATCAAATTGTATCTCTTTCTGTCATTGATAATGATAAAAAAAATAAGAATGGTAAAATATCTAAAGATGAAAAATCCGAAATCAAAGCAAAAGAAAAGTTTGTTTTATCAATAAGTGAAAATGGATATGGCAAAAAAACTTCTCATACAGATTACCGAGTAACTAACCGTGGGGGTAAAGGAATTATAGGAATTGTAAATTCACCTAGAAATGGGAATATAACGTCTTCATTTCCTGTTTATGAGGGGGATGAAATTTTAATTTCAACAAATAAAGGACGAGTGATCAGAGTTGCTGTAAAAGAAATTAGATCAGCTGGGAGAAACACCCAGGGAGTGAGGATTATTAAATTATCTGGTGATGAAAAAGTTGTTTCAGCGATTAAAATTGATGATAATTTAATCTAATGAATAAAATAGCTGTATATCCAGGTACGTTTGACCCTATTACCTATGGCCACATAGATGTAATTAAAAAAGCACTAAAATTATTTGATAAAATTATAGTTGGAGTTTCAAATGTAAGCAGCAAAAATTATTTATTTAGTTCTGATGAGAGAATAGATATTGTTAATAAAGCTTTATTTAAAGATCTTAAGTTTAATAAAAAAAAAATCTTAGTTGTCTCTTTTAGCTCATTAACTACAGATTTATGTAAAAAATACAAATCCAATATCATATTAAGAGGTTTAAGAGCTGTATCTGATTTTGAGTACGAATATCAGTTAGCAGGCATGAATAGAAAATTAAATCATAATATAGAAACAATTTTTTTAATGTCTGATGTCGAAAATCAAATTATTTCATCAAGATTTGTTAAAGAAATTGTTAAATTAGGTGGAGATATAAAAAAATTTACTACAAAAAGTACAATTAAATCTTTAAAAGAAAAATATGAATAGGTTTATAATTAATTTATTAATTTTATTTTTTTTAATTACCAATCAATCAATAGCACAGGAGAATATAATGATTTTAAAACTAAAAGACGGAGATGTAAAAATTGAATTATTTGAAGATGTTGCCCCTAAACATGTTAAAAGAATTAAGGAATTAGCTGATAGTGGAAAATATAATAATGTTGTATTTCACAGGGTTATTGATGGTTTTATGGCACAAACTGGAGATGTAAAATTTGGTAATTCTGATTCTAGTGATTTTGATTTAAAAAGAGCTGGTATGGGTGGCTCAGATTTGCCTGATTTAAAACAGGAATTTAGCAGTACTCCACATGACAGGGGAACCTTGTCGATGGCAAGATCATCTGACCCAGATAGTGCTAACAGTCAATTTTTTATTTGTTTTAAACCTTCAGCATTTTTAGATAGGCAATATACTGTATTTGGAAAAGTTATCGAAGGTATGGAACTTGTTGATAAAATTAAAAGGGGTGATGAGGCTAATAATGGTTCTGTTTCTGATCCTGATAAGATTATTAGTTTTAAATCACAATAATTTCCTTAATGGCATTAAAAAATTTTGCCTTTAAAGTTTTAAATAAAGATAAATTTGCAAGACGAGGAGTGATTGAAACCCATCGGGGCAATATCAATACACCTGCTTTTATGCCCGTTGGAACACAAGCAACTGTTAAAGCTTGTACAATTGATGATGTAAAAAAAACAGGTTCTGAAATTATTTTATCAAACACCTATCATTTAATGATTAGACCTGGTGTTGAAAGAATTCATTCTGCTGGAGGATTGAATAATTTTATGAATTGTAATTTACCAATATTAACTGACTCGGGTGGTTTTCAAGTAATGTCACTTTCTAAACTTAATAAAATAGATAGAGAAAAAGGAGCTATATTCAATTCGCACGTAGATGGAAAAAAATTTTTCTTGAGTCCAGAGGAGAGTATACGAATTCAACTGGGTCTCAACTCCGATATAGTAATGATAATGGATGAATGCCCACGAAAATCTAATGATTACAATTTAATTAAAAAATCGATGGATTTATCTCTTTATTGGGCCGAAAGATCAAAAAAAGCTTTTGGAAATAATCCCCATAAAGCCCTTTTCGGTATTATTCAGGGAGGCCTCTTTAAAGATTTAAGAAAAGTGTCTCTAAACGCACTGATGAATATTGGCTTTGATGGTTATGCACTGGGAGGACTTGCTGTTGGTGAAAGTCAAAAAGAAATGTTTGAAGTTTTAGATAATATAAAATCAGACCTTCCTAGTGAAAAACCTCATTACCTAATGGGTGTTGGAACACCATCTGATATTTTGGGTGCTGTAAAAAGAGGTATTGATATGTTTGATTGTGTTTTGCCCACAAGATCAGGAAGAACAGGCTTGGCATTTACTTGGCAAGGTAGAATTAATATTAAAAACAATAAATATACAAAAGATAATTCACCATTAGATCCTGATTGTGACAATTTTAACTTAAATAAATATTCTAAAAATTATTTGAACCATTTATTTAATACTAACGAAATATTGGCTTCTATGCTTTTAACACTGCATAATATCAATTTTTATCAGGAATTAATGAGTGCTATCCGTGAAAATATCAACAATGGTACGTTTGATGAATTTCACAATAAATACGTTGATAAGTTGTAAAACTTAATATTTTTATCAAAATGATGTTTGAATTATCAAAATAATTCTATATATACAATTTTCATTCAAGTGAATGTTGTGGGCCCTTAGCTCAGTTGGTAGAGCAATTCCCTTTTAAGGAATGGGTCGATGGTTCGAGTCCATCAGGGCTCACCAATCATTCACATATTTTGAATTTATTAAATTTTAATTGGTGGATAATCTAATATTATTTCGTTAGACCACTCATTAATTTTTTTTATTCTATTATCTGCAGAAGGATGTGTGCTCATGAACTCAGGTGGGGCTTTACCTTTATTAAATTCTTTCATTCTTTCCCAAATTTTAACAGTTTCTCTTATATCGTAACCTGATAATGATGAAAAAATCATTCCAAGATAGTCAGCTTCACTTTCTTGTTTTCTATTAAAAGGATTCATTATCCCAAGCTGAGAAAGTAAACCTACTGTATTCATTCCAGTAGCTCTATTTACTTGAGATAATTTACCTCCAGTAAAAATATCAAGAAGTTGAGTGCTTGTATTTAAAATCACTCCTCTGCTAGCTCTTTCAACAGAGTGTTTTGCTACAGCGTGTGCAATTTCATGACCCATAACAGCTGCTAGGCCATTTCTATTTTTTGTAACATCCAATATACCTGTATAAACAGCAATTTTACCACCTGGCATACACCACGCATTTCTAACTTTATCGTTATCTATTAGTATATATTCCCAATCAAAATTTACCGTAGGATCATTAATTTTTTCTTTAAGAAAATATTCACCAATAGCATTTTCCATTTTTTTCCCAATATCTTTTATTTCATTTAATTTTTTTATATCTTCACTCATTTTTTCTTTTTCTTTTACTTTTTCATAAATTTGAGCTGCCTGAGCATTTAATTTGGCCTCTGGAATAATTTTTAATTGACGTCTTTGAGTTATAGGAGCGGTAGAACATCCATCCAGGACAATTCCACAGCAACCACAACCAACATAAGTTAAAAATTTTCTTCTATCCATTTTGTTATAACATTGATAATATATATTTTTTATGAATCTAAATAATAAGATATTATTAGTACTGTTCTTTATTGCAATAACATTTGTTATTTATTCTAGTTTTAAATAAATGCCCATAAATACAAAAAAGAGATCAATAGCACTAATACTCAGGAACTATTTCATAACAGGTGTAGTTGTTTTAATTCCAATAGGTTTTACTTTATATTTAAGTAAATTCTTAATTGGTCTTTCATCAGGAATTATTCCAGAAAATATAAACCCAAATAATTATTTACCTTATTCAATCCCTGGAATTGAAATCATTATATCAATTATATTTATTACTATCGTGGGAGGGTTGTCTTTATCATTTTTAGGTAAAAAAATCTTAAAATTAATAGATGATTTATTTAAAAAAATACCTTTTTTAAGAACAGTTTATTCAGCTATCTTACAAATGACTGAAACCTTTTCACAAAAAGATGGTGAAAAAAAAAGTGTAGTTTTAATTGAGTATCCTAGAAAAGGTGTCTGGGCAGTTGGTTTTGCAACAAAAGAAAATACAGGTGAAATGGCTAAAAAAACAAATCAAAAACTTGTAAATGTATTTGTTCCAACTACACCAAATCCCACAAGTGGATTTCTTTTAATGTTCCCAGTAGATGAGGTAATATACCTAAATATGACTTTTGAAGAAGCATCTAAATTTGTAGTATCAGCAGGAACTTCGTCAAATAAAAGTTAAACCATATCGTTAATTATGTCTGCTTGATCATATAATTTTAGCAATGCTTTATATTTATCAATATTTATATTTTCTAATTCTATTTTTTTAATTTGTTTCTCTGCCATTAAAAACAAATCTTCGTTTTGAATGGGGTCAGCTAATCTAAAGTATTTAACACCACTCTGTTTAAAACCGAGTAAATCTCCAAAACCTCTTAATTTCATGTCTTCTTCAGAAATTTCAAATCCATCATTTGAATTTTTTAAAATATTAATTCTTTTTTTTGCATTAATACTCAAATTCGATTTAAACATCAAGATACAGCTAGCTTGTTTGGTTCCTCGTCCAACCCTTCCTCTTAATTGATGTAATTGTGATAACCCAAATTTATTGGCATTTTCGATTATAATCACATTAGCGTTAGGAAAGTCTATCCCAACTTCTATAATTGTTGTTGAAACTAAAATTGAATACTCTTTATTTAAAAATTTATTTAATATTTCTTCCTTTTCTTCAATGTCAATCTTGCCATGAAGTAGAGCAACTTTGTTGGGAAAAATTTTATTAAGAAATTTAAATTTTGTAACTGAAGATTGGTGATCTAATTTTTTTGATTCCTCAATTAGAGGACAAACCCAAAATACCTGATTTCCTGCTTTTATTTCTTTTTTAACAAAATTAATAACATCATCTATTTTACTTTCCAATTTACTATATGTTTTAACCTCTTTTCTATTACTCGGTTTTTCTTTAATAATAGATACATCCATATCACCGTAAACTGACATGGTTAAAGTTCTGGGTATTGGTGTTGCTGACATTAAAAGTACATCACAATTATCACCACCTTTATCAGATAATAACTTTCTTTGCCTCACACCGAATTTATGTTGTTCGTCAATTATAATATAACCAAGATTTGAAAAAATTATTTTTTTTTGAAAAATTGCGTGAGTTCCAAAAATCATATGAATTTTATTATCATTTAATTCTTTCACAATTCTTTTTTTTTCAGTATTTTCACTTTTACTTGAAAGTAATTCAATGTGGATGTTTTTAGGAAATAGTTTTTTAGCTAGTGTAAAATGTTGTTTTGCTAATATTTCAGTAGGAGCCATTAATGCCACTTGAAAGCCAGAATTAATAACACTTAATGAAGAAATTAAAGCAACAATGGTTTTACCACTCCCCACGTCGCCCTGTAAAAGCCTAAACATTTTACTTTTAGAATTTAAATCCTTATTAATATCAATTAATGAACTCTTTTGATCATTTGTAAGGTTAAAATCTAACTTGTTAATAATATTATAATAAGCTTTTTCTGTAAAATTTTTAGATGTCTTTTTAATCTTTTTAATTTTTTTTCTGATTTCAGAGTTAACTAAAAATGAAGCAAGTATCTCATCATAAGCAAGTCTCTTATAAAAATGTGATTTATAATTTTCAATGTTTGTGGGATCGTGTAATTTAACTATAGCTTCATTCCAGCTTTCGTTATTAAAATTTTTTAAAATTTCTTCATCGTGCCATTCCTCCAGTTTTGGTAGATTTTCTAATATCTGATTAATTATCTTATTATAAGCTTTTTCTGTAATCCCATCTGTTAATGAATATTTATTATCCAGAGTTCCGATCAATGAACTATCTTGAGAAATATAAGTGGGGTTTGTTATTTGGTATCGCCCCTTATAGTTACTGATCTTACCGTTAATTGTTACCTCCTTATTTAGAGGTAAAATTTTTCTTACATATCCTTCGTGACTGTTAAAAAATATACAATCAATTTTTCCTGTTTCATCTAGACAGTTAACTCTATTTGGTAAATTTCTAACTCTTGGAAATTGATATTTTAATGGAATTATTCTGATAGTTTGAACTGCACCAATTTGTAGATTACAAATCTTACTGACCAAAGTTCTATCAGTAAATGATTTTGGTAATCTCCACAATAAATCAAATATATTATTAACTTTTTTTTTTTTTAAAATTTCCATGGTTTTTTTACCAACACCATTTAATTTTGTTAGATCTGCTAATAAATAATCATAATTATTCTTATTTTTCATGTTAAATATAATATATAAAAATTTATGATCATTAATATAAAGGAATTAAAAAATAAAATAATTTATCGTGCTAATTATCGAGGCACAAAAGAAATGGACAAGTTATTAAGTTCGTTTGCCAAAATATATATAAATCAATTAACAGAAGATGAGTTGCCACTTTTATGTGATTTATTAGATTTAGATGATGAAAATCTATATAAATTGAATCAAGGTAACAATCTAACAATTGAAATTAAGCCCAATAAAGTTACAGAATTATTTCAAAATTATAATTATGCTAGTGAGTAGTGGCGGAGAGACTGGGATTCGAACCCAGGAAAGAGTTGCCCCTTTGCCGGTTTTCAAGACCGGTGCTTTCAACCGCTCAGCCATCTCTCCGTTGCGAAGGTTTTATAATTATAATTATTTTATTCAACTATAAAATAGTCTATTAAAACATTTATTATCAATAGATCAGTAATATGAATCAACAATTTAACAAAGGTCTTCTATTAACCTCTCTAGGGTCATTTTGGTGGGGCTTTCTTGGTGTCATATATTTTAAGTATTTAGATTTTATTGGCTATGCCGAGGTTGTTATTCATCGTTGTTTATGGACAGCTCTAACTTTAATCATAACAACATTTTTTTTTTCAAAATGGAATATTTTTTTTTCTGTCATATCTAATAAAAAAAATTTAATTGGATTATTTTTTTCAGGATTATTAATTTTTATTAATTGGTCTGTTTGGATTTATGCTATAGCAACCGATAGAATTATAGACGCTAGTTTTGGTTATTTTATTATGCCAATTCTAAGTGTTTTTTTAGGATATATTTTTTTTAAAGAAAAACTTAATAAGAAAAGAATATTTTCGATATCTCTTGTTATGACATCTATAATTATTTTAATCTTGTTTAGTATAAAATCCTTACCATGGGTAGGTATTATAGTTGGATTAAGTTGGGGTTTTTATAACTTAATCAGAAAAAAAATTAATGTTGATACAGATATAGGTTTATTAATTGAAAGTTTATTTATTTTACCTTTTGCATTATTTGCTTTTTATATAGTTTTTAAAAATGGTTTAAATGATTTTTCATTATCAAATCCTTCGTTGTCACTATTAATCCTGCTTGCAGGACCAATGACAGTGATTCCATTATTTCTTTATGTCCGTGGGGTTGAGCTAAGTGGACTTGGACCAACAGGAATGATCTTCTATATCACACCAACATTGCAATTTTTATTGGGATATTTCTATTATAATGAAGATTTTTCATTACCTAAATTTGTAAGTTTTATTTTTATTTGGATTGCTGTAATTATATATCTTAAGGATTTATATGAAACTAATTAAAATAATTTTAATATTAATAATCTTTAGTATCCCAAATACTTTTGCTGAAAATATAGATGAGTTTAATCAATGGAAATTAAAATTTAAAAGAATAGCATTAGCCAATAAAATTTCTGAAACAACTATAGATACAGCAATTTCTAATGTTAAGTTTTTACCTAAAGTTATTGAATATGATCGATATCAACCAGAATTTTATGAAGATACCAAAACTTACATTGAAAAAAGAACATCTAAACAAAAATTGGATAAAGGAGTTATTTTTTATCAAAATAATATTGATTTGATTAATAGTGTTGAAAAAGAATTTTTAATTGAAAAAGAACTGCTTCTAGCCTTGATGGGGATAGAAACAAACTTTGGTACATATGTGGGCAAAATGGATATTCTATCTTCTTTAGCAACCTTAAGTTTTGACCAAAGAAGATCTGATTTTTTTACAAATGAACTTATATTATTGTTAAAATTAATTGATAGAAATCAAATCGATTATAAAACGTTGTATGGTTCTTGGGCTGGAGCTTTTGGTTTTTTCCAATTCATGCCAAGCACAATTACAAACTATGCAATTGACCATAATAATGACAATTATATTGACTTAAAGAATAATGAAGACGCATATCCGTCAGCTGCCAATTATTTAAAAAAGATTGGTTGGAAAAAAAATGAGCCTTGTTTTTATAAAATTGAATTAAAAGATAATATTCCAAAAAAATTTGTTAACGTATCAGCAAAAAAAATTCACCATAGAAAAAGTCTTATATCATTTAAAAAGTATATTAAAAATTATTCAGATTTAGAGTTTTTAGATAAAGATCTTAAAGCTGCTATTGTGACTCCAGATAAGGATATCGTACCTGATGCAGAAACTTTAAATCCCGCATATATAGTCTTTGATAACTATGAAATAATTTTAAAATGGAATAGATCATTAAGATTTGCTCTAGCTGTTTGCACATTAAAAGATAAAATAAAAAATGAATTTTAGAAGCGTAATAACTTTACTCATCTTTGTTTTCCTCACCGGATGTGAATACAATAGTTTGGATAATTCAAAAAAACTTAGTTTAAAGTCTGAAAAGAAATATAAAAATAGTGGCTTTGCGTTAATTTATAGTGATGCTTTAGATGTTAAAAATTTAGATGATAGATCTTTACAAATTTTTCATAAAAATCTTAAAAAAAAATCTTTTGTTAAAATAACAAACCCCAATAATGGTAAAACTCTAATTGCTGAAGTAAAATCAAATCAAATAAAATTTTCAAATTTTTATAATTCAATTATTACAAATAGAATTGCTGAAACATTAGAGCTTAATATAACAGAGCCATATGTTGAAATTGTTTTAATTTCAAAAAACTCAACATTTATTGCAAAAAAGGCAAAAACTTATGATGAAGAAAAAGAAATAGCCAACAAAGCTCCAATAGATGGTATTAAAATTAGTAGCCTCAATAGTAAAGTTGAAGAAGAAATTAAAACCACACAGGATTACAAATTTTCATACTCAATAAAGATTGCTGATTTTTATTACAAAAAAACTGCTCAAATAATGATTGATAGAATTAAATTGGAGATTTTATTAACTAATATTAAGTTGATAGAACTATCAAAAACTAATTATAGGGTATTATTAGGCCCTTTTAATGATATAGATTCTTTAAAAAAATCTTTTGAAAAAATGAATTCACTTTATTTTGAAAACTTAGAAATATTGAAAAATGTTTAAAAAATTATTTTTTTTTATATCAATTAATATATTTTTAATAACTTCATCTACAACTTTTGCTAACTTAGAAGTTAAAGCTAGAACAGCGATATTACAAGATTATTTATCTGGTGAAATTTTATACGAAAAAGAACCTGATATATCAATTTACCCTGCTTCTATGACTAAAATAATGACGTCAATTATAGCATTTGATCTCATTAAATCTGGAGACTTGAGTCTTGATGACAAGTTTATTGTTTCTGAAAAAGCCTGGAGATTATCAACTGCTGGTTATTCCTCTATGTTTATAATGGTTGGTGATGAGGTTTCCGTAAAAGATTTGCTTCATGGAATAATAACTGCATCAGGTAATGATGCTTGTATTGCTCTTGCCGAGGGCATTGCTGGCACTGAGGAGGAATTTGCTATCTTAATGACTACAAAAGCTAAAGAATTAGGAATGGATAATACAAATTTTGCTAACTCATCAGGTATTAATGATCCTGATAATTATTCAACAGTTCGAGATATTTTGGCGATGTCTCATTATTTAATTAAAGAACATCCTAATTATTATGAGTGGTTTTCAATTAAAAAATTTACCTGGGATAGAACAGGGGGAGATCCAATTACTCAAGGAAATAGAAATCCTTTGCTTTATAAAAATATTGGAGCCGATGGTATCAAAACTGGTTATCTTGCAGTTGAAAGATACTCGTTAGCCTCTTCATTAGAAAGAAAAGGAAGAAGATTAATTGCTGTTGGGAGTGGATTTGAAACAAAGAATGCTAGATCTCTCGAAAGCTCTAAGCTTTTAACTTACGGGTTAACAAATTTTGATTTAGTTGAAATTAATAAATCAAATCAATCTATTGATAAAATTGATGTCTGGTTGGGAAAAGAAAAACAAGTAGAAGTCTATGTTAATGAAGATATTTATAAGACTATTAAAAAAGCAAAAAAAAGACTGCTTAAAGTTACTTTGAAATATGAAGGACCTATTGAGGCTCCAATA
>Ga0307986_10002530_pt1 | contig 13082 bp, 5 predicted proteins | sample EllFjometageno82_FD_203170 | JGI IMG/M metagenome (GOLD analysis project Ga0307986, IMG submission 203170) | Marine microbial communities from Ellis Fjord, Antarctic Ocean - #82 | ecosystem: Environmental > Aquatic > Marine > Unclassified | place: Southern Ocean | collected 2014-10-09
TGAATTGGTTGCTAACCGTACAATCACTTTGCCTTTGCTCGGTGGCAATGACGAATTTACATTTAATTCTCATACACAGACTCTTTCTAATAAAACCATAACAAGTCCGAGATTAGATTATCCTGCTATTGTAGGCGATGTGGTCGATAGTTCTGGTAATGAATTAGTAACAATGGTTGCCAAAGTAAATGCTGTTAATCATATTAAAATAACAAACAACGTTACTGGTGGCAATCCACTAATTACTGCGGTTGGTGATGACACAAATGTTACATTAGAACTTGAAGGCACAAATAATGGCGGTGTTCGTATAGGTAGTAAATTAATACTTGGCGTTCAAGGCATAAATAACAATGCGGCAGTTAGTCCGAATGAACCAATCACGATATTTGATGGTTCGGTTGTTATGACCAATAACTTGACTAGCGGTACTACCGATGGTGAAGTAAAATGGTTGATTAATGAGGGTACGGCAACTGCATTAATCAACCAAGTGAGTGGTAATTTGATTCAATATTCAAGCATTACTCTACCGACACAGGCATCAGTACAGTTAGTATGGTTATCGACTAGCACTAAGTGGATGGTTATTACCAATACTGGCGCAACACTGAATACTTAATAAGGCAATAAAAATGGCAGCAACACTAACTGATAGTCTAAAGAAACAGATACTATTAGACATTCAAACAGATTTTAGCGATGCAGGTGTGCGTTATTACGCAGGTGTCGGTCGGTCTGAGGTTTGGAATGATTCTGATATATCGGTCACACCTTCAAATAAACTACGCGATCAACGTAATGCTCGACTTGCCACGCAAACGGCAAAACAGATTACGGATTTATCGTTTACGGTTCCGCGCTCGAATTGGGCGTCTGGTACGTTCTATTCAGCATACGATGATGATATGGATGGATATCCATTAAACGCATTCTTTGTTATGAACTCAAACCAAGAAATATATGTTTGTTTACAGCAAGGTTTGACTAACGCAAACCCACCGCAGAATATAGCATCGACAGTTCAACCAACTGGTAATACTAACGGTGATCCATTCCGTACCAATGACGGTTATATATGGAAGTTTATATATTCTATTGGTGCACTACGTGCGTCTAAGTTTCTATCGTCTGCATATATGCCAGTACGAAAGGTATTCTTGACAGATTCAGATAGTCCTGCCGAAGATTTACAACAAAAGATTGTACAGAATAGTGCAATTGCAGGTCAGGTCATTGGTTATAGAATGAATGCAACTGGTTCTGGTTATACGTCTATGCCTTCTGTTACTATACAAGGTGACGGCATTACTGCATCGGCAGTACCTGTTATTGCGGGTGGTTCGGTCGTTAAACTATTAGTTAAGGAAGATTCTGCAGGTAACGCTGGTTCTTCGTATTTCGGTTCTGGTTATCGTTATGCCAATGTTGTTATTACTGGCGGTGGTGGTGATTCTGCTACAGCAAGAGCAATCTTTGGACCCGCCAATGGTTTGGGTTACGATCCTCGCGACGACCTAAAATCTGGTGCTGTTATGTTTAACACTAAGATGGATGGTGCGGAAGACGACGAGAAAGTATTGGGTGACGAGATATTCAGACAAGTTATGTTATACAGAAACTTGCTTGATAGTGAAGTTGGTGTCCCAATCACTACCGTTACGGCAAGTGGTCTTAGTGGTCTGAAAGTAGACACAGCAACAAACTTTGTCCAGAAAAATGAAATCCAAGGCGTTAATAGTCTGGCACGGGCGGTTGTTGATAATGTAGCAGATTCTGATGTATTCTATCATCAAAACGAGAATACTGGTTTCTTGTCGTTTCAAAACGGCGAAGAGATTCAAGTTGTTGGTGATACGAACAAGAATGCCAATATAAATATGTTACTAGCACCACAGTTCGATCCACTAACTGGCGAACTGCTATATATTGATAACCGTGCGGCAGTGACACGTTCTGCTGACCAACAAGAAGATTTAAAAATAGTTTTCCAACTTTAAGGGTTGATAGGAATATGACAAAGACATATACAGAACAAGTTTTTAGAACCACATATAAGGACGACTTTGCTGATAGTGATAATTATCATCGAGTCCTCTTTAATAGCGGTCGTGCGTTACAAGCACGTGAGTTAACTCAACTACAAACTATTATACAAAAAGAAATATCAAGGTTTGGTTCCAACGTCTTCAAAGAAGGCGCTATGGTAAATCCAGGCGGTATTCAATTAAACAACACTTACGAATTTATTAAGTTCCAAGGTAATGATGCTGTATTTGATACGGTTGCCAACCTTGCGGGTGTAACATTAACTGGCGGAACTTCTGGACTTAAGGTTCAGATATTCGAAGCAGTTGCTGCTACTGGTACTGATCCAGATACACTATACATCAGATACTTAGATCAAACAGGTGCATCAGGTACTACCGCGCCACGCGTGGTTCCTGGCGAGACACTATCAAACGGTTCTGATATCAACTTGGTTGTGCAAGCAACAAATACTACCACCAACCCTGCATTGGGTAATGGTTCATTATTTGAAGTTGAAGAAGGTTCTTTCTTTGTGAAAGGACACTTCGTATTTGCGCCAAAGCAACAAGTAATTGTATCAAAGTATAGTAACAACGCAAACAAAGTTGTTGGTTTCCAGATACACCAAGATATAGTATCAGTTAATGATACCGATGCTCTATATGACAACCAAGGTGCTACACCTAACAAGTCAAGTCCAGGTGCTGATAGATACCGCATTAGACTAGGTCTGATTATGCGAGAAAGTCTTGCTGATCCAGATGATAACTTTGTGTTCCTTTCGACTATTCAAGATGGTGCATTAAGCGAGATTGTTGGTACTGATGAAGGTTATAATCATATTCGTGACTTTGTTGCGGTACGTACTAACGAAATCAACGGTAACTTCATCAAGAAGTATTTTAAAACTTACTTCGAACCTAATGGAACGAACGACTTTAAACTAAAAGTTGAAGGTGGTGTTGCATACATTAACGGTTATCGTGTATCTAAAGACAAGACTTCTACGTTGGTTATCCCAAAGGCACAAGATAGTTTTGTTGTAAACGAAGACCAAGTTCCTGTTGATTACGGCAACTACTTCTTGTGGAACGGTGGTCACGGTATGTTGAACTTCAACACTTGTGAACAAGTTCAACTTAAGACAGCAACAAACGATGGCGGTACTGTTATTGGTACTGCAAATGTTCGTGCCATACGCAAGTCTGGTTCAAATTATGCTATCCATATATTTAATATCAAAAAGACTGACAACACAAAAACATTACGTGATGTTAGGTCTATCGGTTCTAGTACAAACGCGAACTATGTCAACCTAGTGTTGGAAGGTGGTGTGTCTGTATTAAAAGAACCAAACAAACGTTCGTTGATGTTTGATACTCCGATCCTCAGACCTAAGTCATTCGAAGACATTACGCTGACCGTAATGGATTTGAAGAGTGTTTCTACTGGCGGTGGCGAAACAACAAAGTCTATAACACTTACGGGTACTGACTTATTCACACGTGTTGATGATGTTATTATCTCATCTCCGACAGAATCGATTGTATCTGGCGCGTCTGCAGGATTATCTGCTGGCAATAAGACATTAGACCTTTCTGGTTTAACCGCCAACACTGCATACGAAATAGCAGTGTTTGTTACAAAATCGAACGTTAGTCCTAGCGTGAAAGATTTGACCGAATTAACTGTCTCTGCTTCATTAGATTCAGACGGCAACGGTCTTAAATACATTCCACTAGGCAAGTCCGATATATACTCATTAATTAGTATCGCAAAAGAAGATTCTGATGGAACTTCGTTGGGTGGTCACTTCTATCTTGATACTGGTGCACGCGAGACGCATTACGATGATGGTAGATTAGTATATAAAGGTTATGGACTAGACAGCGACAATCAAAAAGTGTTTGCTCGTTTTAAGCATTTCAATCACCAATCTGGTGCATTCTTTTGTGTTAACTCGTATACAAACCAAGTTGATTATAAAGATATCCCTGCTCAACAATTACTTAATGGAACAACAGTTTCGCTTCGTGATGTTATTGACTTTAGACCTTCGACTGATGGTAACGGAAGTTTTGCGAGTGGATTCATACCTGCATTACCAGAACCAACTGGACTAGTTAATACTGATGCAACGTACTATATGCCTAGACTTGATAAGTTAGTTCTGTCTAAGACTGGCGAATTGCGTTACTTAACTGGCACAAGTTCATTAACTCCGAAATATCCATCAACTCCTATTGATTGTATTGATTTATACAAATACTCATTAGGCGCGAATACGTTACATACCAAAGATTTGAAATCTACATTAATCCCATTAAAGGGATATACAATGGGCGATATCAATAAATTGGAAAAACGCTTAGATAAAGTTGAAGAGTTGACAACACTTTCTTTGTTAGAACTTTCTACAAATAGTCTTAAGGTATTAGATAGTGACGGCAACGACCGTACTAAGTCTGGTTTCTTTGTTGATAACTTTGCTAACCATTTCTACACGGACACTAAGAACCCAGAACATCGTGCTTCTTTAGATCCTCGTAATAAATTAATTCGTCCAACGTTCAACGAGAACTCGGTCGACTTGGTGTTTGATAGCGCAGATACAAATCAATTGCGTGTTGTGCATAAAGGTGATAACATATACCTACAACACACAGAAGTTCCTCATGTTATTCAAGATGTTGCTTCTAAAACAATTAACATTAATCCTTTCTTCATTGAAAAGACTATTGGTGCATTAACAATATCTCCTGCTTCTGATAACTGGAAAGAGTCTAAAGCGACTGCGCCCAAGTTAGTTGATGGTGGTACTGAATTAGATACACGTCAAGCATTGTTGTGGAATAACTGGGAATGGAACTGGAATGGAGTTGATATAAACGAACTTCAAATTGGTGCTTCTTCTGCAAACGTTACAGGTACGTCAACAACAGTTACTGTGAATACAGAATCTCCTAGATTGACTGGCACTAATGTAACAGAAACAGTTGGTGATTGGGTCGTTGACGGAACTACTTCTACAACAGAACAATTAGAATACATCGATACAGAGTCTATAACAAATCACTATGCCAAACCTAGTTGGGCAGGTGGTCGAATCGACGTCTATCATGACGGTTACATGGATGATTATTGGTGGGATAAAAGCGCACACGGTGGCGCATTACCTCGTCGACAACATGGTGCTGGTTGGTTAGATACTAAAGATATTGATGTTTGGAGATCTCCACCATTCATACAAGATGGTGTTGGCGAAGGTGGTGGATTCAAAACAACAGATACCACAACGTATAACCAAACGACTCGAGTTATCACAGAAAACGAATATACAAGTGATACAGAATATACAACGAATACATCAACGTCAACTACAGTTAACCGTATCGCAAGCGAAAGTACTGTGCGCGAAGTTATTGGTAGTCGTATTGTTGATATTGCGCTTATTCCTTGGATGAGAACTCGTACTATATCATTTAGTGCAGAAGGTTTACGTCCAAATACACGATACTTTCCATTCTTTGATGGTAGTAATGTTGAACGTTTTTGCCGTAATGAAGACTTTGTTAACTTCTCTCAGCGAAATATAACTAACACTAGAGGCGGTCATGAGGGTATTGTTGCGAACGAACATGCACCTTCTGCCAAACATAGTAAAGGCACAACTTCGTTAATCACTGATAATACAGGTACAATAACAGGTTCTTTTGAAATACCAAATAACTCTGCTATGAGATTCCGTACTGGTACTCGGGAATTCGCATTATACGATATAAGCAAATATAACGAAGATGATACATTATCTACGGCAGCGACTTTCTATCATGCTATTGGTGCGTTAGAAACTACCCAAGATACAGTTAGATCCACACGAGTTCTACAAGTGGTTGGTGCACTAACTACTACGGATAAAATTGATAAGAAGATTTATCCTACATTATCCACTGAAACTCTTGTTGCTGATGTAATTGCTGTTGATGTTAAGACCGAAAGTACCATAACAGAACCAACTGGCAAACCAGGGCCTAACGAAACAACATTGCCATATCAACCAACAGTTCCTGTTGTACAAACAGAAGTTGTTGTTGAACCGCCACTAGTTGGTAACAATGTATACATCCCTGGACCCGATGCAGACTTATGGCATCGTAATATATCTAAGCAAAGTCATAGTGTTTATGTCGATCCATTAGCGCAAACATTTTCGGTTGACGATCCAAACGGCATTTTCGTTACACGAATTCGTGTGTATTTTGCGGAGAAAGATACAGACAATACTCCAGTATGGATAGAACTTAGACCCACTGCCCAAGGTGTTCCAGACGGTAATAAGATTATCGCACGTTCAACCAAAGCAGCGGCAGACGTTAACGTTCCAAATGGAACTTCTATAGGTGATATGAGAAACGCAGGCACTGATTTTATATTTGAAGAACCTGTATACTTAACTGGTCAATCAGAATTCTCTATGATATTACGCTCGACTTCAATGAAGTACAAGGTGTTCATATCAGAAGTTGAAGAATTCTTATTGGGTTCTACAGAGAAGCGCGTTTCTAAACAACCTTACCTTGGTTCTTTATTCAAATCACAAAACTCTAAATTATGGGAACCTAGTCAAACTCAAGATTTGGCATTCCGTATTTACCGTGCTGATTTTGAAACTTCGGGTAATGCAATACTTGAGAATGCTATTGTACCACCTGCATTATTATCAAGCGACCCATTCTATGTTGAGAATGCTTCGGATATCGTTACTGTTATAGTTCCAGGACACGGTTTACGTCCAGGCGATAAGACTAGAATTCGTGGTATTGATTCTGATACAGACTTCTTGAATGGTATTAGTGGTAATGGTTTACTTGGCGAACGTTCGGTTCTTGCGGTAGATGGTACTGCATACACGATACAAGCAGACCAAACGTCAACTAAATCAAGTAGATTTGGTGGCAATCAAGTAGTTAGTTCTCAGAACTTGGTATTTGATACGTTACGTCCTTCGATTGAAATGTTACAACCTGAAACAACAAACGTTACGTTGTCTGGTAAGTTTACTAAAACAACCTCTTTAGTTGGTGCACAAGGTGGTGCTATCTCTGCTAATGATAAAGACGCGACTTGGTCTTTAATAACTAACAACAAAAACATGAACTTCACGTCACCACGTGCCATAAGTGCTTTTGTTAACGAAACTAACTTTAATGCAGGAAACCGCACTTCTACTATTCAGGTGTCTATGACAACTACTGATAGACGTGTATCTCCAGTTATTGATTTACAACGTTGTGGTTTAGTTACTATTGGTAATATGATTGATAAGCAAGATTCTTCGGCAACGGTTGGATTCAATGTTCCGTTACGTTATAATGCAGAAACTCGTTCTATCGATGGTACTGCGCTTGCCAAACATATCACAACTCCAACAACTCTTGAAGAAGAAGCAGTTGGTCTTAAGGTTATCGTTTCGGCAAACAGACCACCATCAAGCAACTTCAGTATGTACTATAAAGTTGCAGATGAAGGTCAGTCATTAGTTGAGGAGAATTGGATATTAATTGATCCAGAAAACTCTTTGCCTTCTGATACCAATAAGCAGATATTCCGTGAGTATCGTTATATTGTTGGTGGTGAAGGTGGTTTCATGAGTCCATTTACTCAGTTCCAAGTTAAGATTGTAATGGAATCAACCAATAGTGCTGAAGTACCAGTGTTTCGTGACTTGCGCGTAATAGCGTTGGCGATATAATACGATGCACACTAACTATATTAGTGTGGATGGACATGGGGATCTCGTAAGAGACCCCAATTCCAAAGCAATTTTGAATATAAATAGAAGTGAGATTGAACTTGCGCGAGAAAAGAAACGCTTAAGGAAGATCAAGCAACAAGAAGAACAGAATTTGAAAGAAGCAGTCACCGTACTCCAGAACGAGATTAGTGATATAAAACTGTTACTTTCCCAACTAGTAGAGAAATTATAGATGGCACGTCCTTTTGTATTACTAACAGATAGTTTTAAGATATTCCGAGACAAGGTAAACACAGTCTCATATAACGTTGGTGATCCAGTATTACTAACCACAACAGGTGATTCTGATTTAGTTCAGTCAATCAACGAAGTCGATTCAGACATGCACGGAAGTGGTGGCGGTAATGTAAAGGGCGATTTACAATACGTCTCTTTTAATGAAACTGTTGGCACTGGTAGTGTTGTCGGTGCCATTAATGCAATTGATGCGTTAATAGGCGGTAAAGCATCTGCGTGGTCTGTATCGGGTACGACAGTCACTTCTGCTTTGAACGAACTAGACATAGACATTCACGGTTCGGGTGGTGGTAATGCCGCGTCGGATCTAACAACAACAGCAAACGACGTTGTGGCGGCAATTAATGAGATTGAAGCGGTATTTGATGCCGATGCGACTCAAATTTCATCACCAACTTCATTTGAGCATAATATTACTGGGGACTTGACTTTTGATGTCTCAGGTAGTATAATAGTAGACAACGTTACGGGGAAAGTCGAACTACACAAAGACGGAACTCTATATGGTAGTCTATCAGAGAATGCAAGTAATTTAGTATTAAAATCTGGTAGCACAACAGCGGTTACATTTAGTGGCGCTGATGCTCATATATCTGGTGATATTTATAAGTCGACTAGTTTAAAGGTTGATGTTGAAGGTGATATTACATTAGATGCAAATGGCGCGGACGTACTACTTAAAGATAATGGCGTTCAATATGCATCGTTGACTAACGTCGGCAATCAACTTAAGATTAAATCTGGCACGGTTGACGCTCTTACCATATCAACATTAAATGCTAAATTCCATAAACCACTTCATACAGATTCTGCATTAAGTACTACAGCAACAAACGTTGCAGGCGGTATTAACGAATTGGAAGGTGCGGTACGTGGTACAAATAGTACATATGCACTAACAACTACTGCTCAAGTTATTGTTGACGCAATAGACGAACACGAAACTGATATCGGTAATATGTCGTTCACTGGATTGACTGCAACTAATATTTCGGCAGCAGTACGTGAATTGCGCGTTGAACTTGGCAATCACTCGACATTAACTACAACAACAACCAGTAATACTGTTGGTGCGATTAATGAGTTGGACGCAGAACTAGGTAATGTGAGTATATCTGATGTAGGAAGTACTGTTACTGGCGGTATTGCTCAACTACATGATGAAGTTGGCGATTTAACTACACTTGACGTTATTAATGCAAAAGGTGGTTCATCATCTACTATCATAGATTTAACCAAAGCAGCAAATGCATTAGATACGCGTGTTGATGTTATTGAAGGTTGGACTAACCAAGATGTTAAGACAACTGCCCAACCAACATTTGCTCAAGTAACTACTGCGCAAATCAATCGTACTGGCAACTTTACGGTTGATGCTTCTAGTAATATTATATTAGATGCTGATGCAGGAAGTGTATTACTTAAAGATAATGGTGCACAGTATGGCGCATTAACGAATAGTAGCGGCAGTCTTATCATTAAAAATGGTACGGCAACTGCATTATCGTTTACACCAAACACCGCTACTATTCATCAAGCATTGTTCTTAGATAGTGCATTAACCACAGTTGCAGATAATGTTGCGGGTGCTATTAATGAACTTCAAAGCGAGATTGTATCTAATGATACAGATATCACTACATTACAAGGTCGTGCTACTTCACTAGAAACTAAAGTCGGTTCTGGTGTTATTACAACGGTTGCGACTAACCTCACTGGCGCTATTAACGAACTAGATTCCGATATCGGCAATTTAGTTGGTCTAGATGCATTATATGCAGGCAATAAAGGAAGTGTTGTTGCTGCATTAAATGCTGTTGCTGCTGATGTTATATCGTTAAACGACTCAGCAGGTGGTATAGATACTAGAGTTGGTTCGTTATCTAATCTCGATGCAAACTTCTTTGTGACCGCTGGGTCTAAGGCAAGTATAGTTAATGCAATCAACCATATCGCATCAAGAACAGTTCTTGTGTATGATGAAAATGATGTATTACTAAACGATTAATCTAAAGGCGCAAACTTAGCATGTCAAAGACATTACCATTAAAATTAAGGGGCACCGACGGTAGTTTGAAGGAGATTAGCACCTCCGAGAAAAACTACCTTGCATACCTTGCATCTTTACAATTAGCAAACCAAGTCACCGAAGGCACTGGCAATCTATCAACTACTCCCACTGGTAATATACTTGCGGGAACGTTTACTGATACCAATTATAATGAGGTTGATGGCACTCATCCTGCCTCGCAGATAACTTCGACTACAGTATCAACTCCGTTATATCAAGTATCTGGTGTGGCAGAAGAAACTAGTTCTGATTGGCGCAAACCAGTTGGGTATAACGCTCGTTCTTTATATGAGATGAAAGAAGTCGACTACAATATATTAATTGATGACTTAAACGGGACTATTGCCACGAATGAATTACCTGGTTCGTTTAGGTTAGCGCAATCTCCACCTAGCGCAGATTGGAGCGTGCATATATCTGCCATCTTTACCGACGATTCAAGTGGTACTGTATATAATATCTACCGCAGAGATACCATATCATCATTTGGTACTCCAGTAAATATGGTTGGTGTTAAACGAACTAACGGATCTACTGGCACATACGAGGGATTAAAAGAGATCTCTAATATACAGGCACAATATAGTCTGGGACAACGTGCCCAAACTAGACGTGCTATTGCAGGTGCGGTTGGTTCTTACCAACTTATGGACGATACACAAGGTAGTCCAACTGGTGGTGGTGCTTGGATATCGCGAGGTAGCGCGGTAAGTACAACACGTACAACATCAGAAGTTCCTTACACAAGAACAAGAAGCAGTAATTATACATTAAATAGAATTAGCACATATTCTAGAAATAGTATACTTAATAAAAATATTGATTATATCGGTAACTATGTTGGTAACTACGCAAGAGCGTTTGTTGGTGATTATGCCCGAAATATAATTTCAACTTTTGCGGGCGATTATATTCGAACTACTATAATTAATAGAAATAGTTCATTCTCGCGTACCACAATTCAATCATATACTGGTAACTACACTGGTAATTATGCCAGAACGTTTGTTGGTGATTATGCCAGAACGTATGTCGGTAACTACAGCAGAAACTTTGCGGGTGACTTCATTCGCAACAATACAATTAATTACACTCGTGGACGTGTTAGCGAAGATTATGCTGGGAACTATTCTAGAATAGTCGTGGATAGTTTTACTGGTAATTACTCAAGAACGTTTATTGGTAACTTCGCAGGTAACTTCGCAGGCACACGTGTTGCAGACGTTATCAAAAATAGCACTGTATATTATTCTAGAGTCACAGGAATAGTTAATAGAATAGCAAACTTTGCTGGGAACTACACCCTTGTCAGAAATTCTTCGTATACGGGTCCTAATTCTACGAGAATAATATCATATGCAGGCGACTTCGTAGGAACAAGCACTGGTTATTATGGCAATACGTATGCTGCATATTATGCTGGTATTCGTGATTATACTCGGGTAAGCACAGGAACTAATACTGAATCATACACTATTAGTTATATGGGGCCCGCACCGTGGAACGAACCAGGGATGCCACCCGAACAGATTCCATTCTCGCGAACAAGAACTTCGATAATTAACACATATTATACAGGCAACTACTCGGCAGCAGACTACTTTAGTAGAGTTAGCACGGCAGCAGGTACTTTGTATAGAACAGCGCAACCAGGAATATCGTATTCTGGTGCAGTATATTTCGCGCGAAATGTAGATTCTACTAGAACTTCGAGTAGAATACTTACCTCCACTCGAATAAGTATATTAAATCCAAATGGCGCCGCATTACCATTCACTGGCAATTTTGTCGGATATCTTGGATATTATACTGGTAATTTTGTTGGCACAACTACGCGAAAACAAGTACTTACATTTACGGGTACTCCGACTACATACACTCGTATTAATGCTTATACTAGCACTAGAGTAAGTACAAAGGTTAGTGCATATACCCCAATATCCACAAATTCTTTCAGTCGTATTGTTATTAACGACTACGCAAGAACATATGTTGGTAATTATAGCACTCCATATGCCAGACCGTTTGCAGGTAATTATGTTGGTAATTATGCTCATGTAAGTACCAGAACTAGTATCGTTACGCGGTCTCCTTCGTATACCAGAACATCAACTGCCAATAGAATAAGTACATATTCTGGTGTAAGGACTGTAACGTTTACTGGTAATTATACTGGTGACTTTATTCGTAATACTATAATTAATAGATCGAGTGCATATTCTAGAAATAGTGTTGTAGCATTTATTGCCAATAGAAGTTCTGCATATACGCGTGATAGTATCTTAAATCGAAACTCATCGTTCGTTGGGAATTATGCTCGTGCTTTTGCGGGTAATTTTATTCGTAATAGGATTATCAATAGCACAACTAGTCGTGTGTCTACATATACTAGAAGTCGAGCAAGTACTTATGTTAGAGATAGTATTTTAGTTCGTGCCAGTAACTTTGCGGGCGACTATACTGGTAATTATGCTAGAACGTTTGTTGGTGATTATGGTAGGTCGTTTACTGGTAATTATACTGGAACTACGATCCAACCTGCAACCACTGCAAATAAGACGTTTATATTATATGTGAGGACTATTTAGAAATCCTTCTCTGAATTCTACTCAACCTCGATTGTATTCTGGGTTGCAGTAGAACCTTTGTTTGTTGCTTATAGTTCAATGTTTCTAGTGTGACCTAATATGTATAGGTACTTATACGAATTCTTAACCCTACTTTTCACAAGTATAAATAGATTCATAAGTTTAACTAGTATCAGGAAATAAGTTGTGGCATCAAACAAACCATTAAAACTGCAAGGCGTTAACGGTGACATGCAAGAGTTCTCTCCGACAGAAGAGAACTCGTTGGCATATCAAGCAGGTTTACGATTATCAATAACACCATTAGATGCGGCAGGTGGACTATCTGCGGGCGATTTAA
>Ga0307986_10002531_pt1 | contig 13082 bp, 10 predicted proteins | sample EllFjometageno82_FD_203170 | JGI IMG/M metagenome (GOLD analysis project Ga0307986, IMG submission 203170) | Marine microbial communities from Ellis Fjord, Antarctic Ocean - #82 | ecosystem: Environmental > Aquatic > Marine > Unclassified | place: Southern Ocean | collected 2014-10-09
TAGGTAGATAATCTACAACTGCATCTAAGAGTGGTTGAACACCTTTGTTTTTAAAAGCTGAGCCGGTTGTTATTGGAACAAAATTAAAACCTAACGTTCCTTTTCTAATACATTTTTTAAGGTCAGACTCAGAAGGTTCTTTTCCTTCAAGATATGCTTCCATCAGTTTTTCATCTTCTTCGACAGCAGCTTCAACAAGTTCTTTTCTATATTTTAGAGCATTTTCTTTTAGATCAGTTGGAATGTCTATGATATCAAATTTTGCTCCAAGATCTTCATTTTGCCAGATTATAGCTTTCATTTTAACTAAATCTACAACACCCTTTAAGTCAGCTTCTGATCCAATAGGTAGTTGTAATAGTAATGGTTTGCAGCCAAGTCTTTCTTTAATCATTGAAACACACATATAAAAATCAGCGCCAGTTCTATCTAGCTTGTTAATAAAACATATTCTTGGGACTTTGTACTTATCCGCTTGTCTCCAAACTGTCTCTGATTGAGGTTCTACACCGGCTACTCCGTCAAAGACACATACAGCGCCATCTAAAACTTTTAAAGATCTTTCTACTTCAATTGTAAAATCAACGTGTCCTGGTGTGTCTATAATATTTATTCTGTGATCGTTCCAAAAACATGTAGTAGCAGCTGAAGTAATTGTTATGCCTCTTTCCTGTTCCTGTTCCATCCAATCCATAGTAGCGGCACCATCATGGACCTCTCCTATTTTATGGCTTTTTCCTGTATAGTATAAAATTCTTTCGGTAGTAGTAGTTTTACCGGCATCAATGTGTGCCATAATTCCGATATTTCTATACTTGTCTAATAAATATTTTTTTTCAGCCATAATTAATTACCATCTAAAATGAGCAAAAGCTTTATTTGATTCTGCCATTCTATGTGTGTCTTCTCTTTTTTTTATTGCTGCACCTTTGTTCTGAGATGCATCTAATATTTCAAAATATAATTTTTCAGCCATAGTTTTATTTTTTCTATTTCTTGTTGCGGCTTTAATCCATCTTAAAGCTAATGCTTGACCTCTTTTTGCTTTAACCTCGACTGGAACTTGATAGGTTGCACCACCTACTCTTCTTGATCTACACTCAACGTTTGGCTTAACATTAGTTACCGCGTCATTAAAAGTTTTTAAAGGATCTTGTTTGTTTGTTTCTTTAATTTTTTCTAAAGCATCATATAAAATTTTCTCTGCTCTTGATCTTTTGCCATCATACATAATACTATTAATAAATTTTGATACTAATTCTGATCTAAATTTCGGATCAGGATAAACTTTTCTAACGGGTGCTTTTTTTTTTCTAGACATGATTTAAATTATTTGGGTTTCTTAGCTCCGTATAATGATCTCCTTTTTCTTCTTGCTGCAATACCTTGTGTGTCTAAATTTCCTCTTAATATATGATATCGTACACCCGGTAAGTCTTTCACCCGGCCACCACGTAACAATACTACTGAGTGCTCTTGCAAATTATGTCCTTCACCAGGTATGTAGGCAGTTACTTCAAAACCGTTTGATAATCTTACCCTAGCAACTTTTCTTAGTGCTGAGTTAGGTTTTTTAGGAGTAGTTGTATAAACTTTTAAGCAAACACCACGCTTAAGTGGCTGACCTTCTAATGCCGGAACTTTGTTTCTCGCGGTTGGTTTAACGCGAGGTTTTCTTAATAATTGACTAATTGTTGGCATAATAAAATTTTGAAGAAAAATATAAAGGTAGACCTTGATGAACAAGGTACTTTTAAGTCAGTGTTTAAGATTAAATACCACCTTACTTCTAACTATCAAAATTGCGCTAAACTAACATTGAAAAGCTAAAAGTCAATATTTAATAGAGAAAATTTGCCTTATTTAAAGGATTATTCTGACGCTGGAGCGTTTTCGATTTGCTTTTTTTTAATCTCATCCAACCTAAGAGCGTCCTGTTTTCTTGCTTCTTTATCCCAGCCCATTTTAGAGAGACCGGTGCCAGCTGGAACCAATCTACCAACAATTACATTCTCTTTTAAACCCTCTAGATAGTCTACCTTACCTCTAATAGCAGCATCTGTTAGTACTCTTGTAGTTTCTTGAAATGAAGCAGCTGAAATAAATGATTTTGTTTGTAAAGATGCTTTTGTAATACCTAACAGTATTCTTTCGTAAACTGCGGGTTTCTTATTGTTTTTCTTTAAGTCTTCATTGATTTTAACCATATCAATTATATCTACCGTCTCATGTAATAAGAAGTCAGAATCTCCTGGTTCCTTGATTTCAACTTTTTTAAGCATTTGCCTAACTATAGTTTCAATATGTTTATCGTTGATCACAACTCCTTGAAGTCTATAAACTTCTTGTACTTCCGTTACAAAAAACTCTGTTAGTCGTTCTACACCCAAAATTCTTAAAATATCATGAGGAAGAGGACTGCCATCAAGTAAATATTCTCCTTTTTTAATTTTTTCTCCTTGATTGAAATTTACATGTTTTCCTTTGGGAATCAGATAGTTTGAAGTTTCACCTTTGGAAGAAACTATGGAAATTTTTTGCTTACCTCTTATTTCTTTTCCAAATTCAATTACACCGTCATTCTCAGCTATAATCGCACTATCTTTAGGTTTTCTTGCCTCAAATAATTCAGCTACTCTAGGTAATCCACCGGTGATATCTTTTGTTTTTGAAGTTTCTTTTGGCAAACGAGCAAGTACATCACCCGCAGAAACTTTTTGACCATCTTTTACCGAAAGAATTGAGTCTGGGACTAAGAAGTATCTGGCAACATTTCCGTCTGCTTTCTTTATAACTTCACCTTTGTCATTCCTAAGTGTTAATCTAGGCTTAAGCTCTGTATTTTTTGTAAGTGACTTCCAATCTGTCACTGATTTTGAAGAAATACCAGTAGAGTCATCCATAGTTTCTGTCAAAGATGTTCCTTCAACTAGATCCATATAATTTACGATACCACTAGTTTCTGCAATTACAGGAAGAGTGTAAGGATCCCACTCCGCAATTTTTTTTCCTTTTTCTATCATGTCACCGTCTTTAAAGAAAAGTTTTGACCCATAAATTACTTTGTAAATGCCTAGCTGAATTCCATTTTCATTTTCTATTGAAAGCTCTGTGTTTCGTCCCATTACTATTCTATTTTTTTTTGAGTCTTCGATAAGATTTTTATTAATTATTTTAAGAGTTCCTTTGTTCTGTGAAATAATTTGAGATTCTTCTTTAATTTGGGCTGTACCTCCAACGTGAAACGTTCTCATTGTTAATTGTGTACCCGGTTCACCGATAGATTGAGCAGCAATCATTCCAATAGCTTCTCCAATGCTCACTAATTTTCCTCTAGAAAGATCTCTTCCGTAGCAAGTTTGGCAAACACCTTTTTGAGCTATACATGTGATAACTGAATAAACTTGTATAGATTTAACACCAGCTGCATCAATTAAATCACAATCAGCTTCGTCTAATAGCTTTTTCTTTTTAATTATGACTTCACCTGTAATAGGGTGCTTGATATCTTGTGCGGGCGTTCTCCCTAAAACTCTCTCAGACAAACTAACTAAAATATTACCGCCTTCTATAATTTCTGTAATATTAATAGAGGATTTGGATCCACAATCTTTTATAGTAACTTGTAAATCTTGAGCTACATCACAAAGTCTTCTTGTTAGATAACCTGAGTTAGCCGTTTTTAAAGCGGTATCAGCAAGACCTTTACGCGCTCCGTGTGTTGAGTTAAAGTATTCTAACACAGTCAAGCCTTCTTTAAAATTAGCCATAATTGGAGTTTCTATAATTTCTCCAGAAGGTTTTGCTATCAATCCTCTCATGCCAGCAAGTTGTTTCATTTGCGCTTGTGATCCTCTAGCGCCAGAATCTGCCATCATAAAAACTGAGTTGGTTTCTATTCTATCGTCTGGAAAAATTTTTTGAGCTGATGAAATCTCTTTCATCATTTCATTTGCAACTGTATCAGTACATTTAGACCAAATATCAACAACTTTATTATATTTTTCACCTCTAGTAATTAAACCGTCAGAATATTGTTTTTCATATTCTTCTATTTTTTTTTTAGTTTCGTTAATTAGATTTACTTTTGTTTTAGGGATTATTAAATCATCTTTACCAAAAGAAATTCCTGCTCTAAATGCGTGTTTAAAACCTAATGATTTAATTCGATCACAAAAAATAACTGTTTCTTTTTGACCGCAAAATCTAAAAATAGTGTCTATAATTTCAGAAACATTTTTTTTGGCTAACAGTCTGTCAATTAAAGTGAATTTAATTTTAAAATGTTTTGGTAAAACACTAGCTAATAAAAATCTACCTGCAGTGCTAGTATATTTTTGATTTAATTTATTTCCTTTTTCATCAATTGTTTCAAAAATGGAAATTATTTTAGAGTGTAGACTAATAGATTTATTTTCTATGGCTTGACTAATTTCTTCAATATTTGAGAAAATACCTTTAGGTTTATCCTCATTTTTATCGTCGGATTGAGATAGGTAATAAATTCCAAGAACTATATCCTGGCTTGGAACGATAATAGGTTTGCCGTTTGATGGACTTAAAATATTATTTGTAGACATCATTAAAACCCTGGCTTCAAGTTGCGCTTCTAAACTTAATGGGATGTGAACTGCCATTTGGTCACCATCAAAGTCGGCGTTGAAAGCCGCGCAAACTAATGGATGTAATTCAATTGCAAAACCTTCAATTAACTTAACTTCGAAAGCTTGCACTCCTAACCTGTGCAAGGTAGGAGCTCTGTTTAATAATATAGGGTGCTCTCTTGTAATATATTCTAATGCATCCCAAACCTCGGGAACTTCTTTTTCTACTAAGCGTTTAGCTTGTTTAATAGTGGTTGCTAAACCTAATTTGTCTAATCTTGCATATAAAAAAGGTTTGAATAATTCTAAAGCCATTTTTTTTGGCAAACCACACTGGTGCAGTTTAAGCTCTGGTCCTACAACTATTACTGACCTGCCTGAATAATCAACACGTTTTCCTAATAGATTTTGTCTAAATCTTCCTTGTTTACCTTTCAGCATTTCTGCTAGTGATTTTAAAGGACGTTTTCCAGTCCCAGTAATTACTCTTCCTCGTCTTCCATTGTCAAAAAGAGCGTCTACGGACTCTTGCAGCATACGTTTTTCATTTCTTACAATAATGTCAGGTGCCTTAAGATCTAATAATCTTTTCAATCTATTATTACGGTTAATTACTCTTCTGTATAAATCATTAAGGTCAGAAGTTGCAAATCTACCTCCATCTAATGGAACAAGTGGTCTTAGTTCGGGTGGAATAACTGGAACAGTAGTCAAAATCATCCATTCAGCTTTATTTCCAGATTCAATAAACGACTCTACGAGTTTTAATCTTTTGATAGTTCTTTCCTCTGTTACCTTTGATTTTATGGTATCGAGAAGTGTACGTAGCTTTTTTTGTTCTTTTACTAAATCTAGGCTTATTAAAATTTCTCTTACTGCTTCAGCACCAATACCCGCTTCAAAAGCATCTTCACCAAATTCTTCTTGGGCTTTAATTAATTGTTCTTCGGTAATTAGATCGCCTTTTTTTAAAGTTGTTAAACCTGGTTCTACAACTATAAAGCTTTCAAAATACAGTACTCTTTCGACATCTTTTAACTTCATGTCCATGGCAAGTGCAATTCGACTTGGTAAAGATTTTAAAAACCAAATATGAGCAACAGGACAAGCTAAATCAATGTGCCCCATTCTTTCTCTTCTTACGTTGGACTTTGTTATTTCAACACCACATTTTTCGCAAATTATACCTCTAAACTTCATTCGTTTGTATTTTCCACAAAGACATTCATAGTCTTTTACGGGCCCGAAAATTCGCGCACAAAAAAGGCCATCTTTTTCGGGTCTAAAAGTTCTGTAGTTGATGGTTTCTGGTTTTTTAATTTCACCAAACGACCAAGACTTGATTTTTTCTGGACTAGCTAATGTAATTTTTATGCTACTAAAATTTGTTTCAGCTAAATTGTTACTGTGATTATGATAGGTTTGTTTTGTTATATTTTTTTCCATATTAATTTAATTCTATATTGAGACCTAAAGCCCTAATTTCTTTGATTAAAACATTAAAAGATTCAGGAACACCTGACTCAAAGTTATTATTTCCTTTAACAATTGTTTCATATACTTTAGTTCTTCCGGCTACATCATCAGACTTAACAGTTAAAATTTCTTGCAAAGTATAAGAAGCGCCATAAGCTTCTAGCGCCCAGACTTCCATTTCACCAAATCTTTGACCTCCCATTTGAGCTTTACCACCGAGGGGTTGTTGCGTGACTAAACTGTATGGACCAGTTGATCTTGCGTGTATTTTGTCTTCGACTAAGTGGTTTAACTTTAACATGTAAATAATTCCAACAGTAACTGGACGATCAAATTTTTCGCCAGTTAAACCATCCCATAATGTTGTTTGACCAGAGTTAGGCAATTTAGATAATTCTAACATAGCGTTAATATCATCCGTAGAAGCACCGTCAAATACTGGCGTTGCAATAGGAATTCCATTTGAAATATTTTCAACAAGCTCGAATAATTCTTTTTTATTTAATTTACTAACAACATTGTCGTAGTAATCTTTTCCATAAATATTTTTTATTTTTTGCTTAAGTTCTTCAACTGTTTTATCAAAATCTTTTAGATATATTTTCATCTGGTCGCCTAGTTCAGAACACGCCCAGCCTAGATGGGTTTCTAAAATTTGGCCCACATTCATACGACTAGGGACTCCTAAGGGGTTTAGGACTATATCAACCGGTTTACCGTTTGCTAAGTAAGGCATATCTTGCACAGGAACTATTTTACTAACAACACCTTTGTTACCGTGCCTACCCGCCATTTTGTCACCTGGCATCAATCTTCGTTTCACTGCAACAAATACTTTAACCACTTTCATTACAGTAGGTAATAGATCGTCACCTTGTCTAATCTTAATTACTTTATCTTCAAATCTTAATTTAATGTCTTCACTGGCTTCATCAAATTGTTTTTTAAGTTTTAAAAGATTTTGACTTACTTGGTCGTCAGAAAAAGTTAGTTTCCAAATATCTTTTAGGCTTAAGTCATTTAATTGTTCATCTTGTATAGGGGAATTTAAATCTATTGCTTTATAAGTTTTGTTTATTTGTTTGTTTTTTAATAAATCAATTGTTCTTAATTTTATATTTCTATTTAGAATCTCTTCTTCAACTAATTTATCTTCTTGAACTAATTCTATTTCTGCTCTTTCAATAGCAATTGATCTTTCGTCTTTTTCTATTCCATGTCTGTTAAAAACCCTAACATCAATAACAACACCGGCACCACCTGATTTAAGTTTAAGAGATGAATCTCTTACATCTGTAGCTTTTTCTCCAAATATTGATCTTAATAATTTTTCTTCAGGACTAGAAGAGGTTTCACTTTTAGGCGTAACTTTACCAACTAGAATATCACCAGGTTTTACTTCAGCGCCGACATAAACTATTCCTGATTCATCTAAATTTCTTAAACTTTCTTCACTTACGTTAGGTATATCTCTAGTAACTTCTTCAGCGCCTAATTTAGTGTCACGGGCCATTGCTTCATACTCCTCAATATGAATAGAAGTAAAAACATCGTCGGTAACACATCTTTCGGAAATTAAAATTGAATCTTCAAAGTTGTAGCCTTGCCACGGCATGAAAGCAACAGTTACGTTTTTACCTAAAGCAAGTTCACCAAGTCTGGTCGCAGGTCCGTCTGCAATAATATCACCAGTTTTAATAAGGTCACCAACTTTAACTAATGGTCTTTGATTAATACATGTGTTTTGATTTGATCTTTTAAATTTAGATAAGTTATATATATCTACACCAGACTGAGATAGATCTTTAACATCAGTTGCTTTTGCTACAATACGTTTTCCATCAATTTTATCAACAATGCCGTTTCTTCTTGCAACAATTGTTACGCCGGAGTCCAAAGCAACGTCTGACTCCATTCCAGTTCCAACAAGTGGCGATTCTGGTTTCAGTAAAGGTACTGCTTGTCTCATCATGTTCGAACCCATCAAGGCTCTATTTGCATCATCATTTTCTAAAAAAGGAATAAGAGCTGCGGCAACTGAAACTAATTGTTTTGGAGATACGTCAATATAATCAATGCTTTCTCTGTTGGCTAAAAGAAAATTTAAATTGTGCCTACAAGAAACAAGTTCTTCTTCAAACGTTCCATCTTTATTTATAGGAGAATTGGCTTGGGCAATCGTAAATTTTTCTTCTTCTATCGCAGAAAGATAATCAATTTCTTTTGATACTTTGTTGTTAATTATTTTTTTATATGGACTCTCTATGTACCCATACTTATTTACACGACAATAAGTAGCTAAGCTATTTATCAAGCCAATATTTGGTCCTTCTGGGGTTTCAATAGGACAGATTCTTCCGTAGTGAGTTGGGTGAACATCTCTTACTTCAAAGCCTGCTCTTTCTCTTGTTAGGCCTCCTGGTCCAAGAGCTGAAACTCTTCTTTTATGAGTAATTTCAGATAAAGGATTAGTTTGATCCATAAATTGAGAGAGTGCTGAAGTAGCAAAAAAATCTTTTAATGAAGTGGTAATAGGCTTTGCATTAACAAGATCTTGCGGCATAGCAGATTCGATTTCAAGAAAAGTTGATATTTTTTCTTTAACTGTTCTTTCCATTCTAAGTAAGCCAATTCTAAATTGATTTTCTACAAGCTCTCCCACAGATCTTACTCTTCGGTTGCCTAAATGATCAATATCATCAACTTCACCTTTGCCATCTCTTAGATCAAGCATAAATTGAATAATAGCCAGAATATCTTCTTTATAAAGAACGGTGTCTTTGATGTCTGTTTTAAGATTTAACTTAGCGTTCAATTTAACTCTACCCACTTCTGATAAATCATAACGTTCTTTATTAAAATATAAGTTTTGAAAGACTTGTTCCGCTACTTCTATGGTCGGTGCCTCACCAGGTCGTAAAATTCTGTAGATATCGTTCAAAGCTTCACCTTTGTCTATATTTTTTTCAACTTTTAAAGTTTCCAGTAAGTAAGGTCCTTTATTAATTGGATCAACATTAACAAGTTTAAATGAATAAGTTTCGTTAAAAATAATTCTTTCAAGTAGTTCTTCTGTAATATCGAAACCAGATCTAATTATATATTCTCCATTTTTTTCTTTAACGTCTTGAGCTATATATTTTCCTATAATTTCACTATTTGAAACTAAGATTTTGCCTAACCCTTTTTCTTTTAACTTATTGGCTATAATTAAGTTAAGTTTTTCACCTTTTTTTAGAAAAACTTTATTAGTTTTAGCGTCAAGCAAATCGTAGGGTAATTTAACAGGACGTTTATAATTCTCTGGATTAAACCTAGTATTCCACATTTTAGTTTCTTTATCATAGGTAAATACATCTTGAGAATAGTAAGTTTCAATTACTTGTTCTCTAGTAACACCTAAAGCATAAAGTAAAGTTGTAATTGGAAGTTTTTTCTTTCTGTCTATTCTAAAATATAAAATATCCTTTGGATCAAATTCAAAGTCTAACCATGAGCCTCTACCAGGAATAATTCGACAGTTAAATAATAATTTTCCACTACTATGCGTTTTACCTTTGTCGTGATCAAAAAAAACACCTGGGCTTCTGTGCATTTGGTTTACAACTACCCTCTCAACTCCATTTACAACAAATGTTCCGCTTGTAGTCATTAAAGGAAGTTCACCAATAAATACTTCTTGTTCTTTGGCTGATAATATTTGTTTTGTATTTGTGTCAGGGTCTATATCGTAAACAACTAATCTTAAACATGCTTTCAACGAAGCGGAATAAGTTAAACTTCTTTGCTTACATTCTAAAACATCAAATTTTGGTTTTTCTAACTTATAAGAGGTATATTCTAAGGTAGCTTTATCGTTAGCATCTTCAATTGGAAATATACTTTGAAATGTTTTGTGAATTCCCTTAGTAAGTTCGTCATTCTTTTCAAAAAAAGATTTAGAACTCAAAAATTCATTGTAAGAATTTTTCTGTACCTCAATAAGATTTGGTATAGCCAAGTCTTCAACTAACTTACCAAAACTTTTTCGAATACTTTTTTTTTGCGTAAAAGATAAATCCATTAAAAATCTAAAATTTTACTAAAATTTTAAAAAACTTTAGTAAAAGGTAACTAATTTCTTGTTTACTTTAATTCTACTTTTGCGCCTGCTGCTTCAAGTTTCGCTTTCATTTCTTCAGCATCTTTTTTAGCAACTCCAGCTTTAACTTCCTTTGGTGCAGCTTCAACTAAGTCTTTAGCTTCTTTTAAACCTAAACCAGTTATTGCTCTAACTTCTTTAATAACATTAATTTTTTTTTCTCCAAATGATGTCAAAAAAACAGTAAATTCAGATTTTTCTTCTCCAGCTGAAGCGCCTGCTGCTGCTGGTGCTGCTGCAACTGCTGCGGATACTCCCCATTTTTCTTCAAGTTGTTTAGAAAGATCTGCTGCTTCTACAACAGTTAGTTTTGATAAATCTTCTATAATTTTATTTAGGTCTGACATTTTTTGTATCCTGTGAATTATTTTTTAATTTCTTCTGACGGCGCTAAACTAGCCATTTTTTTGCTCTGTGCAAGTAAAATACCAATTATTTTTTGAGCTGAAGCATTTAATATACCTACAATAGTACCTCTTGCTTCGTTTAGAGTAGGTAAACTAGCTATTTTTGCTACTTCTGCTTGGTCTATGACTTTACCTTCCATAAAACCTGCGACAATTTTTAAATTATCATTTTTTTTGGCAAATTTTGATAGAATTCTAGCTGACATGAAAGGATCAGACGAAATAGCGGCTGCCGTTGGTCCAGTAAAAAACTTTTCAAGATCTTTACATGGTGAATCTTTAACGGCCAATTTAGTAATTCTATTCTTAGTAATTTTAAACAAAATGCTGTTTTCTCTAAGCTCTTTTCTCAAAGCGTCTAATTCAACAACATTTAATCCTTGGTAGTGAGCTATCATTACAGCTTCGTTGGTAGAAAACAATTTCTTCATTTCCTCTATGTAATTTTTTTTACTCTCTTTATTCATCATATAATTAAATACTCTTGTTGTTTATTTTTAGTGAGGCACCCATTGAAGAAGTTACGTATATACTTTTAATAAACTCACCTTTTATGGCATCAGGTTTTTCTTTTTTAATAAAATCTACTAAATGTTTTAAATTATTTATTAAATTTTCAGTTGGAAAACTTTTTCGTCCAATCGATGTTCCGATGTTACCATCTTTATCATGTTTGATTTCAATTAATCCAGACTTAATGTCTTCAACAGATTTTTTAATGTTTGTTGAAACCGTACCTAGTTTCGGGTTCGGCATTAAACCTTTTGGTCCTAAAACTTTACCATGTTTCCCTATTTTACTCATCATACCAGGTGTACAAATTAATTTATCAAAATTAAATTTCCCACTAGCAATTTTTTCTATCAAATCATCTGATCCAACAACATCAGCACCACTTTTTTTAGCATCTTCAATTTTGTCAGACTCACATAAAACGGCTACTATTAATTTTTTACCAGTTCCAGCAGGAAGCTGTGTAACAGTTCTTAGGTTAAAGTCCCCACCTTTTGACTGTTTAAGTCCAATACGCAAGGAAACATCAATTGATTCATCAAATTTAGTTGTAGAATTTTTTTTAATTAATTCTAAAGTTTCTTTTAAGTCACTAGATTTGAAAATTTTTGTAGTTTCTAATAATTTTTTATATCTTTTTGAATTTTTTTTCATTAACTTTTTACCTCAATGCCCATAGATCTAGCAGAACCACAAATAATTTTTGTTGCTTCTTTAATGTCAAAAGCATTTAAATCTTTCATCTTGGCTTTAGCAATTTCTTCTGCTTGTTTGATAGTGATAGAGCCAGCAACTGTTCTGCCAGGTTCCTTTGATCCACTTTTTAGTTTTGCTGCTTCTTTAATATAATGTGAAGCAGGAGGAGTTTTGATTATAAAATCAAATTTTTTATCTTTATATACTGTAATAACAACTGGGACAGGTTGGCCCATCATTGATTTTGTTTTTTCATTAAAGGCTTTACAAAATTCCATAATATTTACACCACGTTGTCCTAGTGCTGGACCTACTGGAGGTGCCGGATTTGCTTGACCACCTTTAATTTGTAATTTTATTAAACCTACTATTTCTTTTGCCATATTAATTTTTTTCTACTTGGTTGTACTCTAAATCTACAGGCGTGGCTCTTCCAAAAATAGAAACAGATACTTTAAGTCTAGATTTTTCTTCATCTATTTCTTCTACTAAGCCATTAAAAGAAGCAAAAGGGCCGTCGCAAACTTTTACTTTTTCACCAACTTCAAAACTTATACCACTTTTTTGATTAATTGCACTTTCCGAAACTGAGCCTAGAATTCTTTGTATTTCTTTGTCAGAAATTGGAGTTGGCTTGTCTGCGGAGCCTAAAAAGCCACTAACTTTTTGCAGGTTTTTGATTAAATGATATACTTCTTTAGTTAGGTCAAGCTGTGCTAAAATATAACCTGGAAAGTACTTTTTTTTTTTTTTGGTTCTTTTGCCTTTTTTTACTTCAGTTACTTCTTGAATTGGAACAAGAATTTCACCTACATGAGCCTCTAATTTACTTTTATTTAAAATATCTTTGATAGATTCCACTACTTTGTTTTCGAAACCAGAATATGCTTGAACAATGTACCAATTCATATTTAAAAACTTATTGTTAAAACTAGGTTAAGTAAAAATCTTAATATTTGATCTAAAATAAGAAAAAAAACTGCAGCAATAGAAGCAAGTCCAAAAACCATGAGACCACCAGTCAATGTGTCTTTTTTTGTAGGCCATGTGACCCTAAAAGCTTCTTGTTTAACTTCTTGAATAAATTTTAAAGGATTTTTCATATTTATTTATAGTTTTTTTGGCAGGAGCGGAGGGACTCGAACCCACAACCTCCGGTTTTGGAGACCGGCGCTCTACCAATTGAACTACGCTCCTAAGCGTTTACTTTAAAATTTTAGTTACTACTCCAGCTCCAACTGTTTT
>Ga0307986_10002532_pt1 | contig 13081 bp, 13 predicted proteins | sample EllFjometageno82_FD_203170 | JGI IMG/M metagenome (GOLD analysis project Ga0307986, IMG submission 203170) | Marine microbial communities from Ellis Fjord, Antarctic Ocean - #82 | ecosystem: Environmental > Aquatic > Marine > Unclassified | place: Southern Ocean | collected 2014-10-09
TAATGATGTCAGGAGCTTATTGTTTGGCAACAGAATCTCATGTAAGAGGTGACGTAATTTACAGACTATTTAAACCAAAAACACAAGGTTGGATTGATCTAATACTTTATTTTATTTTCTTTTTCCCTGGCGTAATAGCTTTAGCATTTTACGGAGCAGAGTACGCGGCCTTGGCTTGGAAAATTAAGGAGACAAGCTGGAGTAGCCCAGCACAAATAAATATTTATATGGCTAAAACTCTTATACCAGCAGCAGGAATATTTTTAACTATTCAAGGAATTGCTGAGGTCTTTAGATCAATCATTTGTATTAAAACAGGACATTGGCCTGCAAGAATGGTTGTTGCAGAAGAAACAGAGCAAATTTTAATGAGAACAGCTCAGGACGAGGATCAAAAAGATGTTATTTAGTTTAACAAATCCAGAAGTAGCCATCTTAATGATGGGGATATTTTTATTTGCAGTACTATTGGGTTTTCCAATTGCATTTACATTAATGGCAATGGGAATAGGCTTTGGATATTATGCTTATTATGATCCAGTTTTAATGGATCATATATTTGATAATAGAATATTTTCATTATTTGTAAAAAATACCTACACGGTTATGGATAATAATGTGCTCACTGCTGTCCCACTATTTTTATTTATGGGGTATTTAGTTGAAAGAGCAGGAATTGTATCAAAATTATTTTTTGCAATAAGACTTGCGGCTCACAGACTGCCAGCTTCAATGGCAGTAGCTGCGCTAATAACTTGTACTTTATTTTCTACAGCAACTGGAATCATAGGTGCTGTTGTAACTTTAATGGGCTTACTTGCTTGGCCTGCAATGGTTAAAGCAGGATATGACAAAAAATTTGCATCAGGAGTTATTTGTGCTGGTGGATGTTTGGGTATTTTAATACCACCAAGCATTATGTTAATTGTTTATTCAGTGATTGCTCAATTATCACCTTTAAGATTATTTGCTGCAGCAATTTTCCCAGGACTTTTACTTGCAAGTTTGTATATAGCATACGTTATAATCAGAGCTTGGATAAATCCATCAATTGCACCTAAGCCAGATGCAGCAGATATTCCACCAAGAGCAGAGATTTTAAAAGAAGTGCTGGTTTCTTTTGTCCCTCTCTTTGGATTAATAATGTTAGTGCTTGGAACAATTTTAGCAGGCATAGCAACACCAGCTGAGGCAGCAGCAGCAGGAGCATTTGGTGCAATACTTTTATCATGGTTTTATAAAACTCTTAAATGGCAAAGCTTTAAAGAATCTGTCTTTCTAACTGCAAAAACTACAGCAATGATTATGTGGTTGTTCATTGGGTCTTGGACATTTTCTTCAGTATTTTCTTATTTGGGTGGTCATGAAATTTTTGAGCATTTCTTTAAATCAATAGAAATAACAACTTGGCAATTTTTGATAATAACACAAATAATAATTTTTCTTTTAGGATGGCCATTAGAATGGACTGAAATTTTAATTATATTTGTTCCAATATTTTTACCATTACTAGAGGTGTTTGACGTTAATCCATATTTCTTTGCAATGTTAATTGCCCTGAATCTACAAACATCCTTTTTAACACCACCCATGGCCATGTCTGCCTATTATTTAAAAGGTGTTCAAAAAAATAATGTTGAACTGATGGAAATATTTGCAGGAATTATGCCATTTTTGGGTATAGTAATATTTGCGATGTTCCTTATGTACATGTTTCCAGGTATTGCTTTGTGGCTACCAGAAACATTATTTGCAAATTAGATAATTGAAATGATAGATATATTTTCTCTTACAGCCAACAAATTGGTTGAAAATTTAAAAGAAGGCAAAATTTCATCAGTAGAGGCTTGTACACAATATATTGAAAGAATTGAAAAATTTGAAAAAGATGTAAAGGCTTGGGAATATTTCGATAAAAAAAAACTCTTGGAAAAAGCAGAGGAGGCAGATGAATATAGAAAGTCTGGAAAGCCTATAGGACCATTACATGGTCTACCAATAGCAGTTAAAGATATAATTGGAACTTTTGAGATGCCTACTGAATGTGGAACATCATTAAGAAAAAAAATGCCAAGCTCACAAGACTCTGAAGTTGTTAATTTACTTAAAATTGCAGGAGCTATAGTGATGGGAAAAACAGTAACTACAGAACTTGCATATTTGTATCCGGGGAAAACTACAAATCCACATGATCATTTAAGAACGCCAGGTGGATCCTCAAGTGGTTCTGCTGCGGCAGTTGCAGCTCATATGGCACCATTATCTATAGGCTCACAAACTAATGGTTCAATTATTAGACCAGCATCTTATTGTGGGGTTGTTGGGTACAAACCATCTTATGGATTAATTTCTCGAAGTGGAGTTTTAAAACAATCAGATAAACTAGATCACATAGGTGTATTTGGAAAAACAGTAGAGGATGTTGCTTTATTAGCAAAATCATTAATTAAAAAAGATTTATATGATTCTTCAACTATTCATTATGCATCGGATGAAATGTTAAAAATTTGTAAAAAAGGACCATTATATGAACCAAAATTTATTTTTTATAAAACTAAGAATTGGAAAAATATTGACAAAGAAAGTCAAAAGTCTTTTGAGTTTTTTATAGAAACCTTTAAAAAAAATATTGAAGTATTTGATACCCCTTCTTATTTTGATGATATTCCAAAATATCATAAAATAATTCATGAAACAGATATGGCCAATAATTTTCAAGGTTATTACAAAAAATCAAAGAAAAAACTTTCTAAAGAAATGGTTAGTGCAATTGAAAGAGGTCAAAAATATTCAGCAAAAGATTATGTAGCAGCATTAGATTTTATAAAAAGAAGTTACGAATCTTATAAGGAGGTGTTCGAGGACTATCATGGAGTATTAAGCCCATCTACAACTGGAGTCGCTCCTAAAAGTCTAAAGAGTACTGGCAGTCCAGAATTCTGTACTACATGGACTTATATGGGTTTGCCATCTATTTCATTACCTTTACTTACGGGTGCAAACAATTTACCATTAGGAGTACAGTTAATTGGAGACAAATTAGATGATCTAAGGTTTTTAGGTGTAGCTAATTGGTTGGAAAAAAATTGTAAAAAATATGCTAAATAATATCACAAAATCTATAGGCTCATTTCTTGCAGCAATTTTTCTTATAGGTCTTGCAACAACATTGACAAGATCATCCATGATTGGATTTTGGGATGTGCTACCAGTATATATTTTGATGGCAATTGCAATTTTTATGATGGTTTACGAAGCCTTTTTCGATAAAAAATAACTTCCTACTTATAATGAATAATTCCAAAAATAATTATTTATCTTTTCTATTATTAATTATTCAACCAGTTTTTATGGCTAGCAATTTGATAGTTGCAAGAGGAGGAGTTGAGTATGTACCGCCAATTTCATTAGCCTTTTGGAGATGGACTGCTGTCTTCTTAATATTATTACCCTTTACATTTAATTCTTTAAAAAAGAATTTTAAATTTGTAAAACAAGAATACAAAAAAATATTTTTTATTGGATCAATGGGTTGTGGTGTCTGTGGAGCTTTTCCATTTTTAGCGGGACAAACAACAACTGTTACAAATATGGGAATCATATATTCGTCTTCCCCAATATTTATAATCTTGATCTCTAGCATTTTTTTTAAAGAGAAAATAAACTTTTTTAGAATTATTGGACTTTCTTCCTGTTTAATAGGTGTTTTCGCTATTATCATTAAGGGGGATTTATCTTTGTTAATTAAGCTTAAGTTTACTATTGGTGATTTATGGATGCTAGCCTCGGCTATAGGGTGGGCTCTTTACTCTATTTATTTATTTTATTGGAAAACTAGTTTAAAAATTTTTGATAGATTTACTTTGATTGCATTTTTTGGTGTGGTGAGCTTGTTTCCATTTTATTTAATGGAAGAGACTTTCTTTGTTAGAACAGTTTTTAATTTACAATTTTTTATGTGGGTTTTATTTGCAGCTATTTCACCAGGAATTATAGCTTTTACCTTATATACAATGGCACAAAAGAAGCTTGGTGCATCTATTACTGGTTTCACCCTATATATCTTTACTGTTTACAGTGCAATTTATGGTTACTTATTTTTTAATGAGCAACTTGAGTATTATCATTATATAGGAACCATTTTAGTTTTTAGTGGTGTTTATATAGTTAAAAAGAAAGTTTAAATATAAGTCATAATCTGACCAAATAATTTGATTAATTGATTTGAGTAAATGCTTCAGCAAATTTTTCTGCATTAAAAATTTGTAAGTCATCATCTTTTTCACCAAGCCCCAGAGCAATTATTCGAACTTTGTATTTTTTAGCAAGCGCTAGTAAGATACCTCCTTTTGCAGTGCCGTCTAATTTTGTCATTACTAAACCAGTGATTGGAATAATTTTATTAAACTCCTCAACTTGGTTGATAACATTTTGACCTGATGTAGCATCAAGAACTAAAATTACATCATGGGGGGCATCAGGATCAATTTTTTTTGTTACATTTGCAATCTTTTTATATTCTTCCATTAAGTTTTTCTTGTTTTGTAATCTTCCCGCAGTATCAATCAAAACATGATTAAAATCTCCACTGATTGCCTCTTTTATCGCTTTGTAAGCAACAGAAGCGGGATCAGATCCTTGTGTAGATTTAGTAATTTGTACATCAATTTTATTAGCCCAATCTTCTAGCTGCTCTATGGCAGCAGCTCTAAAGGTATCACAAGCAGAAAACATAACTTTACTACCATTGGATTTTAAAATTTTACCCATCTTTCCAATAGTTGTTGTCTTGCCAACCCCATTAACACCTGAGACTAGGACCACATTAAGTTTTTCTTTTTTATTAAAAAAAATCTGATTTTCCAAAGGCTTCATTAAAGTAATTATGTAGTCTTTTAGAATTAAATTTACCTCATTCAAGGTATCATTTTTAGGATCAATTTTTTCTTGAGCAATAATTTGCTTAATCTCCCCAGCCGCAACTAAACCAACATCTGATTGAATTAAATATTCTTCAATTTGATTTAATATTTCGTCATTTATTTCTTTTTTAACAATTATATCCCTTAAACCAGAGGTAAATGATGAAGCATTTTTTTTTAAACCAATCTTAAATTTATCAAAAATTCCCATTATAATTTAATTTCAATATCTTTAATATCAGAAACAGGCCCCTTCATGTGAACACTATTTTTTTCATCTATGGTGATTGTTAGTTTTCCAAATACAAATTCTATATCTGCGGTTTTTTCTATTAATCCTTTAATATTTCCTGCTACAACAGTTGCGCAAGCTGCGGTGCCACAAGCTTTTGTAAGGCCAGCACCTCTTTCCCAAACTTTAACTTTTATTAAATTTTTATTTATGACTGTGGCTAGGGTTACATTGCATTTCTCAGGAAACAATTTATGGTTTTCAATTTTTGGTCCAATAACTTCTAAATCAAAATTTTTAATATCATTCACAAAAAATATTATATGTGGGTTTCCTACATTTACTGTAATTCCGCCTATGTGTTTGTCATTGTTTTTGTCTATAATTTCAATTTTGAGATCTTTAGTTTCTAGTTCTTTATCTAAAGGAATGTCTTTCCAGTTTGTTTTTGGCACACCTATTTCAGTTTCTACTAAATTGTTTCCTAAGATTTTTGATTTTAGTATTCCCGAAGATGTCTGCACAGTTATTTCTTTTTGATCTTTTTCTTTTGATAAAAAGTCTGCAATACATCTTGTTCCATTGCCACATGCACCAGACACACTGCCATCTGAATTATAAAATACTAAATTAGCATCTATTTCTTTATTTTTATTAATTAGAATAAGCTGATCACATCCAATAAAATTCCGATCACAAATTTTAATTATTTGATCTTTTCTTAAATTAAGATCATGAGTTCGTTGATCAATAATTACAAAATCATTGCCTAAACCATCCATTTTAAATGCTTTAATATCCATATATAGATATTTATCTTATTTATTGACTTTTTGAACCTCTATTATAAGTTGTTCACGTTTCCACAAAAACGTTAAATTTGTGGTGTCTTTGGAAACAAAGAGATCAACACTAGTCAGCGAGTTTCGCCCACTAGTGCAATACTGCTGTGTGTAATAAATATGTTTGAAAACTTAACAAATAAATTCGAAGAAATTTTTTCTTCTTTAAAAAAAACTCCCTCGCTTAATGAAAACCAGGTAGATGAAGGTTTAAAAAGTATTAGACAGGCTCTTTTAGAGGCTGATGTGTCGTTAAATGTAGCTAAAGATTTTATAGCAAAAGTTAAGCCAAAGGTAATCGGGCAAGAAATAATTAGATCAACCTCACCAGGGGATATGATTGTGAAGATTGTCTACGATGAGTTAGTTAGCTTTTTAGGTGAAAGTAATACAGATATAAATTTAAATGCAGTACCACCTGTGCCAATGATGCTGGTAGGTCTTCAAGGTTCCGGTAAAACTACTACTACAGCAAAATTAGCAAAATATTTAGAAAAAAATAAAAAAAAGAAAATAATGATGGTGAGTCTTGACGTATATAGACCAGCCGCTCAAGAACAATTAAAGTCGTTGGGAGAGCAAAATGATATTTTGACTCTACCTATTATTGAAGGACAGGTACCAGCAGATATCTGTAGAAGAGCAATTAGCGCTGCAAACCTGAATGGAGCAGAAATTATACTATTTGATACAGCAGGTAGAACACAAATAGATCTTCAGATGATGAGTGAAATCAAACAGATAGAAAATATAATTAATCCAACAGAGATATTTTTAATTGCAGATTCTTTAACAGGACAAGTTGCTGCGCAAGTTGCAAAAGAATTTAAGAATACAGTAAATTTAACAGGTATTATTTTAACAAGAGCTGATGGTGATGCCAGAGGTGGTGCGGCTCTTAGTATGAAATATGTTTCTCAGGTTCCAATTAAATTTCTAGGGATAGGAGAAAAAGTAGAAAATTTAGAAGTTTTTCACCCAGATAGGATAGCAAATAGAATATTAGGCATGGGTGATATCGTCTCTCTTGTTGAAAAAGCTACAGAAGATCTTGGTGAAGAAAATATTAAAAAAGCAGAGGAGAATTTAAAAAAAGGACAGTTCTCTATGGAAGATTATTTAACACAGCTTAGACAAATGAAAAAAATGGGGGGCATAGAAGGAATTATGTCGTTTATGCCAGGTGTATCTAAAATGAAATCACAGATGGATGCATCAGGAATTGATGAGAGTGTTATTACCCAAAATGAAGCGATTATTCTATCTATGACAAAAAAAGAAAGAGGAAACCCTAAAATCATTGATGGTTCTAGGAAAAAACGAATTGCTACTGGCTCTGGAACAGACCCGGCCACTATCAATAAATTGCTTAAGCAATTTAAAATGATGTCTGAAATGATGAAGAAGATGTCAAAAGGAAACCTGAAGGGCATGTCAGATAAAGGAATACCTCCAGAGCTATTAAATCAACTTAAATAAATAAAGGTAAAAAAATGTTAAAAATAAGATTATCAAGAGGTGGAACAAAGAAAAGACCAGTATATAAAGTAGTTATAGCGGACAGTCACCGTGCAAGAGATGGAAAATTTATTGAGAAAGTGGGCTTCTTTAACCCTCTTTTACCAAAAGATAAAAAAGAAAGAGTAGGATTAGAAGCAGAAAGAATTAAATATTGGTTAGGTCAAGGTGCTCAACCAACAACTAGAGTTGCAAGAATTTTAGGTGAAAATGAAATAATTCCAATGCCAGTAAATGGAAATAATCCAAATAAAGCTATACCCAAAAAAGAAAGAAAAAAAGATGGAGATGAAGTAGCGCCAGCAGAAGCTCCAAAAGCAGAAGCTCCAAAAGCAGAAGCTCCAAAAGCAGAAGCTCCAAAAGCAGAAGCTCCAAAAGCAGAAGCTCCAAAAGCAGAAGCTCCAAAAGCAGAAGCAATAACAAAGGTAGAAACTAAATAGCTGGATTCATGTGGCAAGCTCAAATATTTACACTTTATCCAGATATTTTTCCTGGCCTTTTAAATAAAGGGCTTTATGGAAAAGCATTATTAAATAAAATCTGGGATCTTAAAGTTGTAAACATTAGGGATGCCGCTGAAGACAAACACAAAACTGTTGATGACACACCTTTTGGAGGTGGATCAGGAATGTTATTAAAAGCTGATGTTTTAGCAAAATCTATAGATCAAAATAAAAAAGAAGGTGAAAGAATTTTTTACTTATCTCCTAAGGGTAAAAAGCTTGATCAAAAATTAGCTATAGAACTGTCGAAAGAAAAATCTATTAGTATAATCTGTGGTCATTTCGAGGGTGTCGATGAGAGAATATTATCAACAAGAAATATAGAAGAACTTAGTATTGGAGATTACATCTTATCGGGAGGAGAAACAGCATCTTTTGTAGTTTTGGATAGTATCTTAAGATTGTTACCTGGGGTTTTAGGAAATGAGCAATCAAAAAAAGATGAGAGTTTTGAAAACGGACTTTTGGAGTACCCTCAGTACACAAAACCACAAATTTGGGAGGAAAAAAGTGTCCCAGAATTGCTATTATCAGGAGATCACAACAAAATTAAAGACTGGCGTTTATCACAGTCAGAGGCTATAACACGCGTCCGAAGACCTGATTTATGGCAAAAATATAAGAAAAACTGATTTAATAAATAGTATTATGAAAACAATTGAAGAAATAAACCAACACAACGTTAAAAAGATATTAGCGGAGAAGAAGATTCCAGATTTTTTTCCAGGAGATATAGTAAAAGTTGGTGTGAGAATTACTGAAGGTAAAAAAGATAGAATTCAATATTTTGAAGGTGTTTGTATTGCTAGAAAAAATAGAGATTTAAACTCTTCATTTACTGTTAGAAAAATTTCATTTGGTGAAGGTGTTGAAAGAACGTTTCCATTATATGGAACGGTGATTGACTCAATTACAGTTATTAGACATGGAAAAGTTAGAAGAGCAAAATTATATTACCTAAGAGATAGAACAGGTAAATCAGCTAGAATTGCAGAACGAATTAGAAAAAAAATAGGTATAGAGGTTGATGTTAAGCCCGAAACTGTAACAGCGGAAAATTTAGCACCAGTTGTAGCAGAACCTGAAAAACAATCAGAAACTCAAGTAGAACCAAAAATAGAAAAATCAGAAGAAAAAAAATAAGTTTTTTTTCAATGCCTTTAACCCTTTATGATAAAATCTGGAATGATCATTTAGTTGATCAACAAGGCGATGGTACAGCACTATTATTTGTTGACCGACATTTAGTACATGAGGTGACAAGTCCACAAGCATTTGAAGGATTGAGAAATTCTAATAGAAAAGTAAGACAACCTGGCTTAACGTTAGCAGTTGCTGATCATAACGTTCCGACTACTGATAGATCTAAAGGAATAGCTGATCCAGAATCTAAAATTCAGGTAGATACTTTAGAAAAAAATTGTAAAGAATTCGGAGTTCAATATTTAGGAATGAATGATAAGAGACAAGGGATTGTTCACATAATTGGTCCAGAGCAGGGCTTTACTCAACCAGGAACAGTAATTGTTTGTGGAGACAGTCACACAGCAACACACGGTGCATTTGGTGCTTTAGCATTTGGAATTGGTACCTCAGAAGTAGAGCATGTTTTAGCAACACAAACATTGGTTCAAAAAAAAGCAAAAAATTTTAGAATAAATGTTAATGGAAAACTTCCAATTGGAGTTACTTCCAAAGATGTAATTTTACAAATTATAGGAAATATCGGGACTGCAGGAGGAACAGGTTTTGTTATAGAATATGCAGGTAGTTTAATATCATCTTTAAGTGTGGAGCAACGGATGACTATTTGTAATATGACTATTGAAGGAGGAGCAAGAGCAGGATTAATTGCTCCAGATGAAAAAATATTTAAATATTTGAAGGGGAAGCCAATGTCGCCTAAAAATAAAAATTGGGACGAGGCTATGAAATATTGGGAAGGTTTAAAAACTGATGATGGGGCTAAATTTGATAAAGAAATTAATTTAGTAGCAGAGGATATTTTACCAATGATTACTTGGGGGACCTCTCCACAAGATGTGATCACTATTGATGGTAGAGTGCCGAATCCTGAAAAAGAACAAGATGAAGACAAAAGAAACTCTTTAGTGAGATCTTTAAAATATATGGGATTAAAGGCTGATACATTAGCTACAGACATTAAAATTGATAAAGTTTTTATAGGAAGCTGTACAAATGGTAGAATTGAAGACTTAAGAGAAGCTGCAAAAATATTAAAAGATAAAAAGAAAGCACCCCATGTTCATGCAATGGTTGTTCCAGGTTCAGGTTTAGTCAAAGAACAAGCGGAAAAAGAAGGCTTAGATAAAATTTTTTTAGAATCAGGTTTTGAATGGAGAGAACCGGGTTGTTCAATGTGCCTTGCAATGAATGCAGATAAATTAAAGCCAGAAGAAAGATGTGCTTCAACTTCAAATAGAAATTTTGAAGGAAGACAAGGTAGGGGTGGAAGAACACATTTAGTAAGCCCTGGAATGGCAGCGGCAGCCGCAATTTCTGGAAACTTGGATGATGTTAGAAAGTATCAAAATTAAAATGCAAAAATTTAATTCGCTTAAAAGTATCCCGGTATATTTACCAATTATAAATATTGATACAGATATGATTATTCCAAAACAATTTCTTAAAACAATTAAGAGAACAGGATTAGGAAAAAACTTATTTTTTGAAATGAGATATGATGATAAGGGTAATAAAATTAAAGAATTTATTATTAATCAAGAACCATACAATCAATCAAAAATATTAATTGCAGGAAAAAATTTTGGTTGTGGATCGTCAAGAGAGCACGCACCCTGGGCATTATTAGATTTTGGAATTACATGTGTAATAAGCTCTAGTTATGCTGATATTTTTTATAGCAACTGTTTTAAAAATGGAATTTTACCAATTATCTTAGCAGAGGAAAAAATTAAAGAACTATCAGAATATTCAAAAAGAAAAGAAGAAATTTCAATAGACTTAAAAGAAGAAAAAATTATTTTTGGAAATAATGAAATAAATTTTGATGTTGACCCATTTAAGAAAAAATGTTTATTAGAAGGTCTTGACGACATTGCGCTCTCTTTAGCAAAAAAAGATAAAATTACTAATTTCGAAAAAAATCTAAAAAATAATAAACCATGGATATTTAATGATTAAAGTTAAGAAAAGAAAAATTTTACTTTTACCTGGAGATGGTATTGGACCTGAGGTTATTCAAGAAGTTAAAAAAATTATTCAATGGTTTAATTCAAATAAATCTTTAGATTTTGAAATTGATCAAGATTTAGCTGGTGGTTGTTCTTTTGATAAGCATGGAACTCCAATCACAGACGAAGTTTTTTACAAAGCACTGGAAAGTGAATTTGTAATGTTAGGAGCCGTTGGTGGTCCTAAATGGGATAATTTAGATTTTTCAAAAAAACCTGAAAGAGCATTATTAAAGTTAAGAAAAGAATTAAAATTATTTGCAAATTTAAGGCCTGCAATTTGTTTTGAGCAATTAGTTGACGCATCAACTCTAAAACCAGAAATCGTTTCTGGATTAGATATAATGATTGTTAGAGAGTTAACGGGTGGAATTTATTTTGGAGAGCCAAGAGGAATCAAGCCAATAGAAAATGGTGAAAGAAAAGGTATAAATACTCATACTTATACGACTAGCGAGATAGTTAGAGTTGCAAAAGTAGCTTTTGATTTAGCTAAAAAAAGATCAAACAAGGTTACCTCATGTGAAAAATCAAATGTAATGGAAGCAGGACAGCTTTGGAGAGAAGAGGTTCAAGAACTTCACGATAAGGAATATAAGGATGTTGAGTTAAGTCATATGCTTGCTGACAATTGTGCGATGCAATTATTAAAAAATCCAAAGCAGTTTGATGTAATTGTTACTGACAACTTGTTTGGGGATATGCTTTCTGACCAAGCTTCAATGTTAACTGGATCTTTAGGACTCTTGCCATCTGCTTCTCTTGGAGCAAAAAATAAAGATGGAGAAATGAGAGCAATGTATGAGCCTATTCATGGGTCAGCTCCTGACATAGCTGGACAGGGAATTGCAAACCCAATTGCATCAATTCTAAGTTTTGCAATGGCATTAAGATATTCATTAGACTTAGATAGTCAGGCAGATGCTTTAGAAAAAGCAGTTCAAGACGTATTAAATGACGGTCTGAGGACTAAAGATATACTTTCAAAAGATATGAAAGAAGTATCAACATCAGTAATGGGTGATGCTATAATTTCAAAATTGCAATAATTAAAAATTTATTCTAAAGTTCTGAAATGCCAAATTACATTGCACCTGTAGAAGATATGATGTTTCTTTTTGATAAATTAAGAAACAATAAAAACTACAATGAAATTGAAAAATACAAAGAAGTTAACTCTGAATTAGTAAAAGATATTTTAGTAGAAGCAGCTAAAATTAATGAAAATTTAATTTTACCACTAGCAAAATCAGGTGATGAAAATCCATCAGTCTTAGAGAATGGAGTAGTTAGAACACCACCAGGATATAAAGAGGCTTATACAAAATATATTGAGGATGGATGGACTTCACTTTCTTGTGACCCAAAATATGGTGGTCAAGGAATGCCAAAAACAGTAAGTGCTTTTTTTGATGAAATGCTTTCTTCTGCAAGTCTATCATTTAAACTTTATAGCGAATTAAGTATTGGTGCTTATAATTGCATAAAACAACATGCAATAGATGAGATAAAAGATAAATATCTTCCAAAAATGGTAGAAGGTAAATGGAGTGGCACAATGTGTCTTACAGAACCAGTGTGTGGAACTGATTTGGGTTTATTAAAAACCAAAGCACAAGAGCAATCTGACGGAACTTATAAAATAAGTGGACAAAAAATTTTTATTACCTCAGGTGATCAAGATCTTACTGAAAATATTATTCACCTAGTAATAGCAAGAGTTGTAGATTCTCCAGCAGGAACCAAGGGTATTAGTTTATTTTTAGTTCCTAAATTTATAGTTAATGAAGATAGCTCTATAGGTTCAAGAAATGGAGTTTCTACAGGTTCAATAGAAAGTAAAATGGGT
>Ga0307986_10002534_pt1 | contig 13077 bp, 16 predicted proteins | sample EllFjometageno82_FD_203170 | JGI IMG/M metagenome (GOLD analysis project Ga0307986, IMG submission 203170) | Marine microbial communities from Ellis Fjord, Antarctic Ocean - #82 | ecosystem: Environmental > Aquatic > Marine > Unclassified | place: Southern Ocean | collected 2014-10-09
CACCAGCTACTTCATTTGCACACTTAGACGCTACAACTGTTCTTTCAAGACAGATAGCTGAAATAGGAATTTATCCGGCTGTAGACCCTCTAGACTCTACCTCAAGAATTCTCGACCCAAGGATAGTGGGAGAAGAGCACTATAGGGTAGCAAGAGAAGTTCAGCAAACATTGCAAGCTTATAAATCTTTACAAGATATTATAGCGATACTAGGTATGGACGAATTATCAGAAGAGGATAAAATTACCGTTACAAGAGCAAGAAAAATTCAAAGATTTTTATCACAACCTTTTTTTGTAGCAGAAGTTTTTACAGGATCACCTGGAAAATTGGTGGATTTAGAGTCAACTATAAAAGGATTTGATGCAATCTGTAAAGGAGACTATGATCATCTACCAGAATCTGCATTTTATATGGTTGGAGGGATTGAAGAAGCAGTAGAAAAAGCCGAGAAAATGGCTCAAGATGAGAAGAAATAATGTCTGAAAAATTTAACTTAGAAATAATCAGCCCCGACCAAACGTTGTTAAATACTGAAGTCAAACAAGTAATTATACCAGCTTACGAAGGATTAATGACAATCTTAAAAGATCATATTTCACTAATTACATTTTTAAGACCTGGATTTATAGAAACTGAAATTGAAAATAAAATTGAAAAATTTTTTGTTGAAGAAGGAACTGTAGAGTTTTTTAACAATAAACTGTTAATTTTAACCTCATCAACAGTTAAATTAGAAAACCTCACAAAAGAAAATATAGCAAAAATGATTGATGAGTCTAAAGTTCTTTTACAAAACTTAGAGATTAAAGACAAAGAAAAATATATTATAAGTCACAAATTAGAGACCCTACAACAAATTAGTTAACAATCTTTTTTAACTCTACTAATACTTTTTCATAAACATGTTTTTTAAAAAGCACGATTAGATCCGGTAAAAGATTTATATCTATCCATTTCCATTCTATAAATTCAGGATACTTTGTGTTTATATTAACTTCATTGTCATTTCCCAGAAATTTAACAACGAACCACTTTTGTTTTTGACCCCTGTATCTTCCTTTCCATATTTTTCCAATTAAATTTTCTGGCAGCTCATACTCAAGCCATTGATCAAATTCTTTTAAAACCTTTATGTTTCTAATACTAGTTTCTTCTAAGAGCTCTCTCTTCATTGCTTGCAATAAAGGTTCATTAGAATCAACACCTCCTTGTGGCATTTGCCATTTATCAAACGGGTTATCTTTTCTTTTGCCAACAAAAACTTTATTTTGTGCATTGAGAACAGCTATACCAACACCAGTTCTCAGTGGTAAAATTTTATTACCCACTTTTAAGATTTGAGCAAATTAACTGCATATTTCAATTGATTGTCTGTATCAGTATTAATTTTAAAATCTTTTCCAGCTTCTTCAACTAAGATATCAGGTAAAACGCCAACTTCTGAAATCGATTTTCCAGATGGTAAATAATATTTTGATATAGTTAGTCTTAAGCCACCTCCATTTTTAAGGGGAATAATTGATTGCACAGATCCTTTCCCATAAGTACGTACTCCTAAGATAATAGCTCTTTTATGATCCTTTAAAGATCCAGACACAATTTCTGCTGCTGATGCAGAACCAGTATTAATAATAACTATCAGCGGTTTGCCATTAATAAGGTCACCTTTTTTTGAAAAAAATCTTCTTGTCTCAGTAATTTTTCTTCCTTTTGTCGATACTATCTCACCATCATTTAAGAAGAAGTCACTTATACTTATAGCCTGAGTCAACAATCCACCTGGGTTGTTTCTTAAATCTAGAATGTATCCGATTAATTTTTTATTTTTCTCAAAATTATTGATATTTTTAATCAATTGTTTATCACTATTTTGATTAAAAGATTTTAACCTTAAATATCCAATTTCTTTTTTATCGCCAATTATTCTAGCTTCAACCGACTTGACCTCTATAATGGCCCTTTTTATTTTAAATTCTAATGCCTTCTTTTCATCCTTTCTTCTAATGGTTAATTTTATTTCTGATCCAATAAGGCCGCGCATAAGTTCTACAGCTTCAGTTAACGATTTGCCTCTCACTTGTTCACCGTTAATTCTAACTATATAATCACCTGCTTTTATTCCCGCATTTGAGGCGGGTGTACCATCTATTGGAGAAATTACTTTAACTACTCCAGATTCCATTCCTATTTCTATTCCAAGACCACCAAATTCACCTTTAGTATCAGTTTGCATGCCCTCAAACGACTTAGGACTCATGTACGCTGAATAAGGATCTAAAGACTGCAAAAGACCATTAATCGCAGAGTCCATGATATCTGCCTGGTTAACTTCATCTACATATTCTTTTTTTATAGTCTCTAATACTTCACCAAATAAATCTATTTTTTCATAAAATTCATTTGAATTTTTAGAGTGGAGGTAATTAGTATTTAAAAGAATACCTGTGGCTAAAAATGTAGCTAAGAAATATGCTTTTCTCATATTGATACTTTTTCTTTAGGGATGGGTTCTGACCACATTTTTTCAAGATCATAAAATTCTCTTTTTTCCGGATTAAAAATATGAACTATAACATCTATAGCATCGACTAGCTTCCAATCTCTGCTCTCTCTTCCTTCAATTCTACAATTATTTATGCCAATTTTTTTTAACTCAGAAACTAAATTTTCTGATAAAGATTGCAAGTGTCTCGAAGAGGTCCCGGAAGCTATAATCATGTAATCTGCAATATGAGATTTTTTTTTAAGATTTATAGACACAATATTTTTGGCTTTATTGCTATCTAAAATTATTTCAATTTGTTTTTTAATATCTAGCATTATTATCAAAAATTAAGATAACTTTTTCCTAACTTGTGTCGAGGAAATATTTATTGGTTTATTTTTAATAAATATAACATTTTTTACTTTTTTAGTTATAGCAGACTTTCTAGCTTTAACATCATAGTCCTTTCGAGAAAATACAACAATTTTTATTAATTTTGCTAATAATTTCCATTTTTTCCACTTGTGAAAGTTTATAAGATTATCTGAACCTAAGATTAAAATAAATTCAGTTTTTTTATTTTGTTTGTTTAAGTATTTTACTAAGTCTATCGTACTTTTAGATTTAATCTTATCTTCAAAATACTTAACTCTTATTTTTTTTATTTTAGTTGTTATTCTTTTACTTTTTTTAATTCTTTTTGATAATGAAAAAAAAGTTTTATTTTTAAATGGATTTTGTTTAGTTATACACCAGTAAAGTTTATCTAAGGAAAATTTTTTTATTGCAATTTTTGATATTGTTAAATGACCTTTATGAGGAGGGTCAAAACTTCCTCCAAAAATACCAATTTTTTTTTTTATAGATCTAATCATTATCGATTAAGACCTGATTATTCCTTTTCCTGATACAATATATTTGTAAGAGGTTAGTTGATTAATTCCTACCGGTCCTCTAGGTGGTAGTTTACTTGTTGAAATTCCAATTTCTCCACCAAAACCAAACTCACTACCATCTGCAAATTGCGTAGAAACATTGTGCATTGCTATTGCACTATTTATACCTTTTAAAAAAATTTGTGCAGTTTTAGAATTTTTTGTAATTATACTGTCAGTATGCATCGTACCATATTTTAATATATGTTCTTTGGCTTCATGTACTCCATTTACTGATTTGATTGAAATTTTTGCATCCAGATATTCAGTTTTCCAATCTATTTCTCTTGCTAATTTAAATTTATTTTTAAATATTTTATTAATTTTTTTATCTACAACAACTTCACACCCCAAAGATGTAAGCTTATCTATAATTGGTCTAGCATATTTTTGTAATGATTTTGAATCAATCAGCAACGTTTCAACTGCACCACATATACTCGTTCTTCTCATTTTAGCATTAGCAACTAATTTAGTAGCCATCTTAATGTTGGCATCTTTGTCTACATAAATATGACATAAGCCTTCAAGATGGCCTATTACATGAACTCTAGACAGCTGTTGAACTTTTTTCACAAGTTCTTTACCACCTCTTGGAACAATCACATCGATGTACTGTGACATGCTAGATAATAGGTAGTTTACAATACTTCTATTTTTATCTTCAATGAATTGAACGCAATTTTTATCAATTTTATTTTTACTTAAAGCTTCTCTAAATAGATTAGCCAATATTTTGTTAGAATTAAAAGCTTCAGAGCCACCTCTTAATATAGCACAATTACCAGATTTAAGACTTAATGCAGATACATCGGCTGTCACATTCGGTCTGCTTTCATAAATTATACCTATCACCCCTATTGGAGTTGTAACTTTTTTTATTTTTAGGCCAGCGGGTGTCTTCCATTCTTCCAAATTTTTATTAAGTGGATTTTTAAATTTAATTATTTCATTTATAGAATTCCTTATCCCATCTATTTTTTTTTCATCCAATATAAGCCTGTCCAATAAATGTTTTCTCGTTGAAGATTTTATATCCTTTAAATTTTCTTGAAGAATTTGCTTTTTATGTTTTAATAAAAGTTGACCGTAGTTATTAAGAATCTTATTTATTATTTTTGGATTCAAATTATTGAGATGTATAAAAGCTTTCCTAGCATTTAAACCAATTTGTTTTAATTTTTTCATAATATAACCATATCGTTTTTGTGAACTATTTCAGATTTACTGGCATAGCCTAAGATATTTTCTATCTGATCGCTCTGCAAACCCTTAATTTTATTAACTTCTTCAGATGTAAAAGAAGACAAAGCTCTTGCGACGTCAACATTATTGTTATCGACAATTAATATATTGTCTCCTTTTCTAAAAATCCCTGAAACTTTAGTAATACCAGCTGGAAGTAAACTTTTACCTAATTTAAGTGCCTTTGATGCACCTTGGTCAATATAAATTTTCGCAGTTGACGATAATGAGCTTATTATCCATTTCTTCCTTGCATCTAGGTAAGAAATTTTTGGAACAAACCATGTGAATAATTTTTTTTCTATAATTCGGGCAATGGGATTAAAATTAGTTCCATTTGCAACCAACATATTACAACCTGCATTCATGCAAATTTTAGCGGCTTCAAGCTTAGTCAGCATCCCACCAGATCCATAAGTATTAATTTTTTTATCAACCAAAGCAAGAATGTCATTATCAATAGTCTCAACTTTTTTGATTAGACTTTTCTTATTTGAAATAGACTCATAGAGTCCGTCGACGTCAGATAAATTTATTAATAAATCAGCACCAATAATTTGAGCAACCCTAGCTGCCAATCTATCATTATCACCATATTTTATTTCAGAAGTAGCTGTTGTATCATTTTCATTAACAATCGGTACAGCTCCAAGTTTGAAAAGATTTTCAAATGTTCTTCTTACGTTTAAGGCTCTTCTTCTTTGTTCAGTATCATCTGGTGTAATTAAAATCTGTCCTATTTTTATTTTATTCATTTCAAACAATTTTTGAAATTCATTAATTAAATAAATTTGACCGACAGATGCCACAGCTTGACTCATTTCTAGTTTAACTTTTTTATTTTTTATTTTTAAATAATTTTGTCCCAAGGCAATTGCTCCGGATGAAACAATCACTACTTCTTGTTTATTTTTTTTTAATTTTTTGATATCGTTAATTAAACTTGTTACCCATTTTTTTTTAAATTTTCCAAGTTTGTTAACTATTGTTGAGGAGCCTAACTTTATTACAATTTTTTTTGCTTTATTTATATACATTTTTTAACAATATCTTTCTTAAATCGATCAAGTTTTTATCTGCAATAACTGAAATTACCTCAAATTTTTTTTTAATTTTTTTTTTAAAAAGCTTTAATTTTTCTTCAATTTCTTTTTTTTCAAATAAATCAGATTTATTAAATACAATAATTTCCTTCTTTTTTGTTAGAATTTTATCATATTTAGACAATTCAGTTCTCACGTCTAAGTAGTTTTCATCAAGTTTTTCTTCTGATAAATCTATTAAATGTAATAATATTTTACATCTTTCAATGTGTCGTAAAAATTTATCTCCTAGTCCAACACCTTCATGTGCGCCTTCTATTAAACCCGGTATGTCTGCTAGAGTTACCTCTTTATCATCATAATAAGAAACACCTAAATTAGGGTCTAGAGTTGTAAATGGATAGCTTGCAATTTTAGGTCTTGCTTTCGTTATGGCTGCCAGCAGACTTGACTTGCCCGCATTTGGTTTGCCAATAATACCTATGTCTGCAATAACTTTTAATTGTAACCAAACCCAAAATTCTTCACCTAACTTACCATTTGTTTTCTTTGTTGGTGATCTGTTTGTTGAGCTTTTAAATCTAACATTGCCAAGGCCATGTTTTCCACCTGAAGCCACCAAGTATCTTTCTTTATTTTTTGTGAAATCATAAATCAAAGTGTTGCTATCCTCTTCATAAATTTGAGTGCCAACTGGAATTTTAATTATTAGATCCTTTCCTGCTGCTCCTGTTCTTTTTCTTTTAGTTCCTATATGTCCACCTTCCGCTCTAAAATGCTGAGCATATCTAAAATCAATCAGTGTGTTTAAATTTCTTTCTGCTTCAAAAATAACAGAACCACCATCTCCACCATCTCCGCCGTCAGGTCCACCATACTCGATAAATTTCTCTCTTCTAAAACTGGCAGAACCCGAGCCACCATTACCAGCTTTAATATAGATTTTTGCCTGATCTAAAAATTTCATTGTAGATTTTTAAAAAAAATAACTAAGGTTATTTATATGCTTAATTAGGGATAACAGAAACAAATGTTCTGTTTAATTTTGATTTTTTAAATTTAACTTTACCTTTTATCAAAGAAAACAAAGTGTGGTCTGTACCCATGCCAACATTTTCACCAGGATGAATACGTGTACCCCTCTGTCTAACTATAATATTTCCTGGTATAACTACTTGATCGCCATATTTTTTAACACCAAGTCTTCTACCCGCACTATCTCGGCCGTTACGCGATGATCCACCAGCTTTTTTTGTTGCCATTTATTTTCCTATTTCTTTAAATTTTTTTTTGTAATTTCTTTTTTTTGTTTCTTTGTTTTTTTAGTCTCTATAACTTTTTTCTCTTTCAGTTCAATTGGTTTTGCTTCAGCTATAACTTTACCGTCTTTAGAAAGTATTTTTGTAATTTGTATTTTTGAATGTTTTTGTCTGTGCCCATTCATCTTTCTTGAATGCTTTCTTCTTCTTTTGTGGAAGATTAAAACAGTTCTATCTTTAACATTATCTAATAATTTAGCTTCGACAATTGCGCCTGCTACATTTGGATTTCCAATTTCAGTAGTTTTACTATCATTTAACAATAGAACATTTTTAAATTGAACTGTTTTACCAATTTCAATATCTAATTTTTCAATTTCTATAATTTTGCTAGCAGAAGCTTTGTATTGTTTTCCACCTGTTTCAAATATTGCAAATGACATAATTATTCTTTCTTTAAAATTAAAGCAATATAACTTGAAAGAATCTCAAGTCAAGGTGATAGAGCTTAAAAACTATCCTTTAATTCACGAAGTTTTTTGAAAATTTCTACTTCTGACGAATTCTCCATGCTTAGAGATTTCTTCACAGAGGAAGTGTTACAACGTAAGAAAATATTTGTATCTAGCTCTTCTTTGATAGTTACAGGTATTGTTGGTTTTTTTTGATTTAATCTAGATGTAATCCATTTTTTCTTTTCTTTCAGGCTACCATTATTAATTTCATATTTAATACAGAAATCTAAATTTTTTTTAGTGTATTCATGTCCACAATAAATTCGAGTATCTATTGGTAATTTTTTTATAAGATTAAGAGATTTAAGCATTTCTAGATATGTCCCCTCGAACACCCTTCCACAACCTAGAGAAAACAATGTATCACCAGTAAAAATAACTTTTTCATTCTTAGCATAGAAACAAATATGACCACTAGTATGGCCTGGTATAAAAAAAATTTTAAAATCTATATTTCCTAATTTAAAATTTTCATTATCAGATAGTTTTATATCTATACCTGGAATTCTTTTTTCATCTTTTTTAAAACCGATAATTTTAGACTTATATTTTTTTTGTAAATCTAAATTTCCGCCGGTATGATCAAAATGATGATGGGTATTAAAAATATAATCAATTTTTTTAAATGTTTTATCGATAAAATTATCAATAGGTTTAAACTCTGAGGGATCGACTACAGCAATAGTATTTGTTTCTGTGTCTTGAACTACAAAACTATAATTATCCTGAAGGCAGGGTATGATATCTATGTTCAACATTTAACTAATTAAAAACATACCAACTTCAGACAAGAGATTTTTTATTTCTAAATTAATTCGGTTTATAGAAGATATTTTTTCATTATTAATACCAATAATTCTATCCATCTTAATTTTTTTTTTATCACAAAACTGATAAAAATCTTTTATAGAACACATATGCAAGTTAGGAGTATTGTACCAATAATCTGGAAGAGATTTTGTGACAGGCATTTTACCGAATAATAATAAACTAGTTCTAACCTGCCAATAGCCAAAATTAGGTATTGAAATTATTACTTTTTTTCCTATTCTCAACAATTCATTCAAAACATTTTCTGGCTGGTAAAATGCTTGAAGTGTTTGACTTAAGACAACAAAGTCAAAAGCTTTGTTGGGGAATTGACGAAGTTCTGTTTCAGCGTTTCCTTGAATTACAGACAAACCTTTAGATATACATTGTTTAACTTTATTTTCTTCAAGCTCAATGCCTCTTGCATCAATATTTTTTTGTTTAATAAGAGCTTCGATTAATGTCCCATCACCACAACCAACATCTAATATTCTAGACTGAATAGGAAGTAAATTTATAATTATTTTAAATTCATTTTTCATTTTTAAATATTTCAAAATTAGAATCCAAAAAGCCTTTAAGAGTTTCTAAGAATTCTGGCTCATTGACTAAAAAAGAGTCATGACCTTTATCTGTTTTTATTTCAGCAAAAGCAACGTTAGTGCCAGATGCATTTAAAGCAATGACAATGTCCTTACTATTTTTTGTAGGGTAGAGCCAATCTGAAGAAAAGGATATAATCAAAAATCTTGTTTTATGATTTTGAAATGCTTCAGCCAACCCATTCTTGAACTGCTTTGATAAGTCAAAATAATCCATAGCTCTTGATATATACAAATAGGAATTTGCATCGAATCTATCAACAAAGACATTGCCTTGGTGCCTTAAATAACTTTCTATTTGAAAGTCAGCATCAAATGTAAATTCATAATCTTTTTTTTCTTGTAGTTTTCTTCCAAATCTTTCTTGTAAACCTTTATCTGACATATAAGTAATGTGAGCAGCCATTCTTGCTACAGCTAAGCCATTTTTGGGAATTTTTTTATCTTTGTAGTAGTTCCCTTTATTCCATAACGGGTCAGACATTATTGCCTGTCTAGCTAATTCATTCAAAGCAATTTGCTGAGCATTATGACTCGCAGTTGATGCAATAGGTACTGCTGAAAAAGTTTTATCAGGATATAAAGCACAAAACTGTAAAAGTTGCATTCCTCCCATAGAGCCTCCTAAAACACTTAATAGTTTTTTTATCTCAAAGTGTTCCAATAGAGATTCTTGTGCTTTAATCATGTCTCTTATTGTAATCACTGGAAATTTTAATCCATATGGTTCACCATTCAAGACATTAATATTTTTAGGTCCAAATGAACCCATGCAGCCACCTAAAACATTTGCGCAAATAATAAAATATTTCTCTGTGTCAACAGCTTTTCCTGGGCCTACAGCTGTATTCCACCAACCTTCTTTATTAGTCACAGGATTAGTTCCAGTAACAAATTGATCACCTGTGAGAGCATGAAAAATTAAAATTGCATTATTTTTTTCTTTATTAAGCTTACCGTAAGTCTCATAAGCTATAGGAAATTCTTTTATAGTTTGACCGCAATCTAGTTTAAGTGGTTTTGCTACAGTTATTTGTTTTATATTTTCTGTTTTATAGTTCATATAAAAAAAACTTAACTAAAATGGGCAGGACCCTATTTAGCGAAATTTATTATGCGCCCGCAATTCGGTTAAATCAGCGCTATAAACTTGTACTAAACAGGTAGAAAATTGTCAATTTTATAAGAAACTAAAATGAACATAGAAATAGTAAAGCTTTTTAGGTAAGACTTAAATAAATTATGAAATTACCAAAAGCTAAAATTCTTAACGTCGAAAAATATGTTGCTGGACTGAGCTTATTTAAGCAAAAATTTGCTAAAATAAAATTATCAGCGAATGAATCTGCATTAGGGCCAAGTCCAAAAGTAGTAAAAGAATATATTAAAGTTTCAAGAGATCTTAAAAGATACCCGGATTCAGATGGAACTTTTTTAAGAAAGACTATAGCTAAAAAATTTAAACTAGACCAAAAGAGAATAATTTTAGGCAATGGCTCAGACCAAGTCTTCGAACTGATTTGCAAAGCATTTCTCAATAAAAATGATGAAGTTATAGTAACTCAATATAGTTTCATTATTTACAGAATCTACAGCAAACTCAATTCTGCAAAAGTAGTTTATGCTTTAGAAAATAAATTTAACACTTCAGTAGATAACATACTTTTATCTGTCACTAGAAAAACCAAAATTGTTTTTATTGCAAATCCTAATAATCCAACAGGTACACATATTAGTAAAAAAGAAATGTTGCGATTAAGAAAAAAATTAAGAAGCGATATTTTATTAGTTGTTGATGACGCATACTTTGAATACATGAATTCAAAAGATTATGAATGTGGACTAAAACTATTTTCTAAATTCAAGAATGTTGTTGTCACAAGAACGTTTTCAAAAATATACGGTTTAGCAGGACTAAGAGTGGGTTGGGGTTACGGGTCAAAAAATATAGTTGATTCATTATATAAAATAAAACCTCCTTTCAATGCTAGCCGTCCAGCATTATTTGCAGCTGTAGTTGCAATAAAAGATACACTTTGGCTAAACAAAGAAATACAGCACGTGAAAAAATGGTCTAAAGTTTTTTACGAAGTCTTTAAACAGTTAAATATTCACACAAACAGGACTAGTGCAAACTTTTCACTGATTAATTTTGACAGAGTCAAAAAAACTTCAAAACAAGTTTTTTATGCTTTAGCTAAAGCAGGTATTTTATTAAGACAAATGGATGTATATTCAATAAAAAATTCTCTAAGAGTTACTATCGGTAATAATAAAGAAAATTTAAAACTAATAATTGAATTAAAAAAAATTCTTAATGTTTGATACTATTTCTATAATTGGTTGCGGCTTGATAGGATCTTCAATTCTAAGAACTATTAAAAATAAAAACCTAGCGAAAGAGATCAAAATTTTTGATAACTCAAAAGAAGTTACTGCATATTTAACAAAAGAAAATATATGCACAAACGTATCAAATGATATCCGCCAGTGTGTTACTAATTCTGATTTAATAATTATTGCAACACCTCTTAGTACTTATAAAGAAATTATTTTATCGATAAAAGATAGTTTAAAAAAAAATGTTATTTTAACAGACACAGGATCTGTTAAAAAAGAGGTTATGAAGATAATTCATAATGTAAATTTAACAGATGTTCACTGGATACCCTCACACCCGATTGCAGGAACAGAAGAAAGTGGACCAAGTGCAGGACATGCAAAAATGTTTGAAAATCGATGGTGTATTATCTCTCCGCCTAAAAACTGTGCAGAACAACCTGTAAAAAGCTTAAAAGCTTTGTGGGAGGCCATTGGAAGTAAAGTTAAAATTATGTCACCAGAAGAGCATGATAAAATTTTATCTTTGACTAGCCACTTACCTCATGCAATTGCATATAATATTGTTAGAACAGTAATGAACGTAGAAGATAAATTAAAACATGAAGTAATTCAATATAGTGCTGGTGGTTTGAGAGATTTTACCAGAATAGCAGCATCCAACCCTTTAATGTGGAGAGATATTTTCTTAGATAATGGTGAAAATTTGTCTAAAGGTATCGATAATTTTATTGAGAAACTGAATGAATTAAAAAAAGCTATACAAGAAAAAAATGGAGATAAGCTTTTTCAAATTTTTAACTCCACCAAAGAAGTAAGAAAAGAGATTGTCAAAGCTGGTCAAGATACGAACAAACCAGATTTTGGTAGAAAAAAATATTAAGAATATTTTTTGATTTCAGAATAAATTTTTTCTTCTAAAACTTTGAGAAAAATAGCTTTTTCCAAACCGGGCTCTATCGGCTCCAAAAAAGAGACATGAATATCACCAGGATATTTTATAAAACTATTTTTAGGCCATATTTTGCCAGAGTTTAAGGCAACAGGTATACACGAAATTTTAAGAGAGTCATAAATTCTACCTACCCCTTTTTTAAAAGGCCTTCTTTCATCAAATTTAATTCTAGTACCTTGTGGAAATATTAAAAGAGGTCGATTATATTTATAAATAGCATTTTTTATTTTATCAAAAAAATTTAAATTTTGTTTTGTAGTTGTTTCTCTGATTATTTCAATTGATCCAATTTTCTTTAAGTACCAACCAAACAAAGGTATTTTTAAAAGTTCTTTCTTTAAAATAAAAATAGGAAAATTTAGTGGCCCCTGAAGAACAAAAGTTTCAAACATTGATTGATGTGCTGAAGCTACAAAGAATTTTTCAACTTTCTTTAGATTCTCTAGTCCATGAAAAATAACTCTAGTATTTAAAAATAACCTTAATATTAGAATTATATAGTAAGCTAAAAATTTTCCACAATATAAAGTGAATTTAGCAGGTAAAATTAAAGTTGGTATAGCTAAAATAAAAACTAAAATTATGCCGCTATATAAAAAGATATTAAAAAATAAAGATTTTATAAATTGCATTAAGAGTTTATTAATTTAAATAAATCTTGCTTCTTTCTAATGATTTTAAAAGTATTTTTGCCAGCTAGAATCTCAGCAATAAGAGGCTTAGTATTATAATTAGAAGATAAAGAAGATCCATATGCCCCTGCATTTGTTATAGCTACAAAGTCACCCTCTTTTATTTTCTGATATTTTTTGTATTTTATAAATTTGCACGTAGTTTCACAGATTGGGCCAACAAATTCTACTGATGCGTGGCTCTTTTTATCTG
>Ga0307986_10002535_pt1 | contig 13077 bp, 13 predicted proteins | sample EllFjometageno82_FD_203170 | JGI IMG/M metagenome (GOLD analysis project Ga0307986, IMG submission 203170) | Marine microbial communities from Ellis Fjord, Antarctic Ocean - #82 | ecosystem: Environmental > Aquatic > Marine > Unclassified | place: Southern Ocean | collected 2014-10-09
CGAGCAGGCGTCGTCGACCGGTCTCGTTACATGCGGCGAGTCCATGGATGTCGCCAACCACTTGGTTGGACTCACGCACGTTGTGGTGAACGATGTTGATGAGGTCCTCGTTGAGTTGACCGCGGTCAACGAACTTCATGATGGGAATGAACAGGCCCTCCTCGTACACCTCAGTGGCGTCGGGCCCGTAGCCCCGGCCGCCGATGTCGACCACGTGGCAGGTGCAGGCAAAATAGCCAATCAACGTGCCATCGGCGAAAACCGGGGTGGTGACGGTTATGTCGTGCAGGTGGCCGGTGCCCTTCCATGGGTCGTTGGTGACATAGACGTCACCTTCGTAGATTCGGTGTGCTCCGATGTCGGTGATGAAGTGCCCGACCGCAGCAGCCATCGTGTTGACATGGCCGGGGGTGCCGGTGACGGCTTGGGCAATCATGCGTCCCTGCACGTCGAAGATGCCCGCGGACAGGTCGCCCGCCTCGCGGACGCTGGTGGAGAAGGCTGTGCGAACAAGCGTGAGTGCTTGTTCTTCCACGATCGAGATCAGCCGATTCCACATAACTTGATTTCGCAGGTCATTCATGACGCATCCTCGCTTCGACTAATCACGAGACATCCATCGGATTGGGCGATTGCTTGGTGGCGTTGCCCTATCCATGTGGTGGTTTGTGGTTCAACAATGACCGCAGGGCCCAGCACCCGGACACCGGCGCTCAACGAAGAGCGCTCGACAACTTGCGCTTCAACCATGGCGTTGCTTGCCGTGTCATATATCGATCGCGACCCAGTCGATGCAGCATCGCTAACGGCCTCGGCCCAGGAACAGCGCTCGACCGCTTGACGTGGCGTCGCAACCTTGACCGCCCAACTGACCGCTTCGATCGCAAGCCCTTCGATGGCTCGCCCGAAGTACTCCTCATAAGACTTGACAAACCGAGCGCCGAGTTGGTCCTGGCTTAGACCATCAAACTCACCATCACCGAGTTGCACCGGTATCTCCCACCCTTGACCGGCATAACGCATATAGACCCAGCGTTCGATCTCGCGGACGTCATCGGTCCCCTCGGCTACAAACGCGTCGGCCTCAACGGTGAGGTCGGTAAGGAGTTGGTTGACCTCTACATAATCAAAGGCATCAAGCCGGGCGTAGTACGAGCGCACCGCTTCATAGGCAAACGGTGCCCGCAGGAAACCAATGGCCGAGCCGACACCTGCTCCCGGTGGCACGAGCAATTGGTCGAGTCCTAATTTTTCACATAGTCGGCTGGCGTGAAGTGGGGCTCCGCCACCAAACGCGATCATGGTGAACCCCACGACATCCTTACCGTTCTCAACGGCATGGACCCGAGCCGCATTGGCCATGTTCTCGTCGACAACCTCGGTAATGCCGACAGCACCTTCAGCCGCGTCAAGTCCGAGTTGCGGGCCAAGCGCGGCCTGTACTGCCTCGGCGGCATGGGCCGGCGAAAGCTCGATTCCGGTCGCGCCGAAGGTCTCCGGAGATAGCCGCCCGAGCACCACGTTGGCATCGGTAACCGTCGCCTGCGTTCCGCCCAGTTGATAGGCCGCCGGCCCTGGTTCAGAACCAGCGGACTCGGGGCCAATACGAATTTGACCGAGCACGTCGACCGAAGCAATCGAGCCTCCACCCGCACCGATCTCGATCATTTCAATCACGGGAATCGAGATTGGCATGCCGCTGCCCTTGGTGAAGCGGTGGGTACGAGCTACCTCGAAGGACTTCGCCGTACGTGGCGTGCGGTCTTCGATCAAACAGATCTTCGCTGTAGTGCCACCCATGTCGAACGAAAGCACCCGATCAAGGCCGTAGCGTTCGGCAATGTCAGCGGCAAAGATCGCTCCGCCCGCGGGACCAGACTCGACGAGGCGAACAGGAAACTTGGCCGCGCTTTCCAACGACATAAGTCCCCCACCTGAGTGCATCAGGTACACCGGACACGTTGCCCCGCGTCGTCCGAGTTCGGCTCCAAGCCGATCAAGGTAGGACGCCATAAGGGGTTGTACATAGGCGTTGGCACAAACGGTGTTGAAGCGTTCGAATTCGCGCATTTGGGGGGAGACCTCAGCTGAGGTCGAGATGGCAACATCGGGCAGCGCCGCACTGAGTAACTCCCGAAAGGCGTTCTCATGTTCGGGATTCACATAACTATGCAGCAGGCCGATGGCGATGGCGTCGTAGTCGCCCGCACGAAGAATCTCGATTAGCTGCTTGGCATCATCATGATCAAACGGAACCAACGGTGTGCCATCGGCTCCCATTCGCTCATTGAACACAAACCGGTGTTGGCGCTCGATGAGGGGCAACGGCAACACGATGTTGAGGTCGTATTGCTCAAATCGTGACTCGGTGCGTGTCTCGATGACGTCACGAAAGCCAGCCGTGGTCACAAACGCGGTGTGCGCTCCGCGCCGTTCGATCAGGGCGTTGGTGGCCAAGGTGGTGCCGTGGATGATGGTTTCTAGCGATCCAATGGTGACCGATGCGTCGGCCAGCACAGAGTCGATTCCGGCCAACATGCCGCGCTCCGGAGCGTCGTGCGTAGTGAGGACTTTGGTGGAGGTGAACGTCCCGTCCACTTCCAGGACGATGTCGGTGAACGTGCCGCCAACATCGACACCCAGACGAGGTGCCATGGAGTTAGCCATCGAGCTCAGCAACTGACTTGACATCGGCAATGACCGGGAAGCCCGAAGGCGGGCAGATATCAACTGTGGCGGACCGTTGTTGCGATAGCAGGCCACCGTCGACCCGCAAGACGTCACCCGTTACGTAACCGGCATCGTCCGATGCCAAGAACACAGCCGGACCCGCAAGATCTACCGCTGTGCCCTGACGTTCGAGCGGAATGTCCGCACCATTAGCAACCAGTTCATCGGGAGTGCGGCCACTGGTGTCGACGGACCCGGGCATCAGCGCATTGACCCGCACGCCATAGGGGCCAAGGTCAATGGCCATAGCTCGGGTGAGGGCCTCGATGCCACCCTTGGTGGCGTCGTAGGCAGTGAATTGGCGGTGGGCGCGGGTGGCGCCGCCGGAACTCATGTTGATGATTACTCCATGGCCATTGCGGGCCATGATGTGACCGGCTTGGCGGCAGCACCAAATGGTGCCCATCAAGTTGACGTCGATGATCTTGCGGAACCACGCTTCGTCGCCGTCGAGAAAATGCAGCATTGGCCCAACCAGGCCGGCGTTGTTCACCAGCACATCGACGGTGCCAAACTGCTCGACTACCGCACCAAACATGTCGGCCACCGCATTGACGTCAGAGATATCAGCAGGATGAGCGATCGCTGCTCCACCTGCCGCGGAGATGGAGTTCGCTACCGCTTGCGCGGCTCCCCCATCGACGTCGTTGACCACGACCTGATCGCCCTCGGCGCCAAAGCGCTCGGCGATTGCCCGGCCAATACCATTTCCAGCCCCAGTAACGATGATGACACGACGTTGTTCCATGCCCTAGTCAACCACTTCTCGTCTCGGATCGAAGGGTCATTACTCAAATCGACGCGGTTAGCCCCGCTAGGCGCTGCGATTTGAGTATGTAGAGTGGCGGCATGTTGATTCTTTCTGCTGACGATGTTCGTCGTGCCCTGCCCATGGCGTCTGCAATTGAGGCGATGAAATCCGCTTACCTTGCTGTTTCGACGGGTAAGGCCACCATGCCTCCTCGCACAGTTCTGTCGGTTGGTAGCCGCGATGGAATCGCCTTGTTCATGCCCGCGCACATTGCGAGCATCGGCGCTCTCACCGTCAAAGCCGCCACCGTCTTTCCGCTCAACGTCAGCGAGGGGCGTCCGGTAATCCATGGGGCCGTTCAAGTGCTCGACGACCAGACCGGCGAGATTGTTGGCCTGCTCGAAGGCAGCTCACTGACCGGGATTAGAACCGCCGCGGGCGGTGGCGCATCCGTTGACGCATTAGCACGCGCCGACAGCACGGTGCTTGCCATGATCGGCACCGGCATCCAAGCCCGAACCGGAGTCGAAGCCGTGTGCGCGGTGCGAGAAATTTCCGAAATCCGCGCCTATGGCCGTAACCGTGAAAACCTCATGCAGTTCTGTTCCGACATAGCTGGCTTCGCCGACCGAATTGTTGCCGCCGACTCCCCTTCCGCTGCGGTGCTCGGTGCTGACATTGTCTACACCGCAACTACCTCCCCGACCCCAACTTTCCCCGGTGCAGATATCGGTCCCGGAACCCACATTGTTGGGGTGGGCTCGTTCAAACCGTCCATGATCGAGATGGATCAAGCCACCATTGCGCAGGCAACCGTGTTCGTCGATCAAACCGAGGCGTGTTGGGATGAAGCGGGCGAACTTATTGCCGCCCGATCCGCCGGCATTCTCGATCAAGTCATCGAACTTGGATCGGTGCTCGACGGCACCCATCCCGGTCGGACATCCGACGCCGAAATCACCTTGTTCAAGTCCGTGGGCTTAGCGGCACAAGATGCAGCAGCAGCCCATCAAGCATTCGTCTCCGCCCAAGCCATGGGACTCGGAACCGAAATCGACCTTGGCGCCTAAGGTAAGACAATGAGTCTTCCTCCTACATCACTTCGTTTCGTCGCCGCGGCCGAGGCACTCGGTCTGTCAATCGACGTTCAGGAATACCCCGATGGCGTCAAGACCTCAGCCGACGCGGCCACGGCTATTGGCTGCGAAGTCTCAGCCATTGCTAAGTCGATCATTTTTATGGCCGACGACAAACCCGTCGTCGCCATCTTGTCGGGCGATACCCGTCTCGATACCAAAAAGCTGGCGATGGCCATGGGTGCCACCAAGGTTCGGCGCGCCGAACTCGATGAAGCCAAAACAGCCACCGGATTCGCAGCAGGTGGCACGCCAGCGTTCGGCTACCCGTCGCCCATCGCAGTGTTCATCGACCCCCAGTTGCGGCGCCACGACGAAGTGTGGTCCGCGGCAGGAACCCCGACCACGGTTTACCGGATACCTCTGGCTGATCTCATCGTCGCTTCAGGCGCAGTTGAGATCGATCTCGCCGCTACCTAGAGCTGGCCATTCATACACCGAGCACGGTCAATCCCATTGTTCGTGCGACCTGACCCTGGCGAATGTCGAAGGTTAAGAAGGTCGTGTTGGATCCGGCCCGAAGCGCCGACGCTACATGAATAGCGTCGAGAGATCGGCAGCCGGTTTGTTCGGCCACCCGCGCCGCACTGTTACAGATCGCCGCGTCCATGCCTACCAGGGCAAAACCGTCAAGATCACGGTCAAGTTCGATCCGAACGGCACCATGTTCTTTGTCGGAGAACTGCCGTGCCAGGTTTCTGCGGATTTCGATCTCGGTAAGGCGTGACGTAACCAGCACCGGGTCGCTGGCCAAGAAGTGCAGGGCTACGTCGGTGTCTCGCTCCTGAACATACTTTTTGAAGAGGGCGCTGGTGTCGACATACAAGGTCATCCGCGGTCCTCGGCCAACAAGTCGGCCGTGGCAAACGGCGCCTTACGCGGGTTTGCGGGCGAGAGACCCCTTCGAACCGGAGCATCAATCCAGCCCTCGTCAATTCCACGTTGGATCGAATCTCCGCCATCGATGGCGGTGAGACGAGCAATCGGACGGCCTCGGTCGGTTACAACGATGTCTGTCCCCGAGGCGGCCTTACCCAAATACTCCGACAGTTTGGCTTTAAGTTCACGCACGCCTACATCCATGTAGTCACATTATCACCCAAAAGTGACTACATCAATGGAAATTCGGATCATTGCGGCGCGAGTAGATTGCGACTATGTCTGCGACAAACGAATTCGGTCAGCCGGTGGGTCCGAGCTTAGGCAATTGGGCGGGAGCCACGTTTCCTCCCGCGGAGCCGCTTCAAGGCGAACACGTCACCCTCGTGCCATTGAATCCCGAGGAGCACTGCCAGGCACTGTTCGACGCGTACGAACTAGCCGACGACTCGATGTGGACCTACATGCCATTTGGCCCGTTCGACACACCGAAGGACCTTGAGGACGCATTCACATTTTTGCTTGCCATGGATGACGGACAGGCTTACGCCATCGTGGTTCACGATTGCCTGGTTGGCTTCTTGTCGTACCTACGCATAGATCCGACCGGCGGTTCGATCGAGATCGGATCAATTGCGTTCTCCCCCAAGCTGCAACGTACGACGGCGGCGACCGAAGCCCTATTTCTCCTGATCAAGCAATCGTTTGATCTTGGATTCCGTCGTTGCGAATGGAAATGCGATGATCTCAATGCGCCCTCCCGGTCCGCAGCCACCCGCCTCAGCTTCACCTACGAAGGCACGTTCCGCAAGGTAACCCACTACAAAGGCCGCAGCCGCGACACGGCGTGGTACGCCATCACTGAGGACGACTGGCCGTTGCTATGCGACTCGTTCACCACGTGGTTACGGCCCAGCAATTTTGACGACAACGGGCGACAACTTGCCCCCCTCAACGTTGCCACCGCAACAAAGTAGGTTCACCGGTGAGCACCCCGCGACCAACCCAACGCCAGGAACAGGTTCCTACGAAGCCCGGTTCGTGGAAGCGAGCCTGGCTGCTTATTCTTGCGCTCGCCATCCAAACTCGGCCCAAACAATCTGCGCTACCCCACTAGTCTGACCACCATGGACCTAGAAGTACTCAAGTCAGAAGTCGCTGCGGGTCACATAGACACCGTCATCGTGGCCTTCACCGACCACTACGGCCGGAGCCTCGGAAAACGCTTCGATGCCGAGTTCTTCATCAAAGAGGGCGCCGACGCAGGCACCCATTCTTGTAACTACCTGTTGACCGTTGATATGGAGATGGAACCAGTCAAGGGTTACGAGTACGCCAGTTGGGAGAAGGGCTACGGCGACTTTCACGTTGTCCCTGACCTCGCCACACTTCGTATGGCGGCCTGGACCGATCGCACAGCAATTGTGTTGTGCGACTTAGTCCACGACGCACAACCGGTAACGGTTGCTCCTCGCTCAATCCTGCGACGCCAAGTCGCACGGGCCTCCGACATGGGCCTCGTTGCTAAGGCAGCTTCGGAGCTCGAGTTCTACCTCTACGACGATTCGTATCGAGATGCATTCGACAAGAACTATGCCAACCTTGCCCCCGCGGGTTGGTACATCGACGACTACCACGTTTTGCAGGGTGCTCGAGTCGAGCCCTACGTTCGGGCCGCTCGTATTGCACTTCGTGACAGCGAAGTTCCGGTCGAGAATTCCAAAGGCGAATGGGGTCGAGGACAACACGAACTCAACATTCGCTATGCCGCCGTCGACACGATGGCCGATCGCCACGTCATCATGAAACAGGCCATGAAAGAGATCGCCGATTCCATGGGAATTAGCGTCACATTCATGGCTAAGCCCCACAGCGACAGTGCGGGAAGCAGTTGCCATATTCACATGAGCCTCTGGGACTCCGAAACTGACGCTCCCGTTTTTGTCGGTCTCGACGATCAACCCAGCCAGAAGTTCTACTGGTTCCTCGGTGGCTGGATGAAACACGTCAACGACTTCATGGTCATGTATGCACCAACCATCAACTCTTACAAGCGCTACGAAGATGGTTCATGGGCACCTACTCGCATTGCTTGGTCCGACGACAATCGCACGGCCGGATTCCGGGTAGTTGGCCGAGGCAAAAGTTTGCGCATCGAATGCCGAATTCCGGGTGCCGATGCCAACCCGTACCTGGCTTTTGCCGCGTCGCTCGCTAGCGGGCTCGACGGCATCGAAAATCAGATCGACCCACCCGAAGCGTTCAGAGGCGACGTGTACCAGGCTGCCGAACTACCCCGTGTTCCCTACTCGTTAGCCGAAGCCCTCGAAAATTTTGAGAATTCAACGATTGCGCGAGAACTCTTAGGCGACGAAGTCGTCAACCATTACAGTCACTTCTACCGGAACGAAGTCCAGGCCTACGGCACCGCAGTCACTGACTGGGAACGCTCCCGCTACTTCGAACGCATTTAGGATCGCATTATGAGCGAAACTTCAGATCAGGCCAGCGAGCTTTACCGCGAATATCAAGAAGGTGGTCCCGACCGCTTATTCGAACAGGCCAAATCCATGCTGCGCACTGCGGTCAATGCTGACGATATGGAGGCCGCAGCCCTCCTGGGCGAAATGCTCTTTGACGACGACCAAAACACCGCCATCGACTTTCTGGAACCCGCCGCCGAGTCCGGAAATGTGCGGGCCATGGCGTTGTTAGGCCTCACACTCTTCGACGACTACGGAGAACCCGAGGAGGCACTCCCGTGGCTGGAAGCAGCCGCCAATCTCGGAAACGCCGACGCCATGGTCACCCTCGGCAACATGGCCGCGGACAATGACCAGATGGGTACCGCCAAGACTTGGTTTCTTGCTGGCATCGAGGCAGGTGCCGAAGACGGCGAGATATGTCTCGGGCTCGTGCTGCTCGAACAAGACAAAATCGAGGAAGCCGAAGGCTGGTTGCTCAAAGCCGCCGACAAAGAGGACGATTCGGCGAAAGCTGCCCTCGGCAATATTTGTGCCGATCGCAACGAACCCGTCAAGGCCAAGTACTGGTGGGATCAAATCGAGAACCTTGACGACTACCTGGAGCAATCATGACCCATACCCATACCCCTCGTCTGGCTGGGAAAGTCGCTCTCATTACCGGTACCGCTGGCGGCATAGGACGCGCGAGCGCCTTGCGGTTCGCAGCCGAGGGTGCGGCGATCGTTGCGGCCGACATTTCGGAGTCTGGCAACGCTGAGACCGTCGCGTTGGTGCAAGAGCAGGGCGCCCGGGCGGTTGCAACGACGGTCGACGTTACGAGTAGCGAGCAGCTCGCAGCTGCCGTTGCGCTAGCCGAATCAACCTACGGCAAGCTCGACATCGTTTTCAACAATGCCGGGGTCATGTTGCCCTCCGACGGTGATTCGGTGACCACAGACGAAGCAACCATCGATGCGACACTGGCTATCAATGTCAAGGGGGTCATCTTGGGTTGCAAACACGCCATACCTGCCCTGCGTCGGGCTGGCGGTGGCTCGATCATTAACACCGCCTCTTTCGTAGCCACGGTGGGTGCGGCCACGCCCCAGATTGCCTACACCGCATCAAAGGGCGCCGTGTTGGCGCTTACCCGCGAACTTGCCGTCATCCATGCACGCGAGGGCATCCGGGTGAACTCGCTCTCGCCCGGCCCGCTTCACACCGAGTTGCTGATGAGCTTTCTCGATACCGAAGAAAAACGTCAACGGCGCCTCGTCCATGTACCAATGGGTCGCTTTGGAGAAGCCAGCGAAATGGCACAGGCGGCGCTGTTTTTGGCTTCCGATGAGTCCTCCTACATGACCGGAAGCGATCTTAAGGTCGATGGCGGACTCACGGCGGCGTACGTGACGCCAGAATGAGCTCCACCCCGACAGAGACGTTCGACGTAGCAATTATCGGCGGCGGCATCGCGGGCGTTACCGCTGCCTACCACCTCGCTCCGCACTGTCGGGTGGTCTTGTTGGAACGCGAGTCCCATCTGGCTCATCACACCACCGGGCGATCGGCAGCCATCTTTCATGAGTACTTGGGCGGTCCGCTCAATACCGCTCTCACTATTGCCTCGCGCTCCTTCATCGAGGCACCCCCTGAGCACCTCGTCGATGGCCCAATCCTTACCCCCGAGGGAGTCCTAATTATCGGGGCACCCGGCCACGAGGCGGCCATCGAGTCCGATGTTCTACAAGCCCAGCAGTACACGCCGTCGACCGCGTTACTGACCACTGATGAGGCCCTCGAACTTTGCCCTGTCCTTCAACCGGAAATGGTTGGCAACGCCATGTGGGAGCCCGATTCTGGGGCGCTCGACGTCATGGGTCTCCACCAAGCATTTGTGCGCGGGTGCCGTGCCGCAGGCGCACAAATCGTCCGTGACCAACACGTTGTAAGTCTCGATCGCTGCGAAGGCAACTGGCAAATCAAGACCACCACCGACCAGTGGCAGGCACGAGTCATCGTAAATGCGGCCGGCGCATGGGGCGATGTCGTCGGGCAACTGGCCGGCGCCCAACCCATCGGCCTGCGTCCACTGCGCCGCACCGCCTTCACCGTGGCCACCGATTATGACACTTCTTCTTGGCCCTTTATTTATGCAGCCGATACGCCCGAACCTTGCTACTTCAAGGGCGAGTCAGGTGGACAGTTACTGTGCTCGCTGGCCGACGAAACGTTGAGCGAGCCATGCGACTCAAAACCCGAAGAGCTCGATATCGCTCTTGCCATCGATCGCATCAACCGGCTCACGACTTTGGATATTCGCGCTATTAAGTCGTCGTGGGCTGGGTTACGGACGTTCGCCCCCGACGATTCTCCCGTCATTGGCTGGGACAACCAAATCGACGGTTTTTGTTGGATGGTTGGCCAAGGCGGTACGGGCATCCAAACATCGCCCGGAGCGGGAGCACTCATCGCATCGGTGATTCTTGACACCGCTTTGCCGAAACATCTTCAGTCAATCGGCATCGATAAGTCTGCGTACGCCCCTCGTCGCTGACCATGCTGGCGACACAGACGTAAGTGCGTCGGCCGCAAATACTGCAACTCCATAGCGGAGTGCATCGAGTTCTAACAGAACGCAGTCCCCGCTAAATCGCGGAGGGGATAGTCGAAAGATCGGACCCTTCGCAGTGTTCGGTTTTGAAGGTCTTCATGGCCGCGGTAACGACCTGGGCAGCGGCCTGAATTCCCGATCCGCCTAGGGGCGCACCGATGGTGTGCAGCGCCGCCTCGATGGTGGCCAACGTGCCCAGAATCATGGGCGGGTTGAGGTAGCCCATGTGACCGATGCGAAACCGATTGTTGTTCGTGCGTGGAAGTCCGATACCAAGTACGAGCCCGGCATCGTCTTCGCAAACCTTCCGCAGGTGGTCGCTGCTAATCGTGCCCGCGTTGATGGCGGTCACCGCGTTGGACTGGAACCTTGGATCGGTCACGTTGAGACTCAGCCCTCCGTCAGTAGCCCAAGCGTTCACTGCTGCTCGCACCGCGTCGGCGTGTACTTGGTGGCGGGCCCAGGCTGCTTCGAGTCCCTCCTCATCAAGCAACATGGTGAGTGCCTCGCGCAGTCCAAAGAGGTGTTGAACCGGAGGTGTTCCCGCGTAGAGGTGATAGACGGCATCGGGGTTGGCCCGAGGTCGCCAGTCAAAATACATGGTGTTTAGGTCGGCGGTCTCGGCCCGTTCAAAGGCCCGCTCGTTGGCCCATACAAATGCCATCCCGGGAGGAACCATGATGCCTTTCTGGCTGGCACCGACGGTGAGGTCGATTCCCCAGGCATCCATTTCGTACTGCTCACACCCCAACGAAGCGACACAGTCGACCATAAATAGGGCGGGGTGATTGGCGCTGTCGATGGCGGCCCGAATCGCGGGAAGGTCAGCACGCGCCGACGTTGCCGTATCGGTGTACACCGTGAGCACCGCTTGGATTTCGTGGGCGGTGTCTTGGGCCAGCCGATCGGCAATTGCGCTGGGATCCACCGGGTTAACTCCATCGCCAACAAGGGTGACAACCTCGATCCCCGATTGCTCGGCCATGGACGACCATGTTGCGGCAAAAGGTGAATCGGCGACCAGAATCTTGTCGCCTCGAGAAAATGTATTGTTCAGCGCCATCTGCCAAGCGCCATGACCATTGGAAATCATCATGAAAACTCGACCGGTGGTGCGGGCCACTGCAGGCAACCGTTCGACCATTTCCCACGAGATGTCGGCAACTTCGCCGGCGTAGATGTTAGACATCGGCACGTTCATCGCCTGAAGCACACGTTCTGGCGTAATCGATGGTCCAGGTATTGCCAGCATTTCCTGACCACGAGCCAGGGTTCGGAGTGTGGGGTCGGTGGTCATTTACATCACCACCATTGGGTCCGGGACAATGTCACGGGCCAGCCACTGGAACGTACGCCAACCCATCGCCGGGGCACCTATCGTTTCGGCAACGATACGGGCGGCTTCGTCAGAAATCGGGATGGCATTCGGCGCTTTCACATGAACCTCGGCCACTCGTTCGGCGGTGACAAACCACCCAACTGCAGCGGCGGGCGAGTCTGCTGCTGTCAACAATCCGTGGTTGCGCATTATGACCAAACGGTTGTTACCAATCGCCTCGGCGATTCGTTCACCACCGCCAACATCGACGACCTCGAGATCTTCGCCTTCGTACATCGCCTGGTTATACACCAGGCCGCATGACTCTTGGCTTATCGGCTGGAATGGCTTCACGTTGGCTGACCATGGCGTGCCATAGGGAGTGTGAACATGGCACGCCGATATGACATCGGGCCGAGCCTCGAAAATGGGGTGATGAATATTGAACGCAGCAAAGTTCATTCCGCCCGCGGTGGGCCCTTCCACGATCTTACGATCAGGTGAAATCAACACCAGATTAGACACTGTCGCTTCGCCGAACGGGACCCCGTAACGAAGGACCCAAAAGTGGTCAGTCAAGATGGGGTCACGAGCCGTCACATGGCCGTCGCCCAATTGTCCCCACCGATTCGCAGCCAAAATTCGGTAGCCAATCACCACCTCGAGTTTGCGCTGAAAACGCAGTTCTTCAAGATCATCAGGGGGGTGCTCGACCGCGTCGTAGGCGGTTGGCGGATAGGTGTAGGTAGCAGCCATGAGAACAGCGTATGCGAGCGAGCGTCACGGGACCAAGTACATTTCCCCACCAAGACGCTGTGTCGTCCATACTGGTTCTATGCCCAGCGACTCTGACCTCATCGCACCGCCTACGGCCATCGTTACCGGCGCCGCCCGTGGCATCGGTGCGGCTACCGCGATGACCCTGCGTCAAGCCGGATACAACGTTGTGGCCTTCGATTCTTGTCGCGATGATCCGGCCTTGTCCTACCCGTTGGCAACCAAGGCGGATCTTGACGATGTGGTCGCCAACACGGGCGCAATCCCCTTCGTCGGTGACGTGCGACTTGTTGCCGATCTTCAGGCGGCGGTGGATCTTGCTGTGCAAACCTTTGGTGGTGTTGATGTGCTGGTTGCTGGTGCCGGAGTGGTGATGGGCGGACAGTCGCTGGCCGATACCACCGACGAGT
>Ga0307986_10002537_pt1 | contig 13068 bp, 13 predicted proteins | sample EllFjometageno82_FD_203170 | JGI IMG/M metagenome (GOLD analysis project Ga0307986, IMG submission 203170) | Marine microbial communities from Ellis Fjord, Antarctic Ocean - #82 | ecosystem: Environmental > Aquatic > Marine > Unclassified | place: Southern Ocean | collected 2014-10-09
AATGGCTGCTAAAATTCCATTACCAGAAAAAATTTATGGTCATGGTTGGATTTTATCAGGTGATGAAAAAATGTCTAAGTCAAAAGGGAACATTCTGGATCCAATAGATATAATTAATACCTATGGGTTAGATCCATTAAGATATTACTTAATTAAAGAAGTTTCATTTGGTAATGATGGAAACATATCTAAGGATAAACTTGAAGATTGTATTAACAGTGATTTGGCGAATAACTATGGAAATTTATGCCGAAGGGTTACCGCATTTGCCGAAAAGAATTGCTCTTCAAAGATTCCAACAAACAAAAATTTTAATGATGAGGATCTCGTCATGTTAAATAAATTTAAAGAAAATATAAAAATCATAAGGAAAGAAATTGATAATCAAAATATAAATTTTTATATAAGCTTTATTGTCAGTGCTTTATTTGAGGCTAATAAGTATTTTAATGACCAGGAACCATGGAAAAAAAAAGATGATAAAGATAGATTGAATACAATTGTTTACACTTCTTTGGAAATGATTAGAAAAATCTCATTTATGCTTTATCCAATAATTCCTGACTCTATTGAAAAAGCTCTAAAGATATTCAATCTAAATATTGATGATATAAGTTTTGAATCAATTGTATCTCACGATTATTTAAAAGAAGGAAGTTATATCAATAAAATAGATATTTTATTTAAAAAGATTGAAAAAAAAAATGATTGATTCACACTGTCACTTAGATCATGAACCTTTACACAAAAATTTATCAGAAGTTATAAAAAGATCCAAAGAAATTGGCATCACAAAACTATTAACTATATGCACAACATTTGATAGTTTTGAAAGTATCAAAACTATAATTGAAAAAGATCAAATGATTTATGGAACTTATGGAATCCATCCACATGAGACTGGAAATAACCAAGTTGACAAACAAACAATAATTAAAAATGTGAATGAAAATAAAAAGATTATTGGTATTGGTGAAACAGGTCTTGATTTTTTCTACAATCATAGTGATAAGAATAGACAAATACATAGCTTTAAAGAGCATATAGAAGCTTCTATTGAACTAAATAAACCTATTATTATTCATTCTAGAGAAGCAGAAAAAGAAACTTTTGAACTTCTTAGTTCGTACAAGAATGATAATTTAAAAATCTTGATGCATTGTTTTACTGGCACTTTAGAGTTTTCAAAACAGCTACTAACTTTGGATGCTTTCTTTTCAGCCAGTGGTATTATTACCTTTAAAAATAGTATAGATCTTCAAAATACATTCAAAAACATTCCCTTAGAAAAATTACTCATTGAAACAGATAGCCCTTTTTTAGCACCCATACCCATGAGAGGGAAAAAAAATGAACCTTGTTTTATAAAATATACACTTGAAAAATTATCTACAATTAAAGAAATTAACATAGAAAAAATGTCAAAAATAACCACTAATAATTTTAATAGACTTTTTGCTCTATAATCTAATAATGACGCTTAAATTTATTATACTTGGCAGTGGAAGTTCGATGGGTGTACCAAGAGCTGATGGCTACTCTGGCAACTGTGATTTAAATAATAAAAAAAATTTCAGAACAAGATGCTCGGCATTAATTCAATTTAATAATCAAAATATCTTAATTGATACTTCACCAGATCTAAGAGCACAATTATTAAAAAATAAAATTAGATCTATTGATAAAGTTTTTTATACACATCTACATGCGGATCAAACTCATGGAATTAATGATTTGCGTCCATTTTTTTTAATGAATAAAAAGCAGATCCCAGTTTTTGCTGACAATAAAACTTCAAAATATTTAAATACAACTTTCAATTATTGCTTTAAAACATCTCAGGATTATCCCTCTACCTTGAACTTGAATAAACTAAAAAAAAAACACATATTTAGAAGTAAAAATAAAAGAATTATTATTGAATCAATCCCGACAGAACATGGAAAAATTGAAAGTATTTGCTATTTAATAAATAAAAGATTGGCTTATGCTAGTGACATAAGTTTATTTTATAAAAAAGATTATAAGAAATTAAATAAACTAAATTATTTAATTGTAGATTGTTTATGGTACAAAAATCACTCTGCTCATTTCAATTTAAATCAAGTTTTAGAGTTAGTTAAAATACTTTCTCCGAAAAAGACTATTTTAACAAATATGCATACCGACCTAGATTATGATCAGCTTAAAAAAAAACTACCAAAAAATATCATTCCCGGATATGATGGAATGACTATTAATTTATAATATTAGTTCTATTTGTTTTACAATTTTATCAGATAGGGGGTCTACAAAGGAATTGAAGGTGTCTTGAATTTTTCCCTCTTTATTAATTAAAATTTTATGAAAATTCCATTTAGGTATAGTTGAGCTACCATAGTTTTCTTTAGCCCATATATAGAGAGGATGGGCATTTTTTCCTTTTACATCAACTTTGTCTGTAATTGGAAAGGTTATATTAAAATTTGTTTCACAAAATTCTTTTATTTCACTATTAGATCCAGGCTCTTGACCACCGAATTGATTTGATGGTATTCCAATAACAACAAAGCCACTTTCTCTATATTTTTCATAGAGTCTTTGAAGACTACTATATTGCTTGGTAAAACCGCATTTACTTGCAACATTAACTAATAGAACCACTTTTCCTTTAAACTCATTTAGATTAATGACTTTATCATTTATGCTTTTAATATTTAGATCAAAAAATAATTTTTCATATTTAGCATCGGTTTTTTCAAAGAAAGAAAACATAATTAAACAAGTAAGAATTAATAGATAGTTTTTATAAAGCATAAATCATCTTTTTGTAGAAAATAATAATATAAAATAGCCAAATAAAGTTGATAATAAAGAACCTGCTAAAACTCCAATTTTCACCCCATCAATATATTGAGTATTTTCAACAAACGCTAAGTTTCCAACAAATAGACTCATCGTAAAACCAATACCTGTTAATACGGACACACCGTATAAAGTTAACCAACTCGAATTATCCGGCATTTGTGCTGCACCGAGTTTAACTGCTGCAAAAGAAAAGATCATTACACCCACTTGCTTACCAATAAATAGTCCCAGAAGAATACCAAGGGGAACTGGCTTTAATAATGATGAAAGAGATAAGCCATCTAATGAAACACCTGCATTTGCAAATGCAAATATGGGCATTATGATAAAGGCTACATAAGGACTTATTGCGTGCTCTAATTTAATTAATAAAGAAAAATCTTTATCTCTAATTCTATGGGGTATTGTTGAGGCTAGGAGCACTCCAGCAATTGTTGCGTGAATACCAGACTTGTATGTAAAGAACCACATGAAAGCGCCAATTATTAAATAAGGTGTAAATTTTTTAATCCCAAATTTATTTAAAATTAGTAAGAATATATAAGAAATTAAAATTAAGCTTAAATAACTTATACTTAAATCTCCTGAATAAAAAAAAGCGATGATAAGTATTGCACCAAGGTCATCAATGATTGCTAATGCTGTTAAAAAAATTTTTAATGATATAGGAACCCTTGAACCAAGTAGTGATAAGATGCCAAGTGAAAAAGCAATGTCAGTAGCTGATGGGATAGCCCAACCATTTAATGTTTCAGTGTTTCCAAAATTTATCATCACATACACTAAAGCAGGGATTACCATCCCACCAACAGCACCAATTATTGGTAGTAATGCTTTTTTTAAATTAGACAACTCACCTTGGATAAATTCTCTTTTAATTTCTAATGTAACAAAGAAAAAAAATATTGCCATTAACAGATCATTAATCCAATGATGTACAGATAGCTTTAAACCAAAGTTATTAATACCAATAAACAAATATTGCTCTAATGTATTAAAGTACAACTCACTTAAATAAGAGTTACTCATTACTAGAGCTATAATTGCTGCTATTAATAATACTAGGCCACTTGCTGCCTCAAGTTTAAAGAACCATTTAAAAGGTTTAGATAAATTTTTAATCATAAAGTTAAATTAAATCTTTAATAAATAAAACAATATATTCAATATTCGAATATAAATTATATAGTAGAGATTCAATGTTTGGGAAAAGTTTACTAATAGGTACCTGAAAAGTGTCTAAAACAATAATTATTGCCACAAATGAAATTATAGAAACAGCAGTTAAACCTAATATATTATAATTTTTTTTATTTTTTAAAGAGTTTATCTCTGAAAATACATTTTCATTTTTATCTTCATTTTTTTCAGTTATATTTTTAGTAGAGCCGTCTAAGAGTTCTATAGTTTCAGAGCTTTCAACCTCTAAAAGCTCCACCTCTCGCTTCTGGCTTATTGTATCCTCAGTTGGTTTTTTGATATTAATTGCTGTAATAGCCTCATTTAGAATTTCTTTTTTAAAAAACCATTTATGATTACATCCATTACATTGAAGTAATCTTCCTTTTTCAGGTATGACACTTGAATCAATATTAAAATTTCTACTACAATTATTACAAGTAATGATCATTAATATTGTATACTCGATTCTTCTAAAAAAGACTTATTTTTGATGTGGTTTATTCTTTGAAATTATCAATATCTAATGTATTAGTACCTCAATCGGGGCGTAGCGCAGCCTGGTAGCGCATCTGGTTTGGGACCAGAGGGTCGCAGGTTCAAATCCTGCCGCCCCGACCATATTTTATGATTAAAGCAAAAATTTATATACCAACAAAAAATTCTATGCAATCTGGTCTTGGTAAGGCTGATAAATGGGTTATTAAATTTGAGACAGAAAATGCTGGTGTTAATCCTTTAATGGGTTGGGAAACAAGCTCCAATACTCTTTCAGAATTAAATTTGGAATTTTCATCTAAAGAATTAGCTGTTGAATATGCAAAAAAAAATAAAATAGATTTTGAAGTTATTGAGCCACAAAAAAGAAAGACTATAAAAAAATCTTATGCAGATAACTTTCTTAAATAATTTTAATGTTTAAATTTTTTACACAAAAAAAATGGCAATTATGGTCTTGGTTGGGTTCATTTGTAATCTTATCATCATTATGGGTTCAGGTAAAAATTGATGTAAAGATAAATGAATGGTTTGGTGTGTTCTACGATATGATTCAAAAAGCACTTGCTAAACCTAACGCAATTACAATTGAAGAGTACTGGGCAAATTTAGCCTCATTTATTACACTAGCTGGAATATATATAGCACTTTATGTTGTAATAAGTTTTTTTACAGCTCACTTTTTATTTAGATGGAGAACTGCAATGATAGAATGGTATCATTCTGTTTATGATAGAGCTCGTAAGATAGAAGGTGCCTCACAAAGAGTTCAAGAAGACACGATTAAGTTTACACGTATTATGGAATCTCTTGGCACAAGCTTTATCGAATCTGTTATGGTGTTAATACAATTTACTCCGATACTATTAGGATTGTCAGTTGGCATTCCAATTTTCTTTTTTGGTGATTGGCAATATGGGTTAATAACTGGTGCATTGCTTTGGACATTGGGTGGTACAGCATTCTTGATAGGATTAGGATGGATATTACGTTTAGTTGGAGTTGAATATGATCTACAAAAAAAAGAGGCTGCTTATAGAAAGATACTTGTTGTAGCTGAAGATGACAATAACGTTAGACCTAAGACAATAAACGAATTATTTGACGATGTTCGTTCAATTCATTTTTTAAGCTACATACGTTATTTATATTTTAATGTTGGTCGTATGGCTTACTTGCAAGCAAATGTATTATCAGCTTATGTTTTCCTAGCACCGGCTATAGTAGCAGGTGTTGTAACATTAGGTGTTATGCAACAAATAATAAGAGCTTTTGGAAGAGTTGAAGGATCTATGCAATATCTGTTGAAAGCTTGGCCTACTATTATTGAACTGGCAAGTGTTTATAAACGTCTAAGAGAATTTGAAAATGTAATAAATTCTACCGAGACTACGATCGAAAAAATTTAATGACTATTGATAAAAAATATATTAATCATTTTATTAATGTTTCTTCCAAAGCAGCTTTAGCATCATCATATTTAGTAGGTAAGAAAGATAAGATTGCTGCTGATCAAGCAGCTGTAGACTCAATGAGATCTGAATTAAACAAAATAGATATGAATGGTGAGGTGGTAATTGGTGAGGGTTCATTAGATGAAGCACCGATGTTATATACAGGTGAATTACTTGGTAATAAAAATGGCCCAAGTTTTGATATTGCTGTTGATCCCTTGGAGGGTACAAATTTTGCTGCTAACAATTTACCTGGCGCAATATCAGTTATAGCTATTTCTGAAAAAGGAAATCTTTTTAATGCACCAGAAACTTATATGGACAAAATTGCAACTGGCAAAATTGAAAAAGGTTTAATTGATTTGGATAATTCAATAAAAAAAAATATTTCAAATTTAGCAGATTATATGAATAAAGACATTTCATCGATTACTGCTTGTGTAATGGACCGACCCAGGCATAAAAAAATAGTTGAAGAATTAAAAAAGTTGGGAGTTAAAATTAAATTGATTACAGATGGAGATGTTCTTGGTGCACTTTATGTGTCAGATCCAAAATTTAATGTTGATATTTTCTTAGGTATAGGAGGGGGACCCGAAGGTGTTTTAGCTGCAGCAGCTCTCGATGCTTATGATTGTCATTTTCAAGGTAGATTTATATTTGATAATGACAAAGTTATTAGCGAAGCAAAACAAATGGGGATTACTAATTTAAATAAGAAATATGAGTTAAATGAAATAGTAAAAGGGGACTCTATATTCTGTGCAACTGGCATAACAACAGGTGATGTACTGTCAGGTATAAACATTAAGGACAACAACTATACATCTAATACACTTGTTACACATAAAAATTCTGATTTTAAGAAAATTATTAAAAAAACATACTCTATTAAAGAATGATTTCTGTCTCAGGTAAAAAATGGGAAGAAAAAAAAACTAATAAAAATTCAATAGAAAAACTAAAACAAGATTATAATTTTAGTGATATCTTATCTAAATTAGTTATTTCAAAAAAATTTGACCGAACTGAATTAAGCACTATAGATAATCATTTAAAGCTAAATAATATATTTCTAAAGAATATTGATTTTAAAAAATCAGTTGAACTTGTAACTAGTTCAATCAATAATCGAGAAAAAATCTGTATTTTAGGTGATTATGATGTTGATGGATCGACAGCTACATCTTTATTTATAAGGTTTCTTACTGATATAAAACATCCTTTTTTTTATTATATACCAGACAGAGAAAAAGATGGGTACGGAGCAACTAAAAAATTATTCCAAAAACTAATTATAAAGAAACCTGAATTAATAATTATGGTCGATTGTGGTTCAACATCTAATGAAGCTATAGATTTTTTAAATGAAAATAACATTAAATCTTTGATTATTGATCATCATGAAATTAACAAACCATTTCCTAACGCAAATGTTATAATCAACCCAAAAAAAGATAACGGTTATATCGAGTATGATTATTTATGTGCTGCAACTTTAACTTATTTTTTTTTAGATCTGTTGGCCTTAAAAATTAAATGTAAACTTAAAATATCTAATTACTTAATCTATGTTTTATTAGCAACCGTATGTGATGTAATGCCATTAAGGAAATTAAATAGATTAATAGCCTTAAACGCACTGAAAGATTTTGACATTAACAACAATGCAGCTTTTTCTGAAATATTTACCCTAAATAACAAAAAAAATAAACTTGGTATAAATGATCTTGGGTTTTTAATAGGACCCATATTAAATGCTGGTGGCAGATTAGGCAAATCAAATTACGCTTCAGAGTTACTTTCATCTGACAATTTAGAAATTATAAAACTTAGATCCTCTGAATTAATTAAGTTAAATGATAAGAGAAAAAAAATTGAGTCAATAATACTTGATGAAATTGATTTCGAAAAAATAGAAAATGAAAATAAAGATGTTGTTATTTATTACAATCCAAATATTAATGAAGGATTGATAGGCATCATTGCTGCTAGATTAAAAGATTATTTTAATAAACCATCCATAGTAATAACTGCTTCAAACGAATTATTAAAAGGCTCAGCCAGATCTGTATTTAATTATAATATTGGCCGTGCAATAAAGAATTCTCTTGATAATAATATAATAATTAATGGTGGTGGACACAATGCTGCAGCAGGTTTCACGTTAAATAAAGCTAATCTTAAAAATTTTAAAGATTTTATCTTGAAGGATTTCCTAGATTCAGGATCATCAAGAGATAATATTTTTTTATACGATGCAGAAGTATCCTCTCTTGCGCTTAATGTAGATTTTTATACTGACATAAAAAAATTAGAACCCTTTGGTAATGGCAATACCACACCAACTTTTCTCTTAAAGGATTTGAAGGTGATTAAAACAACAATACTAAATAAAAAACATATTTCTTTAATCTTAAAGTCCAAGTCTGGTTTTACAATAAAATCTATATCATTTAATGCGGTGAACAATAGAGTGGGCGAATATTTACTGAACTATAAAAATAACCTTAATGTTTTAGGACAAATTAACGAAAATATTTGGAATAATAAAAAAAATCTTCAATTAACTATTAGAGATGTCATCTTATAATTAATTAAACTTGATAAATAATGACTTTTAAAATAAAAGATCTCAACATGGTCCCTTCGTCTATCGGTTAGGACAGCTGGTTTTCATCCTGCAAAGGGGGGTTCGATTCCCCCAGGGACCGCCATTAAGTATGAGTTATTACGTATATATGTTAAAATCTATAACCCCAGGCACCAATAAAACCTATGTTGGTTATACTAATAATCTCAAATTACGTTTAATTAAACACAATAGCAATAAGGGTGCAAAATCAACAAAAGGTTATCAGTGGACAATAATTTTCAAAAAAAAATTTAATACAAAATCTGAAGCTATGTCTAATGAATATTTACTTAAAAAAAATAGAAAAAAACGTCTAATTATATTAAAAGAAAATTAATATTAATTACTATATATGTTAAAAATTGCCACCATTCTTCCCTATAAAGAAAATTATACCTTTACAGCTGCTGCTGCAGCTTCATTGTGGGTTGGTGACTTTTTTAAATACTCTAAATTAAAAAAAAATAATTTTATATTTGGGTCAACCAATACAACTGATTATTTAACAAAAAATTATATAAATATAAAAATTGACAATATCGACTCAAAATTTTCAAGTACGACAACGCTATACTGCAATAATTTAATAAAAAAAATTCATAACAAAAAATTTGATATTGTTGAAATCCACAACAGACCATTAGTTTTTAATTATTTACACACTAAACTTGATTGTAAATTTATTCTATATTTTCATAACGATCCTATTTCGATGAAAGGATCCAAAAGTATTAAAGAAAGATTAAATTTATTAAATAAAGTTAATAAAATTATTTTTGTAAGTAAGTGGGTTCAAAAAAGATTTTTTATAGGGCTTGACCAAAAGTTAATTAATCAGACCGCAATAGTTTATCCAAGCATAGACAGAGATTTAAAACTTATTAAAAAAGAAAAAAGAATTGTCTTTGTTGGTAAATTAAATGAATCTAAGGGCTATGATATTTACAGAGATGCAATAATAAAAATTTTAGATCAACATTTAGATTGGAAGGCCTATTCAATTGGTGATGAAAAAAGAAATAAACCCATCATAGTTCATAAAAATCATACTGAGTTAGGTTATTTGAAACACAAGGATGTTTTAGATTTTCTTAGAGGGTCAGAAATTGCAGTTGTACCTTCAAGATGGGAAGAGCCCTTTGGAAGAACGGCTCTAGAGTCATCTTCAAGAGGTTGTGCTACCATTATTTCTGGTAGAGGGGGTTTGCCAGAAACTACAAATCATGCAATTATTCTTAAAAGACTTAACAAAACTGAACTATACAAGGAAATTAATCATTTAATTTTAGATAAAAAATTAAGAAAGAATTATCAAACAAAAGGTTTTATTAATGTAAAACATATTACAAAAGATAACTCAGAATATATTGATTATATAAGAAATTCATTATCAAAAAAATTTCAATTAAATTTTATAAAAGGAAATTTAAGAGTATTTAATATATATAATATGGGTCAAAAACTTGACCATAGATTATATAATATATCTTTAGGTAAAAAATTTACTAATGGCTTCATTAGGAACAGTCACGATGTACTAGAAGTGAGTGACCGAGATTTTATCAAACAAAACAGATCTTTTAGTTTTACCTCTACAAAAAAAAAATTCCAAGAATATTTGATTAAAACATTCAAAAACTATAATCCTAATTTTTTATTTTTTGGCCATACAAATAATATTGAATTAGAAACCTTGAATGAGTTTAAAAATATAAACAAAAATCTTATAATATCTCAATGGAACGAAGATCCTATTATGCCAAGTTTATCTGATTCTTCCATTAATGTGTCCAAAATTAGCTTCTATAAAAAATTTACAGACCACACTTTTTTAACAACACATCCAAGCGTTTTTAAACAAACTAATGATCATATAAAAAATTTACATTTTTTATTTATACCAGTGGATAGAAATATTGAATGTTATGACGTTTATGATCTGAAACCAAGAAACGACTTGTTTTATGCAATGAGTCACGGTGTAAATAGAGCAACATTAAAAAAGGGTAAAAATGATAGTAGAATTCATTTTTTAAATCTTTTAATTAATAAATTAAAAAATATAGAATATGACTTTTATGGTTTTGAAAACAAAGAACCAATTTGGGGGGATGATTTTTATAAAGCGCTAATTAATTCAAAAATGGGTTTAAATTTAAGTAGAGGTCTGCCAACTAAACATTATTCAAGTAACAGGATAGCATCACTTATGGGAAATGGTCTTCTTACATTTATAGATAACAAAACTCAATTTATTGATATTTTTAATAAAAAAGAAATAATATTTTACGATAATTTAAATGAGTTAGCTGACAAAATTCAATTTTATAAAAATAACGATAAATTGAGAATTAATATCGCTAAAAATGGACAGAAGAAATATTTTGATCTATTTAATGAAACAAAAATATCTAAGTATATTGTTGATACTTCATTTGGTAAAAAAACAAACTTATTTTAATGGAATTCACAATTCTTGTACCAACATACAACAATATTAATTATCTTAAAATTCTTCTTTCTTCACTTGAAAAAAATTCGTCTTTCACACATGAAATTATACTACACGTGAACGAGGGTATTGATGGAACGTTGGATTACATAAAAACTAAAAATTATAAATACACTCATTCTAAAAAAAATATTGGTTTATGCTCTGCAATAAACACTGCTGCTAAACTATCTACTAAAAAATATCTTCTATATGCTCATGATGATATGTATTTTTGTCCTGAATGGGATTTGCACCTCTCTAATGAGGTAAAGAAATTGAATAATGATAATTTCTATTTATCTGGGACCATGATTGAACCGAACTCCGGTCATATAAGATTTAATTGTGGTGAGAATGCAAATGATTTCAATGAAGAGAAGCTTCTACAAAATTTAAATGATCTAAAATTCTATGATCATCAAGGTAGTCATTTTGCACCACATTTAGTTAGTAAAAAAATTTGGGATAAGATAGGTGGATTCAGCGAAGAATTTAATCCTGGTGATGGATCTGATCCTGACTTTAATATGAAATTGTGGAAAATTGGCGTAAGAATATTCAAAGGTATAAATAAGTTTAGAGTTTATCATTTCAGTTCTGTTACAATAAGGAAAAATAAAAATATCCATCAAAATAAAGGCAATATAACTTTTTTAAATAAATGGGGTATTAGTCATAAATTTTTTAACAAACATTATCTTCGTACAAATACTAAATTTAAAAAAGAACTCTCTGAACCTGATAAAAAAATTTCTTATTATTTTGATTTAATGATTAGTAAAATTAAATATATTTATGTGAATTTATAAACATTAACTTGTATTTAATACTAGAGAGTTAATCGTTCATATTAATAGTAAAATAAATATAATCTTAATAAAATAATATTTTTTTGTTATATGTTAATTATATTTTAATCTTATTAAGTGCATTATTTTTAAATAAATTTGCATCTTTAATATATCTTCTTACCATCTCAGTTGATTTATGACCTGTCATAGCCATTATATTTCTTTCCTCTACTCCAAATTCTGCAGCAGATGTTGCAAAACCTGATCTTAAACTATGACCGGAGTAATTTTTACTATCTATACCAATTAACTCTAAATACTTTTTGATCAGTAATGCTACAGTTTGATCTGTTAATCTGTGCTCTGATAACTTTGATCCTTTTGAAAACCTTCTAAATAAAGCATCTGAGTTAATTTTAGATACCTTTATCCAATTCTTTAAAGATACGACAGGACAGTATCTGGAATTATCAAAGTAGGGCAGTGCTTTAACTAAACCTTCACCAAACTGATCTGTCTTAGACCTCCTAATTTGAATTTTTAGACCTTCTTCTACAAAATCAAGGTCATTATAGTCTAGTGATACAATCTCATTTCTTCTAAAACCTCCTGAAAATCCAATTAATATTATAGACCTGTCTCTTAACTTCTTAATATCTTCATTATCTTGTTGATCTATTACATTAATTAATTCTTTTAAATGATTGATTAATATAGGTTTTTTCCCTTTTTGAATGCTTCCTTTTCGACGCTTAATACCCATTATATTTTCAATAATTGATGGATGCTTTGTATCTAAATAATGTCCTTTTAGCCTGTGAATAACACCTATTGATACTAACCTGCGCTTTAAGGTACTCATTTTTAGTTCTTTGGTAGACAAGTAAGTTAAATATAAGGAAACTATCTTAGGTTCTGATGGAAGAGATTTAAAACCGTTCTGTGAACAAAATAAACCAAAATCCTTAAAGTCTGATTTATAGGCTCTTACGGTATTATTGGCTTTGGAGCTTTGTAAATTTAATAGAGTTTCTTCCTGTAGAGCTTTTATGTCTGTTATAATTTCATTCATACTTATTACTATTGATAACCATTAATTATCGTTAGTAATATATTAATAGTTTTTAACTGTCAATGATAAATATATTAATATAATATTTTTAAATGAGT
>Ga0307986_10002538_pt1 | contig 13066 bp, 18 predicted proteins | sample EllFjometageno82_FD_203170 | JGI IMG/M metagenome (GOLD analysis project Ga0307986, IMG submission 203170) | Marine microbial communities from Ellis Fjord, Antarctic Ocean - #82 | ecosystem: Environmental > Aquatic > Marine > Unclassified | place: Southern Ocean | collected 2014-10-09
AGCATCAGTAGCTGTCACTATACTATCCACTGATTGTGTAATTAACAACCTTAGAGATAGAAGATGAAAGCAATAGGTAGAAACATAATTATCGAAAAAGTAAAAGAGGGTAGCACTAAAACAAAAGGAGGTCTTATCTTAGCTGAAGCTCATAGAGACGATATACGATACGTAGAAGCTAAAGTAATTTCAATCGGGAGTGACGTTGTTGCTGTAAAAGAAGGAGATAGCATATTTTACGATAAGCACGCGGGACATAAAATAGAAATAGATAAAGAAACTTATCACGTTATAAGTATGGGTGATGTAGTTGTTGTCTTATGAGAGCAAATTACAAAGACCTAAAGGAATTAAATCTTTTAAAACATTATCGAATTATACGTAAATGGGCATGTAGAAATAACAATCTTAACGATGCAGATTTAGAGCTACTAATATATTTAGAGTGTGTTGATATGTTTAACAGGGACGACTTCAAAATGGGAGCTTATTCCTATAGTTGGGATAACAGAAGATGGAATAGATTATTAAAAGAAGGGTGGATAGTTGTGTGGAGACATAGAAATAGAACAACCCAAAAGTATAATATCTATAAAGTGTCATTTAAGTTCAAACAGCTGCTCAGTAAAATATACAGGATGATGCTTGGGGATGAAGATATACCAACAAGTACTCAAAGAAACAGTATAATGAGAGGCGCAACTTATACTGATAAGGTATTAGCTGTCGCTATAGAAAATGTTAACAAAGATAAAACTAGATAGTAATATGAAACAATACAGCACAGACCAAATGGACCCAATGGCTGGAACACTAGTTCCGGTTTTGCCGTTACAAACAATTAATCCACCAATACCCTCTAATCAGATGGGTACTGCTAAGCCTGTTTTTAACGATCAAGCTATGTCTAATGGTAATAACCTATTCGGAGCCAACCCTCAGCAAGGACTAGCAAACCCACCTATGTTCCAAACGGAATACAGTAAATATAACAATCAACAACTAACATAATGGATAACAAATCAAAAGGAAGTACAGGGGCGAATGCTATCTGGGATGGGCCTCTTAGTCAAGTAGGTAGACCCCATAAAAAAGGATCAAGCAGTGGAATCAACGGAATGAAGATAAGCCAAGCGCCTGTCTCTTATTCTGCGGGACCTATTACCAACAAAGCTAAATAGAACTCATGATGGCTACAGTAGAGGATATTAAAATATATGCAGCGAATGCTTTGACTGTAGGTGTTACTTCACTAACTCAATTAGAAATAGGTTTGAAGATAATATTACTAATAGTAACTATAGGTTATACCCTATCCAGGTGGTGGGAGATAAAGGAAAACAGGAAGAAAAAAAGGAAATAAATTATGAGTACAAAAACACCAGCTGAAAAAGCAGCAGAAGCTAAAGCATCTAAAGCTCCAAAGGGAAGCAATAGGTACAAGGCTGAACAAAAAGAAATTATTATGGCAAGAAAGCAGCGCTTTCAATCCGGTGGAGATGTCTCTAATAACAGAATGCTAAATCGTGATAACCCAAGCTTTACTATGAATGGTGAATCTATGAGACAAAGTGGTTTAGACAAGATAAAAGAACAACGAAAGAATAACTAATGAATAAGCTATTCCAATGGTTAACAGGTGGTATTATCAAAGAAGTTGGTGATGTTATCGATAAGTTAACTACAACTAAAGAAGAGAAACTTGAAGCGCAGAGACTAATACAAGAGATATTAGAGAAAGCGGATAGTGAGGCTCAGCAACAGGTAACTGATCGCTGGGAGGCTGATATGAAGTCAGACAGCTGGTTGTCTAAAAATATTAGACCATCAGTTTTAATCTTCTTAACAGTGATTTTTTCTATACTAGCATTCTTTGATGGTAACATCGGAGAGTTTAAAGTTACAGAAGAGTATGTGCCGATATTTCAGATACTGCTAATGACTGTTTATGGAGCTTACTTTGTAGGTAGAACTTGGGAAAAAGCAAAACATATAGGTAATAATAAAAATAACAATAATTAAATTTAATTAAATTTTAGTAAAGATGGAAAAAGTATTAAAAACAGTAGAGGTAGAAGCTAAAGATGTGAAATCAATTACAGCTGATCAATTAAAAGCAATCCAAGACCACCAATCAAAACTAAGCGCGTTGCTAGTAGATATCGGGTTTTTAGAAACCAAGAAAATGGAAGTCATGAGTGTACATACTGAAGCTAGCAAAGAAATGAACGAAACTAAAGCTGAACTGGAAAAAGAATATGGGGCAGTTAATATTGATTTGAAAGACGGCAGTTATACCGTTATTGAAGACAAGGAATAATGGCTTCTGTAATTAGGAAGATAAGTATAGGTTCCGATTACAAGACAGATGCGATGCATTATGCTGTAGGTCAGTCAGTATATGGGGGTCATGAGATCTCTCACATACTACACGATGAGTCCAACAACTCTTATAGTGTACACATTAAGAAAAACAACGAGGTAATGCCGTGGAAGAAGTTCAATTCTAACATGGCAATATCCGTTGAATATGATCTGACTTATTAATGAAAAGTCTATTTGACTTTATCGTAGAACCTGTCGGTAATAGATATGACAACGAGGTTAAAGTAAGTGGTGACAAAAGCCTAATAACAAATACGAGTATAGAATCCTTTAAATCAGTCAGTAATAGAGCGGTAGTTATCGAAACTCCTATGGCTTTAGAAACTGATATCAAAGTTGGGGATATAGTTATTATACACCACAACGTGTTCAGGAGATTTTATGACATGAAAGGGAATCAAAAAGATAGTAGGTCTAAATTTATAGACAACAAATTTTTTTGCGCACCGGACCAGATATACCTTTATGGAAAAGAGGGTGATTGGAAAAGTTTCGGGGATAGATGTTTTATCCATCCTATAATTGATACAGACATATTTACAGCCTACAAAGAAAGAAAGCTTATAGGAATACTAAAATATGGCAATAGCTCATTAAAAGCTATTGAAATCAATCCAGGAGACTTGGTTGGTTATAAGCCAGATGGTGAGTTTGAATTTGTTATTGACAAAGAAAGACTTTACTGCATGAAGAGCCAAGATATTGTAATCAAATATAATAATAATATAGAATATGAAAAATACAACCCGGGGTGGGCAAGAAAATAATTGGTGTGTATATAGACATGTTAGGTTAGATAAGAACGAACCATTCTACATAGGTATAGGTAAAAATATAGAGAGAGCTTACCAAAAAGGGTCTACCAGACGTAGTTTATGGTGGACCAGGATTACAAACACAACTAGTTACGAAGTTGATATACTATTTGAAAACGTATCTATGGAGTTCGCAAAGGATAAAGAGATGGAGTTTATTTCTTTATATGGTAGGCAAGATATAAATAAAGGAACCTTATGTAACATGACTAATGGAGGCGAAAGTAATGCTGGTCGAGTACACAGTAAAGAAACTCGGGCTAAAATATCTAAAGGCATCCTTGCTTGTAATAGGGATTACACTAAGGCTTGGACAAATGATAGAAAAGAGAGTATGTCTATAAAAATAACAAGAGGGAAACATTCTTGTGCTAAAAAAGTAATTGATAATGCTACTGGCAAAATATATGCGTGCGCAAAAGATGCAGCGGATAAGGCTGGTATTAGTCACGGTCTTTTTTATAGCTGGTTAAGCGGAGTCAGTCCTAACAAAAGTACTTTTGTTTATTGTAATCAAATATGAATATAAAGGAGACGAAAGAAAATATAATCCGAGCTGGAGCAGCGGCAGTTTTAGAACTAATTAAAGTAGCTGAAGCTCCTATTGTTGATTCTGGAGACGACTTAACCGCTGATAAGCTGAAGAATGCTGCAGCAACCAAGAAGCTAGCAATTTTTGATGCTTTTGAAATACTATCAAGGATAGAGTCTGAAGAGAACATACTTAATGAGGTTCCTGAGGAAAAGAAAGAGAAGAAAGCTTTTGCTGGTTTTGCAGAGGGTAGATCTAAATCTAAATAATGTACGAGCAAAGTTTATTTAAGATACTGCCTAACCACGTAAAGACGAAGGTTTTAAACAAAAACAATAGATACAAGAAGTGGAGTTACGGTTATAATGAGGATCATGATATGATTGTTATTAGTAAAACTGGTCAAATAGGGGAGATCTATGAGATACAGAATCTAAAGATAGCTTTACCTAAAGAAGAGAATGTATCTAAATTCAAAGGCAATAAGTGGGTTGTTCAAGAATACCCAAAAGAATTAAAGAGTATTAAGACTATTTTTGACTGGAAGAGTTACTCTGAAAGTTTCAAAGAAGATTGGTACGAATATATAGAAGAAGAATTTCAAAGACGTGAGAAAGGTTTTTGGTTCTTTAATAAAGACAAACCAACCTATATAACAGGCACTCAATACATGTACCTACAATGGTCTAAGATTGATGTCGGTCACCCGGATTTTAGGGAGTCAAACAGGTTATTCTATTTATTTTGGGAAGCTTGTAAAGCAGACACTAGATGCTACGGAATGTCCTACCTTAAAAACAGGCGTTCTGGATTTTCGTTTATGGCTTCAGGAGAGACTGTTAATATGGCTACGATATCTAGTGATGCTAGATTTGGTATTCTATCTAAGTCAGGAAGTGATGCTAAGAAAATGTTTACAGATAAGGTTGTGCCTATCTCAGTCAACTACCCTTTCTTTTTTAAACCTATCCAAGACGGTATGGATAGACCAAAAACAGAACTTGCGTATAGGGTTCCAGCCTCCAAACTAACCCGTAAAAGTATTGTGCATTCAGCAGATGAAAGACCAGATGAGTTAGAGGGTCTTGATACTACAGTGGATTGGAAAAATACAGGTGACAACTCCTATGATGGAGAGAAGTTAAAACTATTAGTACATGATGAGAGTGGAAAGTGGGAAAAGCCGAACAATATATTAAATAACTGGAGGGTAACGAAAACTTGCTTAAGGTTAGGGTCGAGAATTATTGGCAAATGTATGATGGGTTCAACCTCTAATGCATTAGATAAAGGAGGTAGTAATTTTAAGAAATTATACAATGACTCAAACGTTACAAAGAGAAACCGCAACGGGCAGACTAGTTCAGGACTCTATTCTTTGTTCATTCCTATGGAATGGAACTACGAAGGATACATTGATTCTTATGGATTTCCTGTATTCGATCAACCGGAAAAAGGCACCGTAGATAGCTTTGGTGACTCTATAAAAATAGGTGTCATTGAATTCTGGAAGAATGAAGTAGAAGGTTTAAAAGACGATCAAGACGGTTTAAATGAATTTTATAGACAGTTTCCTAGAACAGAGGAACACGCTTTTAGGGATGAAGCTAAAGAATCTTTATTTAACTTAACAAAAATATACGAACAAATAGATTATAACGCAGACCTTAGGAATACAGCTGTAGTGACTACAGGCAGTTTTCAATGGGAAAATGGTCAGCTGGACACTAGAGTAATATTTGTACCAAATAAAGATGGTAGATTTAGAATATCTTGGGTTCCACCTTATAATCTCCAAAATCGTGTAATAGTAAAGAATGGGAGTAAGTACCCAGGTAACGATCACTGTGGAGCTTTTGGTTGTGATAGTTACGATATATCAGGCACAGTGGATGGTAGGGGATCTAATGGATCTTTGCATGGTTTAACAAAGTTTAGTATGGAAGATGTCCCACCTAATCATTTCTTCCTAGAATATATATCTAGGCCACAAACCGCTGAGATATTCTTTGAAGATGTTCTAATGGCGTGTGTATTCTACGGTATGCCATTACTATGCGAAAATAACAAGCCTAGATTACTATACCACTTCAAACGAAGAGGATACAGAGGTTTCTCGATGAACAGGCCGGATAAGGTATGGAATAAACTATCAGTGACAGAAAGAGATATTGGAGGAATACCTAATTCAAGTGAAGATATTAAGCAGGCTCACGCAGCAGCTATAGAAACCTACATAAATACCAGTGTTGGTCGTACTGAAAAAGGCCACGGGGATATGTATTTTCAAAGGACTTTAGAAGATTGGGCCAGATTCAATATAAACAACAGAACAAAACACGATGCTTCTATTAGCTCCGGGTTGGCTTTAATGGCTTGTAACAAGAATAGATACGTTCCATCAGCTAAGAAAGAATATAAAAGTATTAACCTAGGTATAAAGAAATACAATAATACCGGTTCATCATCAAAAATTATTTCATAAATGAAAATACAGACTAATACTAATAGTTCATTCCCTAGCCAAGTTGTTAGTGACGAAATAAAAGCAAGTTATGATTACGGCGTACAAGTAGCGAGGGCTATAGAGGGGGAATGGTTTCAAGAAGGTAGATCTGGTAATAGATATGCTCAAAGTTACAGTAATTTTCATCAGCTCAGATTATATGCTAGAGGAGAGCAAAGCACTCAAAAATATAAAGATGAATTATCTATCAACGGTGATTTATCTTATCTTAATTTAGATTGGAAACCAGTACCAGTTATATCTAAGTTCGTGGATATAGTTGTAAATGGGATGGCTAATAAGTCTTATGATATAAATACATTTGCTCAAGATCCGTTCTCAGTTAAAAGCAGAACAGACTACGCAGAAGCTGTTGAGATGGATATGAATTCTAGGGTTGCTCTACAGAACTTCCAACAAGAACTTGAAGTTAATTTTGCTAAAACAGGAGACATAGAATCACTACCGGAAAGTAGAGAGGAGTTGGATCTTCACATGCAAATGACCTACAAACAAAACGTAGAAGTTGCAGAAGAAGAAGTTATAAGTAATGTGCTAGCGAAAAACAAATACGACCAGGTAAAAAAGAGGTTGGCTCAAGATTTAACAATCCTGGGAATTGCTGCATCAAAAACTAGGTTTGATAGATCAGAAGGAATTAAGGTTGAATATGTTGATCCCGCTTATATGGTTTACTCTTATACGGAAGATCCAAATTTTGAGGATGTTTACTATGTCGGGGAAGTTAAGTCTATAACCATTTCAGAACTAAAGAAACAATTTCCTGATATATCTACAGACGAACTAGAAGCTATACAAAAAATGCCTGGTAATTCTCAATATGTGACAGGGTGGGGGAATTACGATGAAAACACTGTTCAAGTAATGTATTTCGAATACAAAACTTATATGGACCAGGTTTTTAAAATAAAAAAGACAGAACAAGGCTTAGAAAAAACATTAGAGAAAAGTAGTGATTTTAATCCACCACCTAATGATAACTTCGAAATGGTGTCTAGAACCATAGAAGTTTTATATACCGGAGCTAAAGTATTGGGTAATAACCAGATGTTAGAGTGGAAGATGGCTGAGAATATGACTCGACCGGTAGCTGATACAACTAAAGTTGAAATGAACTATTGCATATCTGCTCCTAGAATGTATAAGGGGCGTATAGAATCTATTGTTAGTAGAATAACTGGATTTGCGGATATGATTCAACTAACGCATCTTAAACTGCAACAAGTTATGTCTAGAATAGTTCCGGATGGGGTATTCTTAGATATGGATGGCTTAGCGGAAGTTGATCTCGGTAATGGTACTAATTACAACCCAGCAGAGGCTTTAAACATGTATTTCCAGACTGGTTCAATAGTTGGTAGATCATTAACTCAAGAAGGTGGAATGAATGCGGGTAAAATACCAATCCAAGAATTATCATCATCTTCAGGACAAGCAAAAATACAGAGTCTTATTGGAACTTATCAGTACTATCTACAAATGATTCGCGATGTAACTGGGTTAAATGAAGCTAGGGATGGAAGTGCTCCAGATAAAGACGCTCTAGTCGGTTTACAAAAACTAGCAGCGAATGCGTCAAACACAGCAACAAAACACCTACTAGAGTCTTTACTATATATAACGATAAGAATATGCGAAAATATAAGCTTGAAAGTTTCAGACGTACTACAAAACCCATTAACATATAACTCTTTGCAAAACTCTATAAGTACTTTTAATACTAAAACATTGGAAGAATTGATGAGCTTGCAACTGCACGACTTCGGTATATTCATACAGCTTGAACCAGAGGAAGAAGAGAAGGCTATATTAGAGCAGAACATACAGATGGCTTTACAAACAGGAGCAATAGCACTTTCTGATGCTATCGATGTACGAGAAATGAAAAACTTAAAATTAGCTAACCAATTTATAAAGCTAAGACAAACCCAAAAAATTAAGAGAGAACAAGAACAACAGCAGGCTAATATACAGATGCAAGCACAAGCTAACGCTGAGTCTGCTGAGAAAGCAGCTATGTACGAGGTTCAAAAACAACAAGCTCTTACTGCGGAAAAAGTAAGTATAGAACAATCTAAATCCCAATTTGAGATACAAAGGATGCAGGCAGAAGCTCAGATTAAAAGAGAGTTAATGGCTACGGAATTTGGGTATCAAATGCAACTAGCCCAGATGAGAGTTCAAGCAGAGACCACTAAGGAACAGGAGATGGAGGATAGAAAAGACAAGAGAGTTAAGATACAGGGAACACAACAATCAGAATTAATAGATCAAAGGCAAAACGATCTATTACCTAAGAACTTCGAATCTAGCGGAAACGATGGGCTAGGAGGATTTGGATTAGACCAGTTCACACCAAATTAGAATTTTTTAATTATTTAATCATATCATATTATGCCAGGACAAAAACAAGAGGGGGACTTTAAAATCAAGTCTAAACCTAAAATGAAGAAACTCAACAAAGAAGCTGAAATCACTAAAGTGGATTTATCTAAACCAGTTGAAACAGAAGAAGAGTCAATTGAAGTAGCTGCTCCTAATACAGGAGAGGAAATCATCGGAGATACACCAATCATTGAAGAGATTATCGAAGGTGTTATCGAAGAGGAGGTTGTTGAAGAGGAAGAACCAACTATAGTTAACAACATCAAACCTGAGGAGGTTATTAAAATGGAACCTGTTGCCGCTAAAAATGTTGATCTACCAGAAAATATAGAAAAATTAGTCTCATTCATGCAGGAAACTGGTGGGAATATTGAAGACTATGTAAGATTAAATGCGGATTATTCCACCGTAGACGACACAACGTTACTAAAGGAATACTATAAAAAGACTAAACCACATCTAGACCACAGTGAAATTGAATTCCTAATGGAGGATAAATTTACTTTTGACGAAGAGATGGATGACGATAGAGATATCAGGTTTAAAAAACTCGCAATTAAAGAAGAGGTTGCAAATGCAAAGAGTTTTCTAGAGCAGACTAAGAGTAAGTACTACGATGAGATCAAGTTGAGACCAGGCGTAACTCAAGAGCAACAGAAAGCAACAGAATTTTTCAACCGTTATAATCAGGACCAAGAAGTAGCTCAGACGCAGCACTCAGATTTTAAGTCTAAAACAAACGATTATTTCACTAATGATTTCAAAGGTTTTGATTTCGAGGTTAGTGGTAAGAAGTTTAGATATGGCATACAGAATCCAGGTAAAGTCGCGGAAAGCCAATCAAACATTAACAACATCGTAGGGAAGTTCTTAGACGATAAAGGGAATGTAACAGATACGAAAGGTTACCACAAGGCTATGTATATGGCTTCTAATGCTGATACTATTATTAACCATTTCTATGAACAAGGTAAATCAGATGCTACTAAAGATATTATTAGTAAATCCAAGAACCCAAGTCTAGAAACAAGACAACCTGCTAAAACAGAAGGTTTTGTTAACGGTATAAAAGTAAAAGTATTAGGTCAGCCAGGGAATGATTCATCTAAATTGAAAATAAAGAAAATTAAAATCTAAAACAAAAAAACAATTATGGCTTTATCACCAGCATTCGGTTCAATCAAACCGAGTCAAAAACAACAAGCTCTATCTGATAACTACTTAAGTTTTACAGACGGAGATAATGATTTCGCACAACAGTATTTACCTGAGATCTACGAACAAGAAGTAGAGCGTTATGGAAACAGAACTTTATCTGGATTCTTACGTATGGTTGGAGCTGAAATGCCAATGACTTCTGATCAAGTAATTTGGTCTGAACAAAACAGATTACATATTGCATATGATGCGGTAAGTAATGCTACTGCTACAACTTTAACTTTTGCTTTAGTAGCTACAGCAGGCCCTACTTTCGTTGCGAATGTAATATCTGTAAATGATACAATCGTGGTTTTAAACCCTGCGAATGGAGACGAGGTAACTGCTTTAGTAACAGGAAGCGTTAACAACGGAGCTGGAACTTTAGCTACATTAACTGTTGCTACTTATACAGGAGCTACATTAGCTACTACTTTTGGAGCAGGAGTTATTCCAACACTTAAGATATTCGTGTATGGATCTGAATACCAAAAAGGAACTGGAGATGCTGGACGTAAGTCTATCACACCTTCTTTCACTCAATATAGTAATTCTCCTATCATCATCAAATCTAAGTATGCGATCTCTGGATCTGATGCTGCACAGATCGGATGGGTTGAGGTTGCTACTGAAGACGGAACAGGTGGATTCTTATGGTACTTAAAGGCTGAATCTGAAACAAGATTACGTTTTGAAGACTACTTAGAAATGAGTGTAGTTGAAGGAACTAAAGCAGCTACAGGATCAGGTGTTGCTGGGATCGCGGGAGACGTGAACTACAAAGGTACTGAAGGTTTATTCGCTGCGGTAAAATCGAGAGGTAATACTTTCTCTGCTTTTGCACCAGCTGCGGGAGATTTATCAGACTTTGATGCTATCCTTAAGAATTTAGATACTCAAGGAGCTATCGAAGAGAATATGATGTTCGTTAATAGAGGACTTTCATTAACAATTGACAACATGTTAGGAGGCGTTTCTTCTGGACCAAACGGTGGTGTTGGATATGGTTTATTTGATAACTCTGAAGATATGGCGTTGAACTTAGGTTTCTCTGGTTTCAGACGTGGATCTTACGATTTCTACAAGACTGACTGGAAGTACTTAAATGATGCATCTACTCGTGGAGCGGTTGCTGATGCTGGTATTGAAGGGGTATTAATTCCTGCTGGAACTTCTACTGTTTACGATCAGAACTTAGGAACTAATATTAGAAGACCTTTCTTACACGTAAGATATAGAGCTTCTCAATCGGATGATAGAAGAATGAAATCATGGTTAACTGGTTCAGTTGGCGGTGCTTATACTTCTGATTTAGATGCTATGGAAGTTCACTTCTTATCTGAAAGATGTTTATGTGTTCAAGCTGCTAATAACTTCGTGTTATTCACAGACTAGTAACAAGTATTAAAGTAATCTTTACCCTCGTCTTTACGTCGGGGGTAACTATTACCCTTATAAAAACTATTTAATTATATCATATTATGGCTAATAAACCAGCAGCAAAGAAAGTAGAGGTTGCTCCTCAACAAGTAAAAGCAGTACATATAGAACCTGCAAAACAAACTAAACCATCCTGGGAAATCAAGGATCGGGTTTATATTTTAAAAGGAGCTAATACCCCTTTAACACATACGCTTTCCTCTAGACATTCTCAAAGATACCCTTTATTGTGGTTCGACGAGACGGAAGGTGCACAAAAAGAATTAAGATATGCAACTAATCACAATTCCCCTTTTGTTGGAGAACAGAAAGGAGAAGCTACATTAGGTCATATCGTATTCAACAATGGTACGTTATTAGTACCAAAACAACAACAAAACTTACAAAAACTTTTGTCTATTTACCATCCTAGTCTAAACTCTAAGTATTATGAATTCAACAAAGTGGCAGAGGCTACTAATGAATTAGAGCATTTAGACTTAGAAATTGATGCTTTAATTGCAGCAAGAGAGATGGATGTAGATCAAGCAGAAGCTATATTAAGAGTAGAGCTCGGATCAGAAGTATCTAAGATGAGCACAAGGGAAATAAAGAGAGATCTTTTATTGTTCGCTAAGAGAAATGCTCTTTTATTCTTAGACCTAGCAAACGATGAAAACGTTGTTCTAAGGAATTTCGCTATCAAAGCTACAGAAGCTGGAATCATAAAATTAGCTGACGACCAAAGAACGTTTAACTGGGCTTCAAATGGAATGAAACTTATGACAGTTCCTTTTGATGAACATCCGTATTCAGCAATGGCATCTTTTTTTAAGACAGATGAAGGTTTAGAAATATATAAATCAATTGAGAAAAAGTTCTCATAACATGTAATACTATTATAGTAGCGGGATTACTCTATTAGTGGTCCCCTGCTATAATTAAAAAGAAAACAAATGGCAATAAATGTAGATCTAGTTTATAAAACTGTATTATTAATACTTAACCAGCAGCAGAGAGGTTACATAACGCCTGATGAGTTCAATAAAGTAAGCACTCAAGTTCAATTAGGAATCTTTGAAAGGTATATGAGTGACTTAAACCAACAACTACGTATACCAGAAAACGATAGCGAATATGGTAACAGAGTTAAAAACATACAAGAAAAAATAGACATATTTAAAAGAATAGGGACAGCGGCTTATGCTGCACCTTATTTTCTTTTAGAAACAGCAGCAGTACCTCCATCTGTAGATAATGTACCTTTTCCTGATTTCTACAGGTTAGGAAGTGTTATTTACAACGATTACATAGAAGCTCAGATGATCGAGAGAAATGAGTGGTACTTGATAAAGAAATCACCATTAATAGCTCCCACTGTAGCTCAACCAGTATTTTTATACGAAGATAACAAGATCCATTTACAACCAGAGTCAATAACTACTAAAGTACAGGTTTCTTATATAAAAAAACCAGTAGATGTTCAATGGGGATATTCCGTTGTCCAACCTCTGGGTCAATTTATATACAACCCAGCAACTTCAATTAACTTTGAGTTGCATGTGTCAGAACAGGTCAGCGTGATAACCGGTATACTTTTATACTCAGGTGTGATTATACAGGATCCAACCATAATACAAGTAGCCTCTCAGCAAGTTCAGCAAGAGGAAAATAACGAAAAATCTTAATAAAACATGGGATTAATAACTGAAAACAATCAACAATACTACGCAGGTTCTCAAAGTTTTTTGCAGGACTCGAGTGGGGTATCTACTTTTACAACAACATTTGATACGAATTTAGTTT
>Ga0307986_10002539_pt1 | contig 13062 bp, 13 predicted proteins | sample EllFjometageno82_FD_203170 | JGI IMG/M metagenome (GOLD analysis project Ga0307986, IMG submission 203170) | Marine microbial communities from Ellis Fjord, Antarctic Ocean - #82 | ecosystem: Environmental > Aquatic > Marine > Unclassified | place: Southern Ocean | collected 2014-10-09
ATCAAATTATTAAATCTTTAAAATGGATTGGTATAGAGCATGATGGAGAACTATATATTCAATCAAAAAAAATTAATGATCATATAAATGTTGCAAATGATCTACTTAAAAACGGGCACGCTTATAAATGTTACTGCTCTACTGAAGAAATAGAAGATCAAAAGAAAAGAGCTAAACAAAAAAAACTTCCTTATACCTACAACAGAAAATGTAGAGAATTGAGTCAAAGTGATACTCCAAAAGATGTTCAACCAGTTGTAAGATTTAAAAGTAAAATTGAAGGTTCATCAGTACTAAAAGACCTAGTGCAAGGAGATGTAAAAATAGACAATATTACTATAGAAGATTTTATTATTCTAAGAAATGACGGAACTCCAACATATAATTTATCAGCAACTGTTGATGATCATCAAATGAGCATGACCCATATTATAAGAGGTGATGATCATAAAATAAATACTTTTAAACAGATGCAAATATATTTATCAATGAAATGGGAACTACCCTCATTTGCACATATTCCTTTAATTCATACTTTAGAAGGTAAAAAACTATCTAAAAGAGACAACGCGTCAACTCTAGATGACTATTCTAAGATTGGAATAATGCCAGATGCTCTAAGAAATTATCTATTAAGACTAGGCTGGTCATATAAAGATAAAGAGATATTTACATTAGAAGAGAGTATTGAGCATTTTAATCTAGAAGGAATTGGTAAATCGCCATCTAAATTGGATATGAGCCGTATATTGTCGATGAATGAGCACTATATAAAAAATATGGATGAGGGTGATTTATTGGATCAATTTATCGAATACTGCAAATTATTTAAAAGTGAAATAAAAACTGATAAAAAAGATAAGATTAAAAAATCTCTAATGTTCTTAAAAAATAAAGCCAAAACCTTAGAAGATATATTTAATAATGGTCAATATATAATAGTTGATGAGATAAGTTTTAATCAGGAAGATATAAAGATAATTGATGATAAGGCCAAAAAAATAATATCTGAATTTTTAAATAGTGTCTCAAAAATAGAAAAATTAAGTAAAGAAAACTTAGAACCAATTATTAATCATCTTATTAAATCAAACGAAACTAACTTCAAAGGAGTTGGACAACCACTTAGGGTAGTTTTAACAGGATCAAAATTTGGTCCTGGAATTTATGATATAATTATTTCCCTAGGTAAAGACGAAATCTTAAAAAGATTAAATAAAATTACTTAAAAACTTTATTCTAAATATTTAGAGATATTGCGATAAAATAGTTGAAACTTTCTCACTGGAATGCGTTTCAGATTTGATATTTTTTAGGGTTTTTTTAATATTTGCAAGTTGTAGTGTTAGTAAATCTGGATGACTTAGTAGATAATTTACTGAATTGAATATCTCTTTTGCATTACATTCACCTTGTAATAACTCTGGTATCACTTCTTTATTATTTATAATATTTATAATATTAGCAAATTTTACTTTTACTAAAAATTTCATAATCCAGTAATTAATCATATTAATTTTATAAATAATAATAGATGGAACATTAGCATTACAAATTTCGAGAGATACAGTACCAGATTTTGCTACAGCAAAAACAGAGCTAGATAAAATCTGAGATTTAATATTTTCATCTGAAATTACTTGAGAATTAGTTAAGTTGTTATTTTTTATAGAATTAATAATAAACTCTCTATTTTCATCAGTAGCATGAAAAATAAAACTATAATCATTAAATTTTTTATTCATCAATTTAATAAAATCACATAAAATAGGTAAGAGAACATTGGTTTCTGAGTTTCTACTACCCGCGAATAAAGAAATAATTTTCTTATCCTTGGGTATTAAGGATGATAGGTCAACCTTAGATTTATTATTTTTTTCAAGTAAGGGGTGACCAACAAAGGTGTTAGAAATATTTTCTTTATCAAAATATTTTTTTTCAAAATTAAATAAGAGTAGCATATGGTCTATAAATTTTTTAAACTTTTTGACTCTACCCTCTCGCCATATCCAAACTTGTGGTGCAACATAGTGAATTGTTTTTATATTATTGTTAATTTTTTTAACTTTTTGAGCAACTCTCAGTGTAAAGTCTGGGCTATCTACACTAAATAAAATGTCAGGGTTAAATTTAATTATTTCGTCTACAGTTATGTTAATTTTATTTTTAATTTTAAATATATTTAACAAAACACTTGTAAACCCCATAAAGGTAATCTCTTTTATATCAAAAATTGATTTAATACCTAATGAAGTGAGGTGGTAGCCCCCAACAGATAAATATTCAATGTTTGTGTTGGTTTGCTTAAGTTGTTTGATAACTGTTGAGGCTAATTTATCACCTGATGGTTCACCAGTTAAAATAAATATTTTTTTCATTTTATTGTTATGAAAATTTTATTTTTATTAGCAAAAGTTATACTTTTTACTTTATCTAAAAATATATTTTGACCAGCCTTTAATACTAGACCTTTTAAATTAGCTTTTTTACAGTCTTTAATTGTATCAAACCCAACAGTTGGTAAATCAGCTCTCAGATCTTGTTTTTTTTTAGGAAATTTAATTAATATACCTTGATTATTTTTAACTTTAATTATTGATTGGAGCATTTTTTTGGTACCTCTCGAATTTTCTTTCGCAATAATAGAATTATTACGAATTACTAGGGCTTGAGTATGATTGTGTGCATTTAACTTATTTAATGTGTTAATACCCTTTGTAATTTCAATTAATTCTATTTTAGTAGGTTTAATTTTTGTATAATTTCCTTTTTGTAGGGTTAATTCTGGATTAAAAAAATTAGATTTTAGCACTTTAATTTTATGCTCTGCTAAAATTTTTATTAGTTCTTTTAATATTGCAGCGTCCCCTAATTTAGAGGCCTTAATTATTCTTGGTATATAAAAAAGACCTTTAAAATCTAATTTAAGTGATGAAATTTTTGGTTTATCTATTTTGCCTGCAAATAAAACTTTTTTACATTTATTTTCTTTAATTACTGATAAAATTTTACCAAATTGCCCTATGCTAATAAAATAACTATTTTTGTCTTTTTTGAATTCATTATTAAAAGTTAAATCAATTATAAAATATTTATTTTTATTTCTTTTAATTTTATTTAAAATCAATTTTGGAAAATTTGTACTACCAAGAAATAATCCAATCATTTTATTTTAAGTAAGGAGTGCAAATAGGTCTTTTTTTATCTTTATTAATAAATTCTAGCACCTCATTTACTAGTGAATTTTCCTTAAAATTACCATTTAATTTGCTTAAATTTTCACTTAAATTTTTTGTTTTAAATATTTCTTTGTAAGATTCTGTAAGACCTATGATGTCTTTATTTGAAACATTGCTTCTTCTCAGCCCAACCACATTGATGCCATTTAAATAATTTCTATTTCCAGTTGATAGGCCATATGGTATGACATCCCTTGAAACACCTGTCATTCCACCTATCATCGCCATTTTGCCTATCCTTGCAAACTGTTGCACACCACAGTTTCCACCTATCACAACATAATCATCTATTTGTGCATGGCCAGCTATTGCAGCACTATTTGCAATAACAATATTGTTTCCTATAATGCAGTCATGTGCAATATGTGCACTAATCATAATTAAATTATTATTTCCAACTTTTGTGACTCCTCCACCCTGAATAGTTCCAGGATTAATTGTTGAATATTCTCTTATTCGATTATTATCTCCAATTATAAGTTTTGTTGTTTCGCCATTATACTTCATGTCTTGAGGGTCATTACCTATAGAAGCAAATGGATAAATTTTATTATTATTACCGATTACTGTGTGACCAGTAATGCTTACATGGGATTGTATTACAACGTTATCACCAATTTCAACATTCGGACCAATTACTGTATAAGGGCCAATTTTTACTGTTGATCCAATTTTTGCATTCGTGTCAATAATTGCTGTTTTATGTATCACTTGCTATCCTTAATAAATTTTTTTAAATCTTTTGCAGGATATCCCATAACTTTTGAATTATCTTGAATATCTTTTATTACGCCACTACCACCACCAATTTGTATGTTGTTGCCAATTTTTAAATGTCCAGAAATACCCGCTTGTCCACCAATCATTACATTATTTCCTAAAGTTGAACTTCCAGCAAAGCCAACTTGACCAGCAATAATACAATTATCACCAATTTTATTATTATGAGCTATATGAACCTGATTATCTAAGTAGGTATTTTTTCCGATTATTGTGTTAGAAAGTGACCCTCTATCAATAGTAGATCCACATCCAATTTCACAATTATCTTCAATTATAACAGAACCTATATGAGGATATCGAAAGTTTTTATCTTTGACAGGAAAAAAACCAAAGCCTTTTTTTCCGATTACACAACCATCTAAAATAATTACATGATTTTTAATTATTGTTTTTCTAATGATAACATTCGAACCTATAGAACAATTGTCACCAATAATTACATTACTTTCAATTATTGAATTATGACCAATAAGACAGTTTTTTCCTACTAGAACATCTTTGCCTATTAAAACATTTTTACCATGTGTAACTATTTTTGCTAAGGGTGTTTCAATAATATTTGAAATATTTTGATCGAAATCGTCATTAACTGAATCAGGATAAAATACTTTAGTAATTTTTGCTATACTTGTTAATACATTTTCAACAATGATAGCAAAACAAGAATTAGGTAAAATATGTGCTAAATTTTTAGTAGTAACACAATAAATAGCATTAGTTTTAGAAGCTAATTTTTCATATTTTTTTGAATGAAAAAAAGTAATATCATTTTGATTTGCTGAATTTAGTTCTTTGATATCTGAAATTTCAATACCTTTAAAATTACTTTCATTTAATGTACTGCTCAATTTAAGCAATACATCAATATAGAATGGACCGTTATTTTTAAAAAATGGATTAATCATTGATAAAGTTTTTTATCAAAGTTATTGTTAATTACTTATCAAGAAATGTTACTAATTATTTTCTATCAACAATCGTAGCTGACCATAGTGCATCTGCCATTTTTTTTCCCTCAACATAAGCTTCACCCTTATATTTCCAGACTCTTCCGTGTGATCTGGTTGCCTCAATATTAAGTTCCAACTTACAATCGGGTATTACCGGGTTTCTAAATCTAGCCTTTTCTATACCCATTAAAAAAACAAGTTTATTTTCATAAGTCTCTTTATCAATACCAGCAGCCGTTAATGCAGCTGCTGCTTGTCCAAAAGCTTCAACAATTAGGACACCTGGCATTACAGGATTTCCTGGAAAATGTCCCTGAACAAAGAAACTATCTTTTTTTACATTTACTATGGCTGTAGCAGAAAAAAGTTTTTTGATATTAATTAATTTATCTATTAATAGCATTGGTTCTCTATGAGGTAATAAATTGATAATGTCCTGTTTGTCTAAAAAATTTTTCATCAATGTGTTATTTTAAGTTAATTTTTTTAACTTTACTATCTACTATTTTAATAATTTTTGCAGTAATGTCTAATTCACTCTTTCCAATTATTATATTATTTTTTGGTAAAACAATAGATATTGAATTTTTTGTAGAGTATTCGGACAGTATTGTATTTAATTTTTTAAGTAATAAAATTTGTGCATCAATTCTCATTTTATTAACTTTATTAATTTTTAATTTTTTAGATTTTTTATAATCTAAAATTTCTTTCCTAAGAGTTAGAACATTCTTTTCATATTGTTCTTTACTTAATGCATTTTTTTGTTTTATGACCTTTAATTCTTTTTCTTTTAAATTTTTTTCAGTTTTTTTAAATATTGCTAAATTAGATTTTTTTATTTTTTCTAAATTTTTATTTACATCTTTACCTGCAACTGAATTATTAATTATATAATCTATATCACAGTAAACAATATTATCGTTAGCATTACCTATATTATAACTAAATGTTATAAATAGAATTAATAGAAACTTAATAAACTTCATAAGTTTAATTAAAATGTTGTTCCCAAATTGAATCTAAACGTTTCAGTAACATCAGTAGATGCTTTTGTAATTGGTTGGGATAAAGAAAAACTTAATGGCCCTATGGGAGTATTTAAATCCATATTAATACCAACGGCAGAACGAATCTTGTTATTTTTTTCAAGAACACTATTATAGTCAACACCCCAAACATTAGCCGCATCCACGAAAACGGAAAAATCAGCCATTTCTAACGTGGGTAGTACTTGAGGTAATGAACTAGATAAATTTACTGCTGCAATGTAATTTCCTCCTATAAACTTACTATTTTCTATTGGACCAACTTTACCGTTTTCAAAGCCTCTTAATTTTTTGTGAGGTAAGTAAAGTCTTTTAGAAATTCTAACATCATCATCACTCAAAGTATTAACTATTGAGCTAAAAAAATGCATTCTAGTTACCATGTCATTATTAAACTTATTATATTTGGTACTCTGAAATGAATTAATCATATCGTAAGTATCAGAAATTAATGGCAATTCTTGTGTAAATACGTTTCTAAAACCATCTGTGGGTTGATATCGCTGATTTCGTAGATCGTAATCAAGTGAATAGTTAAAATTTAAATCAAAATAATCTCCTGCTTGTTTTTTTAGGGCACTTGATGCTGCTGTGCTAGTTTTAAGTGTTTCAAAAGAAGTAGATAATTCAGGTGAAAAAAATAAGTTATTATACTGCTCAAAACGCGTACCTAAAGAGAGTGCAAGGTCGTTTGTTTCATAACCCGCTGTACTCATAACATCAGTTGACGTACTTTGAATAGATGTAAATAGTGTATTATCTGTATAATTAAAATTAGGCTTTGAATAAACAAATTTTCCTTTGACAGTATTTTTTGTAAAAAACAGATTAGTATCTAGTCTAACACCTTTTCCTAAAAAATTATTTTCTGTAATACCACCACCAACAGAACCACCTGAAGTACCAAAGCCAGCACCAAGGGTTATCTCGCCAGTAGGTCTCTCTTCAACTTTGATTTCTATTATTTTTAAATTATCGTCTGATCCATCTTTCACTGATGATTCAACAGAACCAAAAATATTTAATGACTTTATTGAGTTTATTGATTTATTATATAAAATTTCATTATAGGCATCACCTTCGTCAACAATAAGTGCATTTCTAATAACTTCATCAAGAGTAAATTGGTTACCAATAATATTTATTTTCTCCACATAATGCTTTTCGCTTTCAGAGAGGGTGATTAAAACATCAACAAGATTGTCACCTATTATTGTTTCTTTCATATCTGCATTTATAAATTCAAACTGTTTAGAAAGCGCAATCTTATCAACTTCTTCTAATAAAGAATTAATTTGATTTAAAGAATAAGTTGTTTGCTCCAATTGAGATAAAAGATGTTTAATTGTTTGAAAATAAGTTTTATCATAATCGTCTGGAATTTTTAATGTGAGTTTATTAAACTGGTGTTTTTTACCAGCAGTAATATTAAATATAAGTTTAAAATAACCATTATCTTGAAATTCTAGAAATGAGTCATTAATTACAACGTTATAATAACCTTTATTCTTATAATAATTTTTTAACAACCTTTTGTCTAAATTAATTCTAGACTTATCTAAATATGTATTTTTAGATATAAATTTCCAAAATTTTGAAGGCTCTGATGTAATAACAGAAAGAAGTTTTTTATCTTTAATTTTTTTATCTCCTAAAAATATAACGTCTTCTATTCTTGCTCTATTTCCAAGGTCAACATCATAAGTTAAGCGAATAGAATTTTGCTCTTCATTTAATATGTAGGAGGATTTAATTTCTGAGAAGTAAAAACCATTATTTTTTAAAAAACCTTTTAAAAGATTTAGATCAGATAAAAAAAGTGATTCAATATAAGAATTTCTATTTTTGAGAACTAAATTTTTATTAATTGCTTCTAAAAGACCCTTATTTGCAATGCCAATAATTTCAATATTTTCAATAATGGGGTTTTCCAACACGTCAATGATTAAAGTATTATTTTCAATTTTTAAACTGATCTTTTTAAAAAAATTAGTTTCATAAAGATCTTTTATAATTAGATTTAATTCATTGGTGTCATAATCGGTATTTAATTCAACTTTGGTAAATACGATAATAGATTCATTTGAAAGACGTTTGTTTCCATTAACATTAATATTTGAAATAATTTCCGCAATAGAAATTGTTCCAAAAAATAATAGGAGCAGATTTAGTTTTATAATCTTTTTAAACATTGTTACTTATATATACGTAAAGAGTTGATTTTTAAACTTACATAATTGCTTACTTGCTCAATTTGAGCGATATTTTTGGGAATTATTCTCTTATATTTAATAAATTCCTTGTACTTAATTATTTTTAATAAAATTTTAGAAATATCTAAAAATTTAATCTTATCATTCAAAAACATAGCAACCAGTTTGTCATTTGCACTTACAATTACAGTTTCAAATAAGGAATGTTTATCTGGTAAAAATTTAAGAATGTTAACTGCAGGGAATTTTTTTTTATCAATTTTTTGAAAGTTAAGATTATTCATAATTAGCAGGTCTAGATTTTTTGATTTAATTTTTTTTTGATGATTAGGGTATAGTGAGTTGAAAATTGGTATGGTCATATTTGTATCATGTATTAAAATTTTTGTTAAACCATTAGTGAATTTTACTATTGCGTGAACATATGATTTTGGATGCACTAAAATTGAAAGTTTTTTATAATCAAAATTAAAAATTTTTCTTGCTTCTATAATTTCAAAAACTTTATTCATCATTGTTGCAGAATCAATGGTAATTTTTTTACCCATTTTCCAGCTTGGATGATTTAATGCAGATTTTTTTGTAATTGATTTAAATTTATTAAGCGGGTAATTGTTAAAAGGACCTCCAGAAGCAGTTAAAAAAACTCTTTCTATATTTTCATTTTTTGACTTATTTATAAGAGACCAAATTGAAAAATGTTCTGAGTCTATTGGAATAAATTCTGTATTATTTTTTTTAAGATTCTTTGATATTAAGGGCCAACCACAAATAATCGCTTCTTTGTTTGCGATGGCTATCTTCTTTGTATGTTTAATCATTTTTAATGCTGGTTCAAGACCATCTAATCCTGATATTGCATTCATCGTATAGTCAGCTTTACCTTTAATAAAAATTTTATCAATCATTTCAAAATTATTGAAAACATTTATTTTTTTATTTTTTAAAAGGGTCTTAACAATTTCAAAATTAATTCTATTTGTTATTATTATATTTTTTACATTAAATAAACGAACTTGTTTTAATAATTCTTTATAATTGTTATTTGCAGTTAACAAAAATATTTCAATATTTTTTTTGTCATTTTTTAAAATTTTAATAGTATTTCTTCCTATGAAGCCAGTTGATCCCAATATAACAATTTTTTTTTTCATATTGATTAAATGAACCTAAATAATAGAAAACCAATTGGTACAGCAAAGAGAATTCCATCTATTCTATCTATAAATCCTCCATGACCTGGAAGTAGGTCACTTGTATTTTTAACTTTTGCTTTACGTTTTAAAAAAGAGAAAAATAAGTCACCTAATTGAGATGTGAATGAAACTAAAATTGTTATTATAAATAATGATGAAATATTTATTTTATCAAAATATTGTATGAAATAAGGTATCAAGGCAAGAGAGAATATAAAAGAACCAATAGACCCAGATATCGTTTTACCTGGACTTATTTTGGTTAGCTTTCTACCTTTAAAAATCTTCCCAAATAATAGTCCTCCTATGTCTGAGTTAATAGATACAAACAATGAATAAATTATAAATATTTCAGATTCTAAGTTTTCAGATCTTACAAAAATTATTACAAAAGAGAACAATGACAAATACAATAATGAGACCGACTTTAGTAAGAATTTAAATAATTTGTTTTTTAAATTATTACTTTTAAATATTTTTACTATTAAGCCGTTAAATTCAATCCAGGAAATTATTGTGACCAATATTAAGAATATTATCAAAATATAAAAGTAGTAATACATTGAAATTAAAAGAGTTAACAATACTAATGATGTTATTATTCTTTTTTTTAGTTCCACGCTAATCATATGTTGCCAAAATTTCTTTTAATGTTTTTAAATTTATCTATAATTTTTTTATAATCTATTGCCTTAAAATCTGGCCATAATTTTTTTTCAAAGAAAATTTCTGTATAGGCAAGTTGCCATAACAAAAAATTACTTAATCTTTTTGTGTCCCCTGTTCGGATTAATATATCTGGATGTGGTATATTTTTTGTATACAGATTATCTTCAATATTTTTAATATTAATTATTTTTTTTTTTTTATTCAATAATTTAATAGTATTTATAATCTCATCTTTAGATCCATAATTTAATGCAAGATTGATTTGCAAATTGGTATTTTCTTTGGTTTTTGTTTCAGATTCTTTTATTAAATTTCTTATTTTTTTTGAAAATAATATTGGATTTCCTATGACCTTTAATTTAATTTTATTTTTTATTAATAAACTTATTTTTTTCAAAAGGAAATTTTCTAATAATTTAAATAGAAAATCTATTTCTTTTTTAGGTCTTTTCCAGTTTTCTGTTGAAAAAGCATAAAGTGTTAAATATTTGATTTTTGCTTTAATTGATTCTTTTATAATTATTTCAATTGTATCTAGGCCAGCTTTATGACCAGCATTTCTTGAATTTTTGAATTTAAGCCCCCATCTTCCGTTTCCATCCATGATGATGGCAACATGATTAACTGGGTTCATATTGTCATTATTTCTTTTTCTTTAGATACTACTTTTTGATCTATAGTTTTAATGTGCTCATCAGTAAATGTTTGCACATTTTTTTCATTTTTTTTTTCTTCATCTTCACTAATTTCTTTGTTTTTAACTAAATTTTTTAAATCATCATTGGCTTCTCTTCTAATATTTCTGATTGAAATTTTACATTTTTCACCCATAGACTTAATTAATTTTTTAATCTCTGTTCTTCTCTCTTCATTTAAATCAGGAACGGGTAATCTAATTAATTGACCATCAATTTGTGGATTTAAACCAAGCTCAGATTTTTTAATAGCTGAATCAACTAATGGTACATTATTAAGATCCCAAACTTGGATATTAATTGTTCGTGCGTCAGGAGTTGTTATGCTAGAAACCTGATTTAGAGGCATCGCTTGCCCATAAACGTCTACCTTAACTAGGTCAAGCATTGCTGAGTTTGCCCTTCCAGTTCTTAGCGATGTTAACTCTTTTGAAAAAACCTCAATGGTCTTATCCATCTTCTGGCTGTATGTTTTGTCGTTAAACATTTATTCACCTATTTTAATTCTATAGAAATCATTAATCCTTAAGTCAGAAATATTAAGATCTTTTACAATCTCTTGCACTTTTTTTTTAGGTTCCATAACCCAAGCCTGAGTTAATAGGGCATTATCATCTTTAAATTTATTCATTTTACCTAAACTAATTTTTTGTGCAATTTCATCGGGTTTTCCAGAATTTTTTAATTCCTCTGTTACAAGATCTTGTTCTTTTTGAAGAACATCTTTGTCAATTAAGTCTGTACTTAAAGCTAGCGGATTAGATGCAGCTATATGCATAGAAAGTTGTTTACCAAAAGTCTTAACGGCCTCACTATCATCAGTAGTTTCAAGCGATGCTATCACAGATAATTTAGATAAGTTATCTTTAACTACAGTATGTAAATAATTAAAATTTTTAGTACCTGACTGATTAAATGTTTTTGCTTTGCCAACTGTTATTTTTTCACCCATTTTTGCTATTAATGAAACAAGACTGTCTTCAACAGACTTGCCGTTTGACATATTAGATTTATTTAATTTATTCAAATCAGAGTCATTTAGGTTGTTTAAATCACTTAGTTCTTTTGCAAATAAGACAAAGTCATCATTTTTTGCAACAAAGTCCGTTTCACAATTAAGTTCTAAAACAGAAATTTTATTTTCATCTCCAGAAGTTGCTATGACACCTTCTTTTGCATCTCTAGACATTTTTTTAGAAGCTTTAGAAATTCCTTTAATTCTTAGAATTTCTACTGCTTTATCTAAATCTCCACCCGATTCTTTCACTGCTAAATTACAATCTTTAAAACCAGCACCTGTTGCTTCTCTTAGTTGTTTTACTTTTTCTATATCACTCATATTAGTTCAGCTTTTCCTTTTTTGAAAATTTAGCATCTAATTTTTCTCTATCTATTTCTTGAACAGTTTTGGTAGATATTTCTTTTGTCTTAATATTATCTACATCTGGTTTTTCTTCAGTTTTAGATGGAGCTGCTTTTTTTGCATTATCAATAGTCTCTTTTATCAAATTACAATAAAGGTCAATTGCTCTTCTAGCATCATCATTACCAGGAATCGGAAAGTCAATACCATCTGGATTTGAGTTACTATCTAAAATAGCACAAATTGGAATACCCAATTTAGATGCCTCTGCGATGGCCAAAGACTCATAATTTGTATCAATAATAAAGACTAAATCAGGAACTTTTTTCATTTCTGCAATTCCACCCAGCGATCTTTCAAGTTTACTTTTCTTGACACTCATCTTCAAAAGTTCTTTTTTTGTAAATCCTCTGTTCTCTGATACCAAATCTATTTCATATTTTTTCATTTTTTTTATGGATCCAGAAATTGTTCCCCAGTTAGTTAACATGCCTCCCAACCATCGATAATTTACAAAATATTGTCCAGTTTCTTTTGCCACTTCAGCGATAGCCTCTGATGCCTGTTTTTTAGTAGATACAAAAAGAATTTTACCGTTATTAGCAATCGTATTATAGACTTTTTCTAAAGCTATATTTGTTAACTCCAATGTTTGGGTTAAATCAATAATGTGAATTGAATCTCTTTTACCAAAGATGTATTTTTTCATCTTTGGGTTCCACCTTAAAGTCTTGTGACCTAAGTGAACGCCTGCTTCTAATAGTTGTTGGATAGTTAAACTTGGTATTTTCATATTTATTCCCGGTTAAGCCACCACAGTAATTTCCATTTAAGGACCGGAGGTATAAAACCACAAACTGTGTGCGTGTTAATTTAATTTAAGAGTTATTTACAAATTATTTGAA